>Ga0214473_10003348_pt1 | contig 19456 bp, 21 predicted proteins | sample RVTome_7_FD_203509 | JGI IMG/M metagenome (GOLD analysis project Ga0214473, IMG submission 203509) | Soil microbial communities from uranium-contaminated site in the Upper Colorado River Basin, Wyoming, United States - RVT98D197 | ecosystem: Environmental > Terrestrial > Soil > Contaminated >... | reverse complement strand
CGGCCTGGCAAGCATTGCCACCGGTGTACTTTCGCGATGGGTGACGCCGGAAGTGTCGGCCAGCCCGGAGACCGCTGGACTAGCCCGCATGCTCGCGCAGGCATCCGGAGAAGGTTACGCAGCCGGTTGTGACGCGCTCGCCATCGCCGATTGCCGCACCGGAACCACCGCACTTGCGATTCCTGTTATGGTGGCCGTTGGGTCCGATGATCAGGCAACGCCTCGTGGCGCATCAGAAGCGCTCGTTGCCGCAATTCCCAATGCGCAGCTCCGGGTCATCGATGGGGCGGCACATATCCCCACCTTGCATCAGCCCGGCGCGGTCACCGGCATCCTGCGCGACTTGCTTGAGCTATGACAGTGGCGCGCTCAGCTCGACAGGACCCTGCTCTAGCCAAGTTTCACGATAATGGCTCGGCGTGACTCCGAAGCGGGCACGGAACTGGCGGCTGAAATGCGCGGCCTCTTTGAAACCCCAATCGAACGCGATACCCGATACCGGCTTGTGCTCCAGCACGGGGTTGCGCAGCTCGCTCGCGATCCGGTCAAGCCTCTCGTGCCAGATCCAGCGGCTGAGGCTTGTGCCACTATGCCCAAACACCGCGTGCACTTGGCGTATCGACATGCCGACGTCCTCGGCGACGAAGGCACAATCGAGGGCGCTGTCGGCCAGGTTGGACCGAACCGCAGCCTTGATCCTTTCCAGCTTTCGTTCCATGGGCAGGTCAAAGCGGGGGGAGACAGGAAGCGTCGTAACCATCGACACGGCCAGCAGGTTGGCCAAGCTGCCTGCAAGTCTGGCCACCGTATCGGGAGGATGATCCCAAGCCAGCCCGAAAATCTCATGGATCAAACTTCGGCACGCCTGGCCGATACCGTTATCGCAGTTGAGAGCCGTGGCCGTGTAGTAGCCCCGCTCCGGAAAGACATCCTGCCAAAACTGCGAGTCGAGGTAGATCGATCTGGTCCAGATCTCGCCCGTTTCGATTTCGAAGGGTTGCGAGGTGTCGATGAAGAACAAGTGGTTTGGTCCGATGTGCGCTTCTCGACCGTTCTGACGCACCACGGCCTCGCCTTCCATCTGGTACGACACGAGAAACGTATTGCCGGGCGTGGTCGCAGGGCTTCCGTTGCGCAGGCGCGTCGTGTGGGGGCTAAAACGAATGTCGGCCAGCCTGACCCTGTCCGCGGAATAGCTCCGCAAGATTTCGCCGACATAGGGCCGTGGCCCGAGCGAGGAAAGCTCGAAGCGAGTGTTGAGCAGGCCGTTCATTTGGCGCTGAAACAGCGCTCCGGATGCGCGAAGTACTGGCTGGCTAGTATCGTCTGGATGCATCGTTCCTCCGAGAGGAAGGTCTCACAGAACCCCAACCGGCGCAATCGCCCCCGCCATCCGGGGCCCAACGCCAACGAATCCTGCGGGTAAAGACAATGTCAGACCTCATCATCATGGTCGCTCCCAACGGCTCGCGTCGCGATAAGCGGGATCATCCCAGGCTGCCGATCACCCCTTCCGAACTGGCCGAGACGGCATTGGCGTGCCAGACCGCCGGGGCCAGTGCCATCCACTTGCACGTGCGCGACGAAATCGGCCGGCACAGCCTTTCACCCGTCGCGTACCGAAGGGCCATCTCGGCCATAGAGGCCACGTGCGGAGCGGGGTTGGTGACGCAGGTGACGACAGAGGCGGTTGGACAGTTTGATTTCCCGGAACAGGTCGAGCTGGTTGAAGCGCTGCTCCCGGCGGCCGTCTCGTTCTCCCTCGCAGAAATGCTTCGGCATGGCGAGGCTCCGGCCGTCGACTTTGTGCGATGGGCGGGACAGGTGGGAACGGCCATTCAGTTCATTCTTTACTCCGCCGGAGAAGTCCGCCTGTTCGCGCGTTTGTGGCGGACGCCGGGCACCCCAATACCGGAACGCCCCGTGATCATAGTGGTCGTCGGCCGCTACGCCGAAACGCAGGAATCTTCGGTGGAAGAATTTGATCAACTCTACGCTGCTCTAGTCGAAACGGGGCTTGCCGAAGCATCGGTCTGGATGACCTGTGCCTTCGGCAGGGGTGAGCTGGCTTGTGTTGAACGCAGCATTGCCAGAGGCGGACACGCTCGTGTGGGCTTCGAAAATGCAATCGTCAATGCTTCCGGGCGACCAGCCCGCGACAATGCAGAGAGGGTGGCGCTTGTTGCCGACCTGGCCGCGCATTACGCGCGGCCGTTGGCCGACGCCAATCGCTGTGCACAGCTCTTGGGCATGAGGCGGGTGGGCGCTTTGCTAGGGTGATATTTGGCCCGCTCAGCGGGGGAGCCACGGGAACAGCCGCCGCTCTGTGGCCAGCAGGAGTTGGTTGATGGCGAACCCCATTGCTCCGATCACCAACAAAGCGGCGTAGAGATCTGCGCTTCGGTAGGAGCGCTGCGCCATGAAGATGTCGTAACCAACACCATGGAGAGATGCCTGCATCTCTGTGACCACGGTTAGGATCAACGCCAGCGCCAAACCTGTGCGCAGGCCTGGGAAGATATCGATGAATGCTGATGGCAGAGAGATCGTTCGGAACGCCTTCAGGCGCCCCATGCCCAGCACGGCTGCCACCTCATTTAGCCCTGCTGGAACATTGCGAAAGCCATGAACCGTGCTCAGCAAAACCGGCCAAAGCGATCCGAAGGCGATCACAGCGACCGACATCGTTTCGTTGAGGCCAAAGACAAGGATGGCCACGGGTATGATGGCGGAGGCCGGAAGCGGGCGTAACGCTTCCAGGGTCGGCATAAGCAGCCGATCGACGAGGCGCGAGCTGCCTATTGCCGCACCGATCAAAATACCGGCGGCAGAGGCCAGAAGCCAACCCGCGAGCATGCGAGCGAGTGTAGAACCGACGCTGCCGACGAGGGAACCGTCGACGAGCCGACGGAAGACGACGGCGGAGGCATCGATCGGTCCTGCCAAGAAGCTGGATCGGACCAGGCCCAGACGCGCCAACATCTCCCAGGCTATCAGGAAAGCGGCGGTAAAAAACAACATCGCGCCGATGCGCCATGCGAGATCCAGGCGTCGCATCAGGGCCTCCCCGGGGCAGCAAAACGATCGAGTTGGCTCGACAGGGCGCCGGCAATAGTGCCGAGCAGGGCCAGCCAGACGATGTGGGCATACATCAGGTCTGGCTTGAAGCTCTGTTGGGCCAGGATGAGCGAATAGCCAAGGCCCCGCGGATTGAAGAGGATTTCCACGGTGACGGAAACGACGAGTGCAAAGCCGATTGCGACACGCAGGCCAACCACTACCCGCGCAAACACAGCTGGGGCGAGGATGGTCCACAGGCGCTCGGAATGCGTCATTTCCAGCACCGCGGCGACTTCAAGAAGGCGCGGCTCTATTCTGCGAGTCGCGGCCATGGTTGCGATCATCACCGGCCAGCATGCAGCATAGGCGACGATGACGCTTTCCATCGTCAGACCGAATCCGAAGACCAGGAGCGCCAGAGGGGTAAATGCGATCGCCGGGACGGCTCGCAGCATTTCCACGGTGGGACGGCTGGCCAGTTCGAGAAACCTCTGCAGACCGAGTAGGAGACCCAATGCTACGCCAGCCACCGTACCGAACAGGAGGCCGACGCTGGCGGCCTCCAGGGTCTGGTAGGTGGCGGTGAGCAAGCTACCGTCGGCGATCGCCATGGCCCCGGCACGCATTATCGCTGATGGCCGTGAGAACGTGGCCTCATCGATCACTGTGGTCGCGGCTCCCAATTCCCAGCCCAGCAGCAGGGAGGCGGGGACGAGCGTCGAGATGAACGGAGAACTCATCGACTCCGGTTCCCTTCTGGTCGAAGCATCGAGGGCCGCCCGTGGGCGGCCCGGCTTGGCGGAACGATCCTCGCGAGTTACTCGCCGGCGAAGATCAGCTTACTGGTATCTGCGTCCGAGCGGACCAAGTCGAATTCGCGGGAGATGGTCTCGTAGAAGTCAAAATCGGCCGCATCGAGCTTGGTTCGCCAGGCAGGGGTGAAATCGGTGCTAAAGTTCAGGTATTTGGCACCGATTTCATTTGCGGCAGCGCGGTTTTCGATGATCCAGGGGATGCTCGCGTCAAGGCAGGTGCGGAAAGCAGCTACGGCTTGCGGATGGGCCTTGGCCCACTCTCCCGACGCGCTCCAAAGGGCCATGATCGCGCCATCTGCCGCGTCGGAGAAAAATTCGCCGGCCTGACGTTCGGCAATACCTGCAGCGACCAGTCCGCCCAGCACGGGCTGGATCGCAACCACCGCATCAATCGTGCCCGACTTCATCATCTCCGCCATCCGGGGCAACGGCACTTCGATGAAGGTGACGTCGTTCGGATTGACGCCGGTTTCCGTCAGCCACTTGCGAAAAACCAGATCGGCCACGGACATGATCCCGGGCACCCCGACTTTCAGGCCCTTCAATTGGGAGCCTTCGGTTATTTTGAGGTCCGGTCGAGTTATCAAGCTCACCCCTTCGTTCCCGGCCTGCATTACCGTGCCCCCGGCGACGGCCACAAGATCCACGCCGTTTTCGACCGCCGGCAACAGAATTGTCGGCGTGCTCATGCCGATCTGCAGTGAGCCGGACAACAGCGCTGGCGGAATATTGGTCGCGATCGGGATGACGGTCAGGCTGGACGCGTAGCCCGCGTCGGCGAGGCACCCATTCTCATGCGCCACAATGGCTGGCAACATGTCGATTGATGGCGGAAATCCAATAGCGAGTTGCTCCTGGGCAAGAGCGGCCTGCGCGGTGCCGATCAGACCCGCGATGGCAGCGACCGTGATGTATCCTGGTTTCATGTTTTCTCCTCCGACTTGAATGCCCGGGCACGCCCCGGTGGTGTTGGTAAAGGTCAATGGCCGACGATCAATCCGTGAAGCAGGTGGCGCTTCTCCAGGAACTCGGCAGCTTCCCGCGTTCGTAGCTGATGGCGTGGCCGCTCAAGGCCGATGTCCACAGTGGTGAGGATGCGCCCGGGGTTCGAGCCAAGCGCCAGGACGCGATCGCCCAGATAGATCGCTTCCTCGAGGTCGTGCGTAATGAAGATGACGGTGATGCCTTCGCGCGCCGCCAGGTTCAGCAACTCATCCTGCAGGGATTGGCGGGTGAGGGCGTCGAGGGCGCCAAAGGGCTCATCCATCAGAAGCAATCGGGGCTTTTGAGCCATGCAGCGGGCGATCTGCACCCGCTGCTGCATGCCGCCGGAAAGTTCTGAGGGATACTTGTCGGCAGCAGCGGTGAGGCCCGTCACCTCCATGAGGCGGGCGACTGTCGCCCCCGTGTCGGACCGAGTCACCGTCTTGGGTTCAATGCCAAGCAAAATATTGGCCCGCACGGTCCGCCAGGGCAGAAGCGCCCGGCCATAATCCTGAAAGACGATTGCCCGCTCCCGCGAAGGGCGCACGATCGGTGAACCTTCGAACTGAACGCTGCCCGCAGTGGGGCGTTGGAGCCCCGCGATCTGGCGCAAGAGCGTGGTCTTGCCGCAGCCCGAGGCGCCCACGATGCAGAAAATCTCGCCTGCCGCCACATCGAAGGAGATATCCTCGAAGACGACGTGTCCTGTTACGCCCTCGCCAAAGACCATGGAGGCACCGCGAACCTCGACGGCAATCGGACGGCTCGTCCGCTCTGCATTTGCCCGACGAACTTCTTCGACCTGGACAATATTGGTGCCACGCGATGCCACGTCGTTACTCCTCTTCCGACGCACCACCTTGGGCTCGTGCGTAGCTTGCGATGCACCAGGACAGGGGCGCTGCGCCCATCGTCCGGCCTGCGCCTACTGAAGACCGGCGATTTGGCACTTCGTCTGATGCAAAGTAGTGGTCCCGATCTGGGCGGTCTTGCTCATATGTGCACGGTCGCTTGTTCGATCGCGCATCGAACCCCTGCCGACAACGCCGTGACGCCCGCTGCCGGGGGCGTAGCCGACGGTAAAGCGCTATGGATGTGCGCGGATCTCTCAACTGCGTCGACCCGCGCAATCGCGTAGCCCTCGTGCGAGATGAAGCAGTGGGCTTTAGCTCGAAACTCGCACGGCCGGTTGCCTGGGTAGGTGTCGCGAAGCGAAGATACCGGGGGCGTGCCAGCGTTTCAACGACGGCTGAACGCCATGATACCCGCGCTGCAGAATTCGAGCAATGCGCGGTAGACCGCATCGAGATCATCAGCCCGCACCGAGCCGTTGGTGAGACTGTCGACTCGCCGGTGCCGTGAAACCGATACGAGCATCAGCTGCAGGCTCATCGTGAAGGCGCGGATGATGTCTTCGTTCCGTACGTCGGGCATCGCGCGTTCCAATGCGACGATGAACTCTCGCGCGACCTCGTTGAAGTGTTCGGCTACGAGGTCGATCCAGCGGTTGTCCTCGCCGAGTCGGGCGAGCAAGCGGATGTAAGCGGGCCAGCCGGGGGCGTCCTGCGTCACTTGCTCAAACAGCGGCGCCATGAAGGCGTCCAGCAAATCCCGGGCGTCGGCGGTTTCTGGCAGGGCGGCAAGGCCTTCCCGGCGGAGCGCACTAAGGGCTGCGGCGCGACGGCCTATGACCGCCTCGAACAGCTTTTCCTTCGTACCGAAATGATAGGAAGACAGGGCCAGCGTCACCTCCGCCCTCTCGGTGACGTCTCGGAGGCTGACCGCGTCAAAGCCGTGCTCGCCGAACAGCACTTCGGCCGCGTTCAGTATTTTCTCCTTGGTGGCGTCGCCGTTCGCTCGTGTCCTGGCCATGGTCCCTCTGTCGCTGAAATACCGGTTGCGCCCCCTAGGTCAAGGATTGCGCAACCAGGGCGTCGGCGTCGTGGTCGCGGGTAAAGCCGAGCGCATCGGCTGCGGCGGTTTGGAGGTGCGGATACTCACCGAATAACCCGACCGTTTCCGGGTCGGGTGCAAACGCGATACGCGATGGGCTTTCGGGGAATCTGCGATGCAGCGCGGCGACCAGTTCGCCAAAGGTCAGTGAGAGCGCCGGCAGAGTCATCGCCGTTATCGGCCCCACCTTGGGGATCAGCGTAGCGCGGACGAAGTTGCGCGCCACATTGGTGACGGAAGCCAGCCAGGTCCGGCTTTCTGCCGCAACAGGCAACACCATGTCGTCGCCACGGGCAACGGCCCAGAACAGCCGTGACATGAAGGCCGACTTTAACGCCGCATCTGTGCCTTCGCGGGCCATAACGCCGGATGGCCGCAGCGATACCCCGTCCAGCCAGCCGCGCGCCGCATAATCGGACAGGGCAACCTCGATCATCAGCTTCTGCGCGCCATAGAGCATGGTGGGTCCGAAGGGCGTGGCGTCGGTGACCGGGTCCGGCATGGGCTTGGCGTAGACCGCAATCGTCGAGGCGAAGACCAGCCGCGTCGCGGGCGCCGTTTGCTTGAGGTGCTCCATCAGGTCGAGGGTCGCATCGATGTTGACGCGTCGTGCCAGTCCCGGATTGGCCTCGGCGGCTCCGCCCAGGATCGACGCGAGGTGCACGACCGCGTCAGCACCATCGACGGCCACCTTCCGCGTGGCCGCTTCACCAAAATCACCGACAATCTCCCGGGTCTTGGGAACCGCTGTCCCCATTGCAACACGGTCAATGGCGCGAATTTCGGTAACTTTGGGGTGCGCGGCGAAGTCGGCGACCACCCGAGTGCCGACAAAACCTGCAGCACCGATCACGGCCACTTTCATGTTCTCAAAAGTCCTTGCTATTAATTGGTCGTTCGTTCAATTAATAGCCGCATCATCGACCGCGGGCAAGCGACTGGGCGTTGTCAGCTATCCGAATTTTCGCGAAGGAGGCTCTGTTGGCCATCTGGATCAGGCGCGGTGGTGAACCGGACACGGCGGCGGCCGCGGACCGACAGGTCTACGAGCGGCACGGTTTCGCGTGCGTCTACGTCGGCGCTTTCATGCGTGGCATGCCTGCCGACGGGGTGACCGAAACCTTTACGAGCATGAAGAAATGAACCCACTCAAAAACTTCCAGGTCGATCCGGCCGAACTCGCCTTTGTCGGCGAAGGGCTCGAGCGCCCCGAATGTATCCTGGCCGAGCGCGATGGTACGCTCTGGTCAGCTGACGGCCGGGGCGGGGTGGTGCGCATCCACCCCGACGGTCGCCAGCAGCTGATCCTGCAAAGGGGAAAGGAGACCAACACCGCCTCGTCCTTCGAGGACCGGCTGGTCAATACGAAGGGGAGCCTGCCCAACGGCCTCGCCTTCGACGCGGAAGGCAATTTTCTCATTGCCAATTTCGGTACCGACCGGCTCGAGGTGATGACGCGCGACGGCGTAAGCCGCGTGCTCCTGGATGCCATCGACGGACGTCCGATAGGCAAAGCCAACTTTGTCACCCGCGACCGCAAGGGGCGGCTGTGGCTGACCGTCACCACGCAGATGGTTCCCTGGACCGACCACGTCAAAACCAACTCACGCGACGGCTACATCGCGCTGATCGACGAAAAGGGCGCCCGGATTGTGGCGGACGACCTGTGCGGCACCAACGAGCTGCGGTTCGACCCAGACGAGGCATGGCTTTACGTCGCCGAGACCACCAGCCGCAACATCACCCGCTTCCGGGTGGATGGCGACCGGCTGGTCAATCGCGAAATCTATGGCCCGTCCAATGTCGGCGGCTTCTGCGACGGCATCGCCTTCGACGCTTATGGCAACCTGTGGTCGACGCTGATCATGGCGGACCGGTTGATCGCCATTACGCCCGAGGGCGACCTGCTGACTATCCTCGATGCCGGGGGCGATGCAGCGGCCCTGGCGGCGCTCGACAAGGCATGGGAAGAGCAGCGAGTGACCCCCGAACTGATGGGCGCCTGCGGCGGCACGATTTGCCCATGGATAGCGTCGCTGACCTTCGGCGGGCCTGATCTGCGCACCGTCTATCTGGGGTCGCTACGCGGATCGAGTATTCCCTATTTCCGGGCTCCGGTCGCCGGCCAACCCCTCATCTACTGGTGATCTATCGGTGACCTTGATGGTGGATCGGGCGTTCGGTACCTGGGCAAGGTATCCTGTGAGCAATCAGCGGGCTACGCAACGCTCGATCGAATATCAGCGGCCGCGGCTCTTATGATACGCCGGAGCCAAACAATGGCGGGGTCGTGGCTGCGGTAGTCATGCCATTGCAGACACTGTTCGACGGGTAGGATTGGCAGCGGAACCTCATGGCAAGCGATAGGTAGCGACTGGGCGGCTCTGGCGGCAATCAGGCCATGAACGGTGGCCAGGCGGTCGGTGCCCACAACTAGGTAGGGCAAGGAGGCAAAGCTGTAGCAGCTCACCTCTATGCGCCGTGCGATTCCACGAGATTCTAACGACGCCGTATCGAAGCTGATGCCCGCCGCCGGCGGGACCATGCGGACATGGCCAGCCCCAAGATACTGGTCCTCCGTGAGCGGTGCCTTGCCGTAGCGACCGTCTTTCCAGGCGACACAGACAAACCTGTCCTCGTAGAGCAGTTCGCTGGGATGGGAACTGGAAATGAAGTAGCGTGGCGCGATGACCAGATCGGCATCGCCGCGCTCGATGGCCTTCTCGGGGGACTCGGCCTGGGGCAGGAAGTGGAATTGCGCCCGGGAGTGCTCTGCCTCGGCGAGCGCCAGGACCCTCGGCATCAAGACGGTCATCGAATAGTCCGACAGCAATATCTTGAACTGCCGGCTCGTCTGGGATGGATCGAACTGCGCGTCGGTGGAGATGGCCGATTCCACGCGCACGATGATGTCACGGACTGAGTGACGCATCGATTCCGCCCGGGGTGTCAGCTCCATCTTGCGACCGACCGCGATCAGCAGGGGATCCTCGAAGTAGTCCCGCAATCGCGCCAGCGCGTTGCTCATCGTCGACTGGGTGACGTGCATTTTGTCGGCCGCGCGGCTGACATTGCGCTCGGTCAGCAGCAGATCCAGCACCACGAGCAGGTTCAGGTCGAGATTTTTGAATCGCATTTCCGTCGTGCCTCTTGAGCCCAGGTATTTAGCGCCTCAATGCCTGATATTAAAACAATCAATTTTTCAAATGGGTCGCCTCAACCTATCCCAGAGAACAGGGAGGAATGGCAGCACGCTTAGCGTGACAAGCCACGTCATCATTTGACGCGGTTGCCGAAGTGCTCTTCCCGGAAAACAGTTCGGGGACTGCGTCTTGTTCAAGTATTTTCCGACCAACTATGTCTGGAACCTCTCGGTCGATCTGTCGATCGAGATGGGCGCCAGGATTGGCGAAATCGAAGAGATGTGCGCTCCGCTTCAAGAGGCGGCTGAGGCGTCCGATGCTGCTGGCACCAAGGCGTTCCGGGAAACCTGGGTGCGGATGGCCGACAAGCTGGTTGAGCTTGCGGCGGAAGACGAAGAGCGCGGGCGGCTGATATCGTCAGGTGAAAAGCTGCTGCGCGCGGCCAACTACATGCTGACCGCCGAGCGCCTCCAGGCCCATGGCTCAGAGGGACGTGTGCTGCTCTATCAGCGCGTGCTCGGTACTTTCGCCAAGGGACTGGAGCAGTCCGGTGCTTCGGCGCGTCGCGTCGAAATCCCCTATGAAGGCACCCATCTTTCTGCCCTATACGTCCCCGCAAAAGACGTCGACGGCCCGCAGCCTCTCCTAGTGCAGGTTAACGGGCTCGATTCCACCAAGGAGATGAAATACCTTGTGGGCCTCCCCGAATGGTTGGCTCGGCGCGGTGTCGCCTCGCTGATCGTGGACCAGCCGGGCACCGGCGAGGCACTGCGACTCCAAGGGCTCACTGCGCGCTACGACAGCGAGCATTGGGCGTCGCGGGTCGTGGATTGGCTGGAAGCGCGACCCGAGGTCGATGCCAAGCGCATCGGGATGGAGGGCGTGTCGCTCGGCGGCTACTACTGCCCGCGCGCGGTCGCGTTCGAGCCGCGCTTCGCCTGCGGCGTCACCTGGGGCGCCAATCACGATTGGCGCGACGTCCAGAAGCGACGGCTGGAGCGCGAGGGGAACTTTCCCGTCCCGCACTACTGGAACCACGTCTGCTGGGTCTGGGGCGCCAAGGACATCGACGACTTCATGACCATAGCAGAGAACGTCCACCTGGACGGCATTCTCGACCGCATCCATGTGCCCTTCCTCGTCACGCACGGCGAAAAGGACAGCCAGATTCCGCTCAAATGGGCCGAGCGGACCTATGCCCAGCTCATCAACAGCCCCAAGCGCGAACTCAAGGTCTTCACCGAGCGCGAGGGCGGCGTGCAGCACTCCAGTTTCGATAATTCGGCCAATGCCGGCGCCTATATCGCCGACTGGGTCGCCGAGACGCTCGGCGGCAAGACCGCCGCTTAACCCTATTGCCTGAGAGGACGTGACCTCATGAACATCATCGGGACCGACTATCTGATCTTCGGCGTCGACGATATCGCCGCCTGCACCGAGTATCTCACGGCGTTCGGCCTGACGCCGGTCGGCGTGGACGACAGCGGCGGGCTGTTCGAGGCCCTGGACGGCACCGGTGTGATCATCCGGACCAAGGGCGATCCGGATCTGCCGGCACCTCTGCCGACGGCCACCATGCTGCGACAGCAGGTCTATGGCGTGCGCGACGCTTCGGACATCGAAGCGATTGCCACGGAACTGGGCAAGGATCGCAAAGTCCATAGGCTCGCCGATGGCACCATCGAGACCGTCGACGACCTGGGTTTCTCGCTCAAGTTTCAGGTGACCAAGCGGCGCAAGCTCGACATGCCGGCCGAAAGGATCAATGCCCCCGGGGCACCGGCGCAGCGTGGACCCAACGAGCTGGGCGTCTGGGAAACCATGCCGGCCAAGCCGCGCATGCTCAGCCACGCGGTGCTGTTCGTCCCCGATATCGACATCGCGGTGCGGTTCTATTGCGATCGACTTGGCTTCGTCATCACCGACACGCTTGTCGGCGCCGGGCCGTTCCTGCGTCCCAAGGCCAATGACGACCACCACACGCTCTTTTTCATCCGCACGCCCGAATACATGAAGGGAATCGAGCATCTGGCGTTCCACATGGGTGGTCCGACCGAACTGGTGGTCGCCGGGTCGCGCTTCGTCAAGGCGGGCTACGAGAGCTTCTGGGGACCCGGGCGCCACAAGTTCGGCTCGAACTGGTTCTGGTACTTCAATAGCCCCCTGGGCACCCACTTCGAATACGACGCCGACATGGACAAGCACGACGATGATTGGGTCGCGCGCGAGGCGCCGTTCGGACCGGAGGCCTCGCAGATGTTCCTGCTGCAGCACCGCGAAAAGTGGGCGCCCGGCGGTGGCCCAGGTCCGGCTCGCTGATCCGTCGCGTTCGGAGGAGGAATGGCAATGGAGTTGTGCAGGCTGGACGATTTGCAGAACGGCGAGGCTCGCGGCTTTGTGGTGCCAGAGATCGACCGAAAGATCATCCTGGTCCGCCGGGAGGATGCGGTCTTCGGTTATCTGGATGCCTGTCCGCACTATACCGATGGCACGCCGATGGCCTGGAAACGCAATGCTTACCTCAACGGCGCGGGCACGCATCTGGCCTGCCACGCGCATGGGGCGCTGTTCGATATCGAAACGGGTGAATGCGTGCTGGGACCATGCCTGGGGCAGGGCCTGACCAAGGTGCCCGTCAACATCGATAAATTTGGTGGCATTCAAGCCACCATCGGGATTTTGGCGGAGGAGTCGGCATGACCAGGGCCGTCGAGAATGTACTCATCATCGGTGGCGGATTTGCCGGCATGGCCGCGGCCATTGAACTGCGCCGGCGGGGCGTGGATGTCGAGATCGTCGAAATCGACGCCGGCTGGCGGTCCTATGGCGCAGGCATCACCGTAGGCGGAGCGACACTGCGCGTTTTCCGCAGGCTCGGCATTCTTGATGCCTTCCTTGCCAGCGGTAGCGCCGCCGACGGTGTGCACATGCATACGGCGAACGGCACGCATCTGGCGACGCTACCGACGCCGCGGGTGGCGGGTGAGGATGTGCCGGGTTCGGGTGCGATTATGCGGCCCGTCCTGGCTGCCATCCTGGCGGACGCGACGCGTGCCGCCGGCGCTAAGGTCACCCTCGGACAGACATTCGCTTCGATTGAAGAAGATGGGACCGGCGTGACGGTGACGCTCACCAATGGCGAAACGCGTCGTTGTGACCTGGTGATCGGGGCCGACGGCGTGTTCTCAAAAGCCAGGGAAGCGGTTTTTCCCGACGCGCCCAAGCCCAGCTATACCGGACAATGTGTCTGGCGGGCGGTGGTGAATCGCCCTCCGGAGCTCGAAACCGCTATCATGTGGCTGGGTCCTAGCACCAAGGTCGGCATCAATCCTGTCTCAAAAGACCAAGCCTATATCTTCGTCACCGAAGATCAGCCGATCAAGCAGCGTCTGGACGAGAAGGACTACGTTCGACTGCTCAAGCAGTTGCTCGCTCCGTTCACGGCGCCTCAGCTGGTCAGCCTGCGTGAGGGCCTAACCGAAAAGAACTCGATCGTCTATCGGCCACTGGAGGCCCTGATGCTGCCTCGACCGTGGCACAGGGGACGGGTGGTTCTCATCGGCGATGCCGTGCACGCGACCACGCCGCACCTCGCCTCGGGCGCCTGTATCGGCATGGAGGATGCCGTGGTGCTCGTCGAGGAACTAGCGGCAACCAAGGATCTGGAAGCTGCGCTCGAAGCATTCGAGGCTCGACGCTGGGAACGTTGCCGCATGGTCGTGCAGAACTCACTGCGCCTGGGCGAGATCGAGATCAGCAACGGCGACAAGCAGGAACACGCGGCCATCATGCGCGAAACGATGATGGCGCTTGCCGCGCCAATCTAGGCGCGGTCGAAAACGACAAAAGGGAGGAATGACAATGACGACTACGGAAAAATGGCCCGGGCGTATCGCGCTCATGGTGGCTCACTGCGCCGGCATGGTGGACCTGGTTGCCCTGCCTGTCTGGGTGGGGACCCTGATCACCGTCTATCACTTCGATCCGCAGCAGGCCGGCGGACTTGCGACCTTGTTCCTGGCGGGAGCGGTGGTTGCAAGCCTGTTCTTCGCGCCGCGCTTCGGCCGGATCAACGGCCGGCTGGCAACAGCCATCGGCTTTGCCGGCGCGGCGCTCGCCTTCGCCTTTGCCTCGACGCAAAGCACTTTCGCGCCGCTCGCCATCGCCCACGCCGCCGCTGGCCTTTCGGCAGGGACGGCACTGTCGTTCACGCATGGTACGATAGGTCGTAGCGTCAACCCGCATCGTCTCTTCGCCATTGTCGGTACGGCGCTTGGCGTCTTCGCCATCCTCTTCCTGGGCGCGGCGCCCAACGGCATCGCCGCCATGGGCGGCGCCGTCCTGTTCCAGATATTCGCGGGGGTCATGGCCGTTGCGGCAATTGTAGCCGCACTTGCTTTTCCGCGGCCCGCGAGCGGCGAAGTGGTCAGCGAGGCCGCGGTGCCGCAGAAGATCGGTCGCGCTGTTTGGGCCGGGGTGCTGGGTGTCAGCACCATGGCGCTCATTCAGGCGATGGTGTTCAGCTTTCTCCAGCAGGTCGGTACCGATAACGGCTTCGGGCTGCCGGCCATCACCGGCGTTCTGATTGCCCTCGGCTTCGTCAATCTACTGCCGGCACCTTTGGCCGCGATCCTCGAAAAGCGGCTCAAGGCCGAGCAGGTGATCCTGGTGGGGCCGATCCTTCAGGCGGTGATTGCGCTGCTCATCATGGCGAGCACGAACTTCATTCCCTATGCGGCCGGCGCGCTGTTCTTTGCCGCCGTGATGATCTTCACGCATACCTTCGCCTTCGGTCTGCTGTCCCGACTCGAGGGGACTGGTCGGGCCCTTGCGGCGACGCCCGCCATGCTGATGGCTGGCTCGGCCATCGGCCCGATCCTCGGTGGAACGCTGGTGAAATCCTTTGGCTATCCAGCCATCGGCGTGGCGGCCTGCATCCTCGCGCTGGTTGCCGTGGCCCTGTTCTCGCAGGCTCGGGTGCGCGATAATGGCGCTGCGTTGAGGGCGGCGGCCTAGATGGCAGACCGTTCCAGTTCAGCGCGGCGGATCGTCGACCTCTCGATCTATCTCGAGAACGACGTTCTCTCTGATCCGCCGCCACTGGCACCCCGCATCACGTATCAGGGCCACAAGGATACCCTGGCGGAGTTCCAGCATCTCTATCCAGGGACGACGCCGGAGGACTATCCGGAAGGCGAGGCGGCGGCGTCCGAGCGCCTGCAGGTTACCACGCATAACGGCACCCACCTGGATGCGCCCTGGCACTACCATTCAACCATGGACGCTAAGCTTGGCGGGCCCCGTCCGTCGATGACGATCGATCAGGTGCCCCTCGATTGGTGCTTCCAGTCCGGTGTCAAACTCGACTTTCGTCATTTCGATGATGGCTATCGGGTCAGCGCGGCCGATGTGGAGGCCGAACTCAAGCGGATCGGCCATCAGCTCCGGCCGCTGGAGATCGTCGTCATCAACACCCGAGCGGGATCTCGCTATGGCCACGAAGAGTACGTCAATTCCGGCTGCGGCATGGGGTATGAGGCCACCATGTACCTGCTCGAGCGGGGCATCCGCGTCACGGGGACCGATGGTTGGAGCTGGGATCCACCGATGAAGTTCGTGGCCGAGCGCCTGCGTGCCACCGGAGACAAGTCGATGATCTGGGAGGGCCACAAGGCCGGGCGGGATATCGGCTATTGCCACATGGAAAAGCTCCACAATCTGGAAGCGCTTCCATCCACCGGCTTCACCATTGCCTGTTTCCCGCAAAAAGTCCGCGGCGGTTCAGCGGGAGCCACCCGCGCCGTCGCGATTTTCGACCTCTGAGGCAAGAACCAGCATGAAGCTCGCCACGTTTGCTGATGGAACACCGGACGGACGGCTCCATATCGTTAGCCGGGATCATAAAGAATGGGCTCCGGCCAAAGCTGCTCTGACCCTGCAATGGGCACTGGAGAATTGGGACGCTGCTGCTCCAGCCCTGGCGCTGCAATACGAGGAGCTTAACAAGGGCGCCGGTCAGTCGTTCGATCCAGCAAAGGCCGCCGCCCCGCTGCCACGTGCCTGGCAGTGGCTGGACGGATCCGCGTTCGACAGCCATGGCGCGCTGATGCAGAAAGTCTTCAAGCTGCCGCCGATCGACACCGGCGGCAGGCCACTGATGTATCAAGGCGTCAGCGATCGCTTCTACCCGCCCATGGCGGATATTCCGCTTCCTTCCGAGGAGGATGGGATCGATTTCGAGGGCGAGTTCGGCATCATCACCGACACCGTTCCGATGGGAGCCAGTGCTGCAGACGCCCGCAAACACATTCGGCTTCTCGTGCAGATCAATGACTGGAGCCTGCGCAAGATCGCGCCGCTCGAGATGAAGACCGGCTTTGGCTGGATTCAGGCAAAGCCGGCTTGCTCTATGGCCCCAGTCGCTATCACCCCGGACGAGTTGGGCGCCCACTGGCGCGACGCTCGCGTTGATCTGCCGCTGCGCGTGACCTGGAACGACAAGCACTTTGGCGCAGCCAATGGCTATGCCATGAGCTCGGGCTTCGACGAGCTGGTCTCTCACGCTGCTTATTCCCGCGAGCTGGTGGCGGGAACGGTCATCGGTTCGGGCACTGTATCAAACGAGAACTACCGAGAGATCGGCTCGTCCTGCATCGCCGAACGTCGGGGCATCGAGCTCATCGACCTGGGCGAGCCGAAGACCGGCTTCATGCAATTCGGTGACACTGTTCGCATGGAGGCCGCGCTTCCCGACGGGACGCCGCTCTTCGGAGCCATCGATCAGACGGTCGTCGCGGCCGCTCAACCCGAGCGGCTCCGCCACCTGGCCAGTGCAACGACCTAGCAGGCTGTTGAAAAAGTCGAAACCGCCCACGCCGGCGGCCATGGATGCGCAAACGACAATGCGACTTCCGCCATTCCTTGAATCAATTTTCCGCCAACCCGGGTGAGGGGGAATCGATTTTGCGCGTTACCCATGCTCGAAATCCCTTTTCAACAGCCTGCTAGACGCCGGCCGCTCTTCCTAACCCTGGATAAATCCGCATGCTCTCCGGACTGCTTGTTAATGGGGTTATCATCCCCCTCGTACTCGGCATCGCCGTTGCCCTGGTTCTGGCGATTGTTGCAAAGCCTCGCATGGAGATTGGTTGCCTTCTCACTGGCCTGGCGATCTTGGCCGCCTATGTGTCGCTTGAAGGCGTGCCACCGTTCCCGCCGGGCGCCGTCAAACAGAAGCTGGCATACGCCTTCCTTGCATCGGCAGTGCTGGTCTCGATCGCGGCGTCGGCGCCGCGCTGGCGCAGACACCTGCTCGCGGGCCTGGTCGGCGGCTTTGCGCCGGCATTCCTGTTGTGGTTTGCCGGGCCGATCCTGGCGCGTGCCGCCGACTTTGGCGCCGTCTTCGCGCCGCTTGCCTATACCGTCCTGGCGGGCCTGGCCGCGCTGTTGTTGCTGTTCGCCAATGGCTCGAACGACGCCCCCGCGGCACCTCGCGCGCTGGTTCGGCTCTCCGCCGTTCTCGCCTATTGCATCGGCAGCGCGGTGGTTGCCGCGATTGGCGGCTTCATCGGCATGGGACAGATGTTCGGTGCCCTCGCCGCCCTGACCGGCGGCCTGGTGCTGGTCGGGTATGTGGCCATACTGCGCGGCAACAGCGCCCTGCCTGCCCGGCTCGACAGCATCGTTCCGGCATTGTTGCTGCCCGTATTGGCGACAGGCATTCTTGTGGCCTTCTACACCACCTCGCTCGATGCGGTCGCCCACACGCTCCTGCCGCTCACCCTGATTGTCGGCATTGCCCTTGTCCGGAGTGGCCGGCTGGACCGTCTGCCCGGGGCCATCGGCCCAATCGCGCAGGGCGCCGCTCTGGCGCTTCCTGTGCTGCTTTCCATCACCATCGCCGTCCTGCCGTGAGCGCAGCGGCCCCCTTTTGCCAACCCTGGAGACCTATAGAATGACGAAACTCGCCAAAGCCCTCGCCACCGCCCTGGTGCTGTCCGCCGCTCCCGTAGCCGCCCTTGCGGCCGACACCTATGGCTTCGACCCCCAGCACACCTGGATCGGATTTTCTATCCCGCATTCGGGCTGGGCCAAGGCGCTGGGCAAGTTCGCCACCGCCAACGGCGAGATCACCATCGACCGTGACGATCTCTCCAAGTCGAGCGTCACCGTCAGCATCGACGTCGCCTCGATCGACACCAATCTTGAACAGCGCGACCGCGACATGCTCGGACCGGACTTCTTCAATTCGGTCGAATACCCCACCATGGACTTCGTCAGCACCGCCGTCGAAGTGACCGGCGACAACACTGCCAAGGTCACCGGCGACCTGACCCTAATCGGCGTCACCAAGCCGGTCACCCTCGATGTGACCTTCAACGGTGAGTCGCCGCTTCCGTGGGACGCCAACATCCTCAAGTCCGGCTTTTCGGCAACCGGCAGCTTCAATCCGGGCGATTTCGGCATGGCCAAGGTCGCCGCCTTTGGCCTTGGCCCCGACGTGAGCCTCACGCTCGAAGTCGAAGCCATCAAGCAGTAGGCCGACCATTCCGGCCGAGGCCGACTGCACCAAGTGACAGTGCCGATGATCGCTAATGCGATCATCGGCACAATGTTTTCGGCGAAGTTCCGCGATCATTCCGGCCGAAGCAGTGGGCCCGAGGGTTCATTCTTCGTGCTCGAGCGGCAGGAGGCCGGGGATTAAGTCTTGGGCCAGATGCTCGTCCATGGTGCAAGGTGGCGTCAGCGCGACACGGCCAACCTCTGACTTCGAGCAGAGGCCGGTTGGCCCAGTGACCGATATGGGGCCACTAGCCGACCGGCAGCTTTTGGGCTTTGGCCAGCAGATAGCTTTCGTTCCTACCGGCGACCGCTTCGATTGTCATTCAGCCAAGCAGAAGCAGCGCCGAAAGCAGGCGACCGCTTTGGCGCGCCGATCGCTATCGCTTCACCATGATATAGTCGTGGAAGTCGTAAGCGCCCATCCGAACCGGTACGTGCCCCTCCACTTCGAACCCTTGCGACCTATAAAACGAGATGGCGGAGTGATTGCCGTCGTTCACGTTGAGTGCGATTGGCAGGTGGGCCCCGAATTGATCCGCAACAGTCTGAACCAAAGCCTTGCCCAATCCCCGGCCGCGGGTTTCCGATAGCAAATATAGCTTCTTGATCCACACCCGCCCGCTCTCGATGTAGGCCGAGACGTATCCCACATCCCGATCGCCAATGGTCACCAGCCAGTACTGATGACGGCGCTCGCCGATATCGGCGGCTAGAGTGACGGGAGAATAGATACCGTCCACTATTGGCGAGATGACATCCGTCGGCAAGATGTTCGCGAATGCTTCTGGCCAGATGCGGCGTGCAAGGGATTCGACGCGAGGCAACTCACCATGGCCGATGGCGGCCGGGGCTACGCGACGGAGGTCATCTACACGGAAATCTTCAAGGCGTTCTCACAAGGCCAGTATGGCCTGGGACGGCGCTCTCCGCCTCACGTCC
>Ga0214473_10003347_pt1 | contig 19457 bp, 21 predicted proteins | sample RVTome_7_FD_203509 | JGI IMG/M metagenome (GOLD analysis project Ga0214473, IMG submission 203509) | Soil microbial communities from uranium-contaminated site in the Upper Colorado River Basin, Wyoming, United States - RVT98D197 | ecosystem: Environmental > Terrestrial > Soil > Contaminated >... | reverse complement strand
CAGTGCAGTATTTGAAACTGGTTGTGGTCGTGGATGACGATATTGACGTTTACAAAGATGAAGAGGTCTTATGGGCGATCAGCACGAGAGTCAGGGGAGACCTCGATATTGACATCATCTCCGGCGTAACAGGAAACAGGATGGATCCCGCCGGCCCTTATGATGAGTTACGTCAGAGGAGCCTCGGAGGGGGCGGGTTTATGACCACGAAGGTGATCATCGATGCAACCAGGCCCGTTGGTCTTCCCTTTGCAAACAGATTCAGGCCGAACAGGGACCTGTGGGCCGCCATCGACTTAAAGGATTATTTGAAGGAATAGGGACGGTTTCGTAAAAAGTCAATATTACCCTTCGACAGGGTGAACGGCCAACCTATTACTTGGGTGTGCGCCGGGATAAGCCTGCCCCGTGCTTGACACGGGGCAGGGTGAGGGAAACGCCGCAGATGGGCGTTTTTCAGGAGCCTGCCAGGAGAAGATGTGCTGCTGAATAAAGGTCGAGCATTAAAGATCATGAAGGATGCAGGGCTTGATGCCCTCATCGCTACGAAGGCCGAGAACGTGACCTATGCCACGGACCTGGAGACCGACGTTCCTCAGATCTTCCAGGACCTCGTCATCTTTGCCCTTCTTTCAGGGGATGATCACCTCGACCCGACCCTCATCCTGCCAACGGCCATGCTTCCTTTTGTGGCCGCTCGTCCCAACCGGGTGAGGGATGTCAGATCGTATGGGTATTTCAACTATTCATTCCAACCTGACTCCGAGCTTACCGGGCCGGAAGGGAAGATGGAGGAGTTATTGAAGGGAAGTTCGTATCCCGATATGACTCCTGTTGAGTTGCTGGCCGAAGTGGTCAAAGAGAAAGGTCTTGAAAGAGGAAAAATAGGGCTCGATGAGAGAGGGATCAGCGCCGGGGTGAAGGCCCGGGTCCTTTACGATCTTCCTTATGCCAGGTTTGTGGATGGGTTCGATCTTTTTCGAAAGATACGAATGGTCAAGACAGATGATGAAATCGAGATCCTTCGCAGGGCTGCCTTGATCAACGAAGAAGCCATTCAACACTTCTTAAGTTTCCTGGCCGAAGGAGTTACAGAGAAGGATCTGTGCAGGGAGTTTCATGGCCATCTTATCATGAAAGGCGCAGAAAAAGGGCACTGGAACGGAAGCGGAGGGACAAGATCAGGAGCACTCTTTCCTGCCTCCGACTATCCCCTGAAACGGGGGGACCTTTTCCGGTTCGATGTAGGCTGTATCTATCATAACTACTTTGCCGATACGGGAGGTGTCTGCGTTCTGGGGGATGAACCGACCCGGGAGCAGAAAAAGATTTACCGCGCCCTGCAGGCGGGAGGTGAAGCAGCGCTCTCTTGCCTCAGGCCGGGCGCTGGAGTTTCAGAGGTTTTCAATACCGGAATGGAGGCTGTGAAGAAGAACGGGCTTCCCCACTACAGAAGGACCCATCTGGGGCATGGAATCGGTCTTGAATTTTATGATTTGCCTTTGATCAAACCCGCACAGGATTCTTCCGCCTTCCTCTCGGGCGACAGTGACGTTGCTCTTGAGGAAAAGATGGTTGTCAATATCGAGACCCCTTACTACGAGATCGGCTACGGCGGTTTTCAAATCGAACGGACCCTGATGATTACGGAGACAGGGTTTGAACCGCTCCTTCCGGTGGAGCGGGAACTTTTCAGGGTGGCGTGACGTGTTTCTTCAAATTCTGATCAACTCCATCATTGCGGGAAGTGTTTACTCTCTCCTGGCTTTCGGGTTTACGCTCATTTTCGGCATTCTCAGTTTTTTCAACCTTTCCCACGGCATTGCCTTCACCGTGGCAGCCTATATCTCCTATGTCATCCGGATCAAGCTTCATCTCGCCCTGCCGGTGTCTATCGCTTTATCGATCCTTTTCACCCCGGTGGCCATGCTGGGCGTCTATGGGGTTGCCTATTCCCCGCTCCGCAAGAGACGGGCCCCCAGCTGGGTTTTCGTCGTGGCCTCTCTGGGCGTGGCGACCTTTATGGAAGCGCTGATCACATTTATCTTCGGGAGCGATTTGGTCAGCCTAAGGACCGGGGAGACGCGGCCGGGCTACCTCATCGGAAGTGCCGTGATCACGGAGGTCCAGCTATGGACGATCGGTGTTTCGATCTTTGTGATGGTCCTGCTGAGCATTCTCATGAAAGAGACAAAGGTCGGAAAGGCAATGAGGGGGGTCGCTAACGACGGAGAGATGTCCGGCATTGTCGGAATTAATATCGAAAAGATCTGTCTCTTCACCTTTGGCCTCGGGGCAGCCCTGACCGCGATCGCTGGAAACCTTGTTTCCCTGGAGCAGGATCTTTTCCCTACGATGGGACAAGCGGCCCTTCTGAAAGCGATTGTGGCTGCAAGTATCGGGGTCGGCGGTTCCATTCCGGGCGCTCTATTCGGCGGTTTCTTGCTGGGCGTGGTAGAGAACTTCGGTATCTGGCACATCAATGCGAGCTGGAAGGATGGGATTGCCCTGGCCTTACTCATCCTTTTCATCCTTTTTCGTCCCAAGTTTTTCGGAGGGGAGACGGAGAGGTAGGAGAAACAGTGGCTGTCTTGTACCATACGCTGATCATGGCAGGAATCTACATCATCCTGACGACCAGCCTCAACTTGGTGGCGGGGTACACGGGCCTTTTTTCTTTCTGCCATGGCGCCTTTTATGCGATCGGGGCCTATGCGGGTGCCCTTCTTACACTCAAACTAGGGTTCCCTTTTTGGGCGGAGGTCCTTGGAGCGGCCTTTATTGCGGGCATCGGCGGACTGGCCATCGGATGTCCCACTCTCCGCGTACGGGGTGGATACCTCGCCCTCGCTACTTATGGTTTTGCCGTCATTATCTTCACGGTCCTCAATAATTGGGAGAGCGTTACGCGGGGACCTCTGGGAATCAGAAACATTCCCCATGTTAAGCTCTTTGGGATGACATTCAATTCCCTCTGGTCCTTTACACTTCTGGTCGCCTTCTTTGTTTTCATCACGATCTTTTGCCTTCGGAGATTGGTCGGCTCCTCTTTTGGGAAGGTCCTGCTGGCTATTCGAGAGGACGAAACAGCGGCACTGGCCATCGGAAAGGATATCGCCCGCTTTAAGGTGGCTTCTTTCAGTATCGGAGCTTTCTTTGCCGGAATCGCCGGTACCCTTTATGCCCATTACGTGCGATTTATTGATCCTACGGCCTTTGTGGCCCAGGAGTCATTTCTTGTGTACAGTATGGTGATTCTGGGAGGAAGAGGAAGTATGCTCGGATCAGTTCTGGCTGCCCTCTTGCTTGTCGTTCTCCCTGAAGCACTCCGCTTTTTGGGTCTTCCGAGCTTTTGTGCGGTTCAATTGAGGCAGATGATCTACGGGGCCTTGATCGTTCTCATCGTGATCTATAGACCCCAGGGGATTATGGGAAAGGTTCAAAGATTCTGATGAAAGAACGAGGTTTCCTGCTTGAGACCAGAGATTTAACAAAGGACTTCGGCGGGTTGCGAGCTGTGGGCAGTCTCTCGATTCAGGTGGAACAAGGGACGATCACAAGCCTCATCGGACCTAACGGGGCGGGAAAGACGACGGTGTTTAATCTCCTCACGGGCTTCTTGAAGCCCTCGGCGGGACAGATCTCCTTCAAAGGAAAGTTGGTGACGGACATGAGCCCTCACCGGATCTCCCGGATGGGCATGGCCCGGACTTTTCAGCTTGTCCGGGTTTTTCCCATGCTCACAGTCATTGACAACATCATGCTGGGCTTCCGGAAGGAGAAGGGAGAAAGTGTCCTGGGAGGCCTTTTGAGGACTCGAGGGGTCAGAGAGGAAGAGAGGGAGAGCCATGAGAAGGCCCTTGATCTGATTGAACTCGTTGGACTGAAGACCTATCAGGATCAGTATGCGGTCAATTTGGGATTCGGGCAGCAGAAATTGGTGGAGATTGCAAGAGCCCTTGCCACCAACCCGGATTTGGTGCTCCTTGATGAGCCCATGGCAGGCCTTTCAGGAGAGATGAAGGCAAACATGATCTCCTTGATCACCCATTTGAAGTCCAAGGGCAAAACCGTCTTCTTCATCGAGCATAATATGGCGGTCGTTATGGGAATTTCTGAGAGGATCTTCGTCATCAACCATGGGGAGCAGATTGCGTCCGGGTCCCCGGCTGAGATCGTGAAAAACGAGCAGGTTATTCGGGCCTATCTGGGGCAGGAGCAATAGACCGATGCTTCAACTGAAAAACGTTGATGCCCACTACGGCAGGATGAAGGCTTTAGACGGGATAACGATCGGGGTGGAGAACGCCGAAATCGTAACCATCATCGGAGCCAACGGGGCCGGGAAGACGACGACCCTGAGAACGATCTTCGGTCTGCTCCATCCCACCCGCGGCTCGGTCCTCTTTCGTGGAGAACCCATTGAAAAGGAACCCTATTACCAGAGGGCCCGCCGGGGGATATCCCTTGTGCCTGAAGGCGGGCGGATCTTCTCGAAGCTGACGGTCCTGGAAAACCTGGAGATGGGCGCTTTCGCGCGGAACGACTCCCATGAGATTCAGAAGGATGTGGAGATGGTATTCGCCATGTTTCCTATCCTGAGGGAAAGGCAGAAGAGCGTTGCTGGGACCCTCAGCGGCGGAGAGAGACAGATGCTTGCCCTGGGGCGCTGTTTGATGCTGAGGCCCACGTTAGCCCTTCTCGATGAGCCCTCCCTGGGACTGGGGCCCCTCGTGATCAATGAAGTCTATGAGAAGATTAAAGAGATCCGGAGAAATGGTGTCACCATTCTCTTAGTGGAACAGAATGCGAAAAAAGCGCTCCAGACCGCAGACCGGGGTTATGTCTACGCAGAAGGAAGGATTATTTTGAGCGATAACTGCTCTAACCTTTCGAACAACGAGCATGTGAAGAAGATCTTTATGGGAGAATGAATTGATTTTAGCCTTGAAAATGTCCCGCTATCGGCGGGACTCCGACAGATACCCCATCCCCCTCCAGACCTCCCCCTTGAAGGGGGAGGAATCACGCGAAGAGCGTGACGATTTCCCTCCCCTTCAGGGGGAGGGGGTGGGCTAGGGTGGGGGTGGGGTCAAATGGGTTATTTGTCTGAGTAAAATTAATTATGGCGGGGTCTTTCATAAAGGAAGCTTTTCGTAGCAAAAAACAATTATTTGGAACTGTTGGGTTTATGGGAGGAATGTTCTAATGGTCAGGCTTAAACCCTGCGCATATAGGGCTCCCTTCACCGTCCAGGAGGCATGGGAGGCCGCCTCCAGATGGGGTGAAGAGGCAAAGTTCATCGCCGGAGGGACGGACCTTGTGGTTCAGATGAAACGGGGGATGATTGAGCCCCGATGTCTGATCTCCCTTCGCCGGATTCCGGAACTGAAGGGAATTTCCGAGAAAGGAGATGCCCTTTTGATCGGTTCGATGACCTCTCTTTGGGAGGTGGAAAAGTCATCCCTCGTCAATCAGCGGTGGCCCTTTCTTGCAAGAGCAGTCTCGGAGATCGGGTCTCCGGCCATCCGCCACATTGGAACCATCGGGGGAAATCTCTGCAATGCCTCCCCGGCGGCCGATTCTTTCCCGGCCTTACTGGTGTGCGATGCCAAACTCCGGCTGAGAGGGCCTTCGGGGGAACGGGTCGTGCCCATTTCGGGTTTCTTTGTAAGTCCGTCCCGTACGGTCCTGGATCAAAACGAGATCCTTCACTCCATTCTGCTTCCAGCCCTTCCCGAAAAGAGCAGGAGCCTCTCCCTGAGGCTGGGGCGGAAGGCGAAGGCTGACCTTGCCCTTGTGGGAGTGGCAATCGTTCTGGGCCTCGATGACAGCAGCCAGATCCGGGAGATACGGATTGGCCTCGGAGGGGTCGCTCCAACCGTTTTTCGGGCGAAGGGGGCCGAGGCCTCGGCCCTGGGGAAGGCGTTGGAGCCTTCGTTAGTCCGGAAAGTCGCGCGCAAAGCCGCTGAAGAAGCTCAGCCCGTTTCTGACATCCGGGGAAGTGCAGATTACAAAAGGGATCTCGTCATCGCACTCGTTTCACGGGGGCTGACCGAGCTTGGCTGTGTTGGGGAAGTCACATGATCAAAGCGAAGAAATATCCACTGAGAGTGAAGGTCAATGGAATTTCATACAAACTCCGAGTCGAGGCCAACCGGACCCTTCTCGATGTGTTAAGGGACGATCTCGGATTGACCGGCGCAAAAGAGGGCTGCGGAATGGGAGAGTGCGGATCGTGCACTGTTTTACTGGGGGATCGGCCGGTCAAGTCTTGCATCTTCTTGGCAGTTGAAGCGGACGGCCAGTCTATAACAACCATTGAGGGCCTGGGAAAACCGGGGAGCCTCGATCCCCTCCAGAAAGCCTTTATTGAGAGGGGAGCAATTCAGTGCGGGTTTTGCACCCCGGGGATGATCATGGCTGCCAAGGCTCTCCTTTCGGAAAACCCTTCGCCCCCGGATGAGGAGATCCGTCACTACCTCAGCGGAAACATCTGCCGGTGCACGGGTTATGTGAAGATTGTTGACGCCATAGAGGCTGTTGCAAAGGGAGAAAAGAGATGAAAGGCATAGGGGATTCGGTTCCTCTCATTCGAGGGGAAGAGATTGCCACAGGAAGGCTTAACTACGTAACTGATCTCAAGGCTCCTGGCATGCTTTTCGGCCGCATCCTTCGGTCTCCCATTCCCCATGGCAAAATCCTCAACATCGATTTCAAGAAGGCCCTGAGGGTCCCTGGAGTGAAAGCAGTCCTGACGGGCAGAGAGACGCCTCAACAGAAGTTCGGTCCTCTCCTGGAAGACTGGGAAATACTGGCGACACAGAAGGTCCGCTTTGTCGGGGATGAAGTGGTTGCCGTGGCGGCGTCGGACCCGGATGCCGCGGAAGAAGCTTTGTGGTCCATTCATGCAGAATATGAGGCACTTCCGGCCGTCTTCGATCCCCGGGAAGCCATGGACCCGGCGGCTCCTCTCATTCACGAAAAAGAACGGAACATCGCCATGGTCTTTGAGGTGGAAAGAGGAGACATCAAGAAGGGTTTTGAAACTTCTGATTTTATCTATGAGAACTCTTTTTCCAGCCCCCAGATCTATCATGCCTACCTTGAACCCAATGGTTGTCTTGCTGAGCAAGATGGGCAGGGAAGGGTGACACTGACACTTCCCACTCAGACTCCTGCGATTACCCGCGTGATGTATGCGAAGGCGCTCGGCCTCCCTTTGGATAAACTGAGACTTGTGATTCCACCCTACGGAGGCGCTTTCGGCGGGAAACAAGTTCATAACCTCCACCTCGCCGCCTGCCTGTTAGCCATGAAGACAGGGAAGCCTGTGAAAATGGTGATCGACCGGGAAGAGGATTTCATCTCAGGAAATCCGAAGGTGAATATTTACATGGATGTGAAGATCGGAGCGAGAAAAGATGGAAAGCTTTTGGCCAAGGAGGTTCGAGTCATCGGAGGCGCGGGGGGGCGGGTGGTTTTCTCGCCGATCATCGTTTCGACAGCAGGTTATCGCATCGATTCCCTCTATAAGTTCGAAAATTTGAAAACGCTGGGTTACACCGTTTACACCAACGAAACGCCCACAGCAGCCTTCAGAGGGTTTGGCAACCCGGAGTCCGTCTTCGCGGTCGAATCGTCGATCGACATGGTTGCCCGGGAATTGGGCGTGGATCCTTTGGAAATGAGGATCATGAATGGGGTTAAGTCGGGCGATGTGACGACCCATGGCTGGAAGATCACCAGTTGCGGATTAGAGGAATGCATTCGAAAGGCTGCCGAGAGGGCGCAGTATCGGAAGAAACGGGAGAATCCAAAACTGAACCGCGGCATCGGGATGGCCTGCTGCAACCACGTCTCAGGAAACCGGCTCATCTTCAGGGACTTTGACGGAAGCTCGGCCCTCGTCAAAATAGGCCGGGATGGGGATGTGACGCTTATCCACGGTGAGTCCGATATGGGACAGGGACTGGACACGGTCCTTGCCCAGATTGCAGCCGGTGAGCTTGGAATTCCAATGACGCGCGTCCGGGTCGCCCAGGTCGACACGGAAACCTCGCCCTTCAGCCTGGGATGCATCTCTTCCCGAGGAACCTTCTTTGGCGGAAATGCGGTGAAGAAGGCTGCCGAGCATGCCCGTTCCCAGCTTTTTGAGGTCGCTTCAGAACTGCTTGAGGCAGACCCTCTCGATCTTTCCCTTCAGGAGGAACGGATCTTTGTCAAAGGAACGCCGGACAAGGCGGTCTCTTTTCAGAAAGCTGTTCAAGAGTTGTATAACCGGAGAGGCGGAATGCCCGTGATCGGGATGGGGTTTTACAAACCCAACACCGAGATTCCCGATTTTAAGACGAAGTACGGCAACATCTCCCCTGCTTATCCGTTTGCCTGTCACGTTGCGGAGGTTGAGGTCGATCGCGAGACAGGCATTGTTCGGGTCATCCGCTACGTGGCTGCCCACGACATCGGAAAGGCGATTAACCCGATGCTCGCAGAAGGGCAGGTTGAGGGGGGCGTGGCACAGGGTTTGGGTTTTGCTTTGATGGAGGAGATCAAGTATGAAAAGGGGAGGATAGGAAACCCGAATTTTCTCGATTACGTGGTTCCGGGTCCTTCCGATCTTCCGCCGATCGATGTGATCTTTGTTGAAACCAACGATCCCGAAGGTCCCTATGGAGGGAAGGGCGTTGGCGAGCCTGCCCTCAATCCCGTGGCTGGCGCCATTGCAAATGCGATTTATGATGCGGTAGGGATTCGAGTCACAGAGCTTCCCATGACGCCTGAACGCCTTCGTGCCTTGATCCGTGCCAGAGATAAAGAGTTGGGTCCGACCGGCAGTGAATCGAAAGGTACTCTAAATTGACAGGATAACGGAATGGAGGAATTCTATGAAAAGATCCAGAGAGAAGGCTGAAAGAATTTATCTGGGGCTGAAAGAGGCCGGAATCGATTTCATCTGTCACCTGCCTGAAAGTTACTTAAAGGAGGTGATTCCCTTCATTCAGAAAGATCCCTCCATGAAGTACATCCAAGTCTGTCGGGAAGAGGTGGGTGTCAATATCGCTGTCGGTGCCTTGCTGGGAGGCAAGAGGCCAGCCATCCTGATGGAGGATACGGGAATCGGAAACTCTTTGAACCCTCTGGTTTCCATTCACAAACTCTGGAGAATCCCGTTGCTTCTGGTCATGAGCTACCGGGGAGACGTAGGTGACTTCACCTTCTACACGGCCCCATGCGGTTACGCCAAACCAGTCCTGGATACCGTTGGTATTGCCTCCTACGTGCTCAGGACCCCCGAAGAGACCGTGCCCATGATCAAGGACTGCGTTCGCACCATGTTCGCGCAAAAGGTTCCCGTAGGGGTTTTCATTACAAAGCAGGTCATATGGGAGGAATAAAATGAAAATGAAGAGGACGGAAGCGGTCGAAAAATTGGCGGGGATGCTGCAGGACGAGATCGTGCTCACAAGCATCGGCGGGGTGAACACGGACCTTTTCGCCCTTCGAGACCGGGATCTCAATCTTTACGTGTCGACGAATATGGGGTCTGCGGCTGCCATGGGGATCGGCCTTGCATTGGCCCTTCCCACCCAGAAGGTGGTTGCCCTGGAAGGGGATGGTTCGATCCTTCTCAGCCTGGGATCGCTGGTGGCAATGGGTGATGAACAGCCTTCTAATCTTGTGCTGATTGTCTTTGACAACGAATCGTATGAGTCGCCTGGCGAATATCCGAGCGCCACCTCCAGGAATACGGATATTGAGGTTTTTGGTCGCGGCTCCGGGATCCTGAAAACCGTAACCGTCCGGCGCATCGAAGAATTCACGAAGTCGGTGGAAGAGGCTTTGAGGGAGAATAGCCCGTGCCTCATCGTTGCGAAGGTGGAAACGGGAAGGTCCCCCTTCCCTGCCCTTGGTATCGATGGGATTGAGAATAAATATCGATTCATGAGGGCTTTGGAAAAAAAGGGGTTGATCGGCGGATGGAGGGAGTGGGACCACCGGGCGGGAAAAAGGTGAACGGAAATGAGTGGTCGTTCTATTGAAGGATCAACCTTTTCGATTCTCAAATCGTGAGAAAGGAGAATGAATGATGAACAAAAATGCGTTTTCTTTCATCAGGGCGGTTGTTCTTGGCAGTCTCATTTTGGGGGGGGGCTCCGTGTCCGCTGCTTCGCCGTCCAAACCGGCGGAGATCAAGGCTGTGTTATGGATCTCTCCGGGCAGGAGTATATCCAAGAATGTGGAGACTGTCTTTGTTGACATGGTCAAGAAGAAATCGAATGGAGAACTGGTCATCAACATCGCCGGAGGGCCTGAAGTCATTCCCAAGACCGAGCAGGTCCAAGCGTGCAGTGACGGCATCATCGATATGGTCTTTGCCGTTACCGGAGAATACCATCAGGTGGTCCCGCAGGTTTCGGCACTGCACCTTTCGCCCACCACCCCGTGGGCCGATCGAACGAATGGGATCTACGACTATTGGGTGAATATCCATAAGAAACACAAACTGTACTACCTGGGAAGATGGAATTACGACATGAATTTTGTTTTTCATCTGAGGAAGAAATCCATCAGCAGTCGATCCGAATTCAAAGGGCTGAAGATTGCCCCAACAGGACGGCTGGACAAGGTGGTCGAGGCATTGGGAGGCGTGAATGTCGAAGTGGGGGGCAGGGAGATGTACGGTGCCATGGAAAAGGGTTTGCTCGACGGCTATGTCTGGTCCGATTCCGGCCGCTTGAGCAGCTGGAAAGAGGTGACGAAGTCTGTGGTTGATCACCCGGTTCTGAGTGCGGCGACCTTTACCATCGTCATGAACGAGAAGAAATTCAATTCTCTTCCCAAACATCTGCAGGATGCCTTGACGGCCGCTGCTGCTGAATACGAGCCCATCATGGCAAAATACTATGCTGATTTGAAGAAGAAGGAAGAGCAGGAATGGAAGGGGGCGGGGATAAACTTTATCAAACTCTCTCCAGAGGAAGGGAGATGGATTACGGAATCCGGACCCACCTTTGCCTGGGAAATGGTGAAAAAGATCGTCGGCCCGGAGTCCTATACCCAGCTCAGAAAGGTGTTATTGCGGCAATAAGCTCACTGAGGAGCAATGCTGGAAAAGGAGTCTCAGGAGGACCGGCATGAGACTGGTAACCAGAGGTTTTGAATTCTTGGGTCAATTGATGAAAGCGCTGAACTTCTTCTCGGGAGCAATCATCCTGTTCTTGACGCTCCTCATCTCCGCTGATGTCGCCATGAGGTACTTTTTTAACCACCCGATCGAAAATGCAACGGAAATAACGGAGCATGCCCTCCTGTTCATCGCCTTTCTCAGCGCCGCGTGGATACTCCGGAAAGGGGGACACGTCGAGGTGGACATTATCTATAATCAATTGGGCCCAAGATCCCGGAGATTTCTTGATTGTTTAAACCCCCTTCTCGGAGCCATGGTCTGTCTGGCTTTCACCTGGTTCAGTGTACAGGCGACTTGGCTTGCCTACGAGCGGGGCACCGTCTTTGCCACCACCTGGAGACTTCCCAGGGCCCCGATTCTTGCCGTTATTCCGGTCGGGAGCCTCCTGCTCTTTCTGGAATACTTAAGGCAAATCTTCCAGAATTTGAGCGGGGAGAAGAGGAACGAGAGCGTAGGGCGGGAAGATTAGGAAAAGAGGGTGAACACGATGGAATGGTGGTTGGTTCTGCTCATCATTTTCGGCGCTTTTTTTGTCCTCATGGCCATGAAGATGCCGATTGCCTTCGCCTTTCTTCTGGTGAATACGGTGGCGGCCCTCTTTTTCTGGAAGGGGACGGCAGGGATTGTACTTTCGGTCAATAGTATCCGGGATGCGATTTCCAATTTTAACTTGATGACATTGCCCCTTTTTGTTCTTTTGAGCGATGTCGTGGCTCAGTCCGGTATGGCCCCCAATATGATGGAGGCCTTTGACCGATGGCTGGGGCGCTTGCCGGGCCGGCTGGGGTTGCTCTCGGTGGCTGCTGGAACGCTCTTTGGCGCCCTGACCGGAACGGGCATGGCCAGCGTGGCCATGCTGGGAAATACGCTGGTTCCAGAGATGGAAAAGCGCGGCTATGCGAAATCAATGACCTTGGGACCGATTCTGGGAAGCGCCGGTTTGGCGGTGATGATCCCTCCGAGTGGCATGGCCATTATCATTGCCGCCATGACGGATGTTTCGATTGCGAGGTTTCTCATCGCTATTATTTCTCCGGGTTTGATGATGGCGATCCTTTACGCCGTTTATATCATCCTCCGTTGCCGGCTCAACCCCTCCCTTGCTCCTCCCTATGAACTGGCAGATACTTCTCTGTCTGAGAAGGTCATTTATTCCGTCAAGTATATCCTGCCTTTCGGATTGATCATCTTTCTCGTTACAGGGGTGATCTTCTTAGGCATGGCGACTCCAACCGAGGCGGCAGCGACAGGGGCCCTGGGGGCAATCATTCTCGTGGCCTGCTACAGGCGATTGACCTGGACAGTCTTGAAAAGATCTCTCGCCAGCACCGTCCGGCTTACCTCGATGGTGCTGCTGATTCTGGGAACAGCAGCAGTCTTCAGCCAGATCCTGGCGTTCTCTGAGGCGACGAAAGAGATGAGCAAGCTGGCGCTCGCCTTTCCCCTCCCTCCCATCTTGATTATCATCGCGATCCAAGTGGTTGGACTTTTTCTCGGGTCAGTCATGTCCACGGTGGCCATTGTCATGATCACCCTGCCCATTTTTATGCCGGTCGTTCATGCCCTCGGATTCGACCCGTTGTGGTTTTCAGCATTATACCTTCTGAATATGGAGATGGGAGCGGTTTCACCCCCCTTTGGTTTGACGCTCTTTGTGATGAAGGGCATTACCGATGTGGTTTCACCCAGTACGACCATGGGGGATATTTTCAAATCTGTCTATCCCTATATCGGGATCAACTTGATCGTGATGGCGATCATGATCGCTTTTCCCGTGACGGTGTCTCTCTTGCCCGGGCTGATGAGGTGACGGAAAGGGCTTCCGGAGACTGCAAAAAACGATGGGACCTCTGGTAAAGATCGATATCATGGACGTGAGCCACACCTTTGACGGCGGAAAAAGGGGGAAGGTGATCGCCCTCGACCGTGTCAATCTTAAAGTGGAGGACGGGGAAATCATCGCCCTCCTCGGACCGAGCGGCTGCGGGAAGTCGACCCTTCTCTACATGGTTGCGGGTTTCTATCCCGTCCAAAGTGGCAAGATCCTTCTGGATGGAAGGCCGGTCAGCAAGCCGGGGCCGGACCGGGGCATCGTATTTCAGGAGTACGTCCTCTTTCCCTGGCGCACCGTTGAAGAGAACGTCGTCTACGGTCTGGAGGTGCAAGGGCTCGGCAGAGAGGAGAGGGAGAAGATCGCTTCCCGGTTCCTTGAAAAGGTGGGACTCTTGAGTTTCAAGAAAAAGTATCCCCATGAACTTTCCGGCGGAATGAAGCAGCGGGTGGCTCTGGCGAGGATGCTTGCTTACAACCCGGGGATCCTCCTGATGGATGAGCCTTTCGGCGCCCTTGATGCCCAGACCCGGGAGCTGATGCAGGACGAGTTATTGAGCCTGTGGGCAGACCTGAAAAAGACGATTCTCTTTGTGACCCACGATATGGAGGAAGCCCTCTACCTCTCAGATCGGATCGTCGTCTTCACCGCGAGACCCGGAAGGGTGAAGGAGATCGTGGAGGTAAACTTTCCCCGCCCCCGGGATCGGAAGACCCGGCTGGAAAGGGATTTTGCCATTCACCGGGATCGCCTCTGGTCCCTGTTGAAGGGAGAGATTGTCAAAGCGAAGCGGATGGAGGATGAAGGCCGATGAAATGGCTGAGGACCAACTATCCCATTTTACTCCTCCTGGCCTTGTGGGAAGGGGTGAGCCGGTTCGGTTTAGTCTCTTCCCAGCACCTGCCGCCATTCTCACAGTGTCTCGTATTTCTCTATGAGCTGACCCGGTCGGGGGAAGTCCTGATTCATATCAGGGACAGCATCATCCGGGCCATGGGGGGATACTTTTTGAGCCTTCTGGTAGGGATCCCGGTGGGGATCACCATGGGGCTATTCCGGTCGGTGGAAAGACCCCTTGGTCCGGTGGTCACCCTGTTCTACCCGATTCCAAAAGTGACACTGATTCCTCTATTCATTCTGTGGCTGGGCCTGGGGGATCGTACAAAGATTGCGATCGTCTTTCTGGCATGCCTTCTGCCCATCCTCATCAGCAGCCGTTCGGGGGCAAAGAACGTCGATGTCAGGCAGATCTGGTCGGCGAGGACAATGGGCACGAAGGACCGACAACTTTTGCGTCTTGTGATCCTCCCCTCCGCACTGCCATACATTTTCTCCGGGATGAGGATCTCCCTCGCCATTTCCTTCATCCTGCTTTTCAGCACCGAGATGCTGGGGGCTCAGAGCGGTCTTGGATATCTCATCATTGTGGCCTTGGAGGCGGTGAGGCCCGAGATGATGTTTGCGGGCGTGCTCCTGATCGGAGTCGTGGCCTATACCTGTGATCGCATTCTCCTGCTCATTCGTAACCGGATGCTCTTCTGGCACACAGAGCAGAGCGCCTTTTAGGGGATCATGTGGAATACGTGAAAAGATATTATCTCCTCGTCATCCTATTCGTTGCCTGGGAGGCGGTCCCCAGACTTCTCCAGATCAACCCCATCCTTCTCCCGCCGTTCTCCATGGTGGTGATCAAATGGTTCCATCTTCTCTTTTCAGGGGAGCTATTGATTCACACAGCGAATACCCTCTTTAGGGCAGTGGGCGGTTTTTTGATCGCCGCATGGCTCGGAATCCTCCTGGGCATCCTTGCAGGCCGGAGCCGGCAAATCGGGCAGGTTTTGGAGCCCGTGGTGAGCGTCACATTTCCGCTGCCTAAAGTGGCGTTTATCCCTGTCTTCATCTTCGCTCTCGGTTTTGGACATCTTTCGAAGATTCTTATTGTCGCCCTTGAATGTGGTTTTCCCATCTTCATTGCCACCTATTTTGCGGTCAGAGGAACGAGCCGGACCATGGTCTGGTCGGCCCAGATCATGGGGACCAAGGAGAGGGATTTCTTGAGAAAGGTGATCTTCCCCAGCGCTTTACCCATGATCTTCACCGGCCTGGAGATCTCGATCCACGTGTCGGTCATCATTGTCGTGGTGGCTGAGATGATCGGGGCTACGACGGGCCTGGGAGCCCTGCTGATCAAGGCAAAATGGGAATACGAGACGGACATGCTTCTGGCCGTCATCGCCACAACTTCTTTTGTTGGTTTGGGACTGAGTCTATGTTTGAAGGCGGTCAAGAACCGGCTCCTGGTATGGAGCCCTGAAGTTTCGATGTGAGTACAAATTTAGAGGACCCTCGAGAAAGGGAAAGGAGGCAAAAATGAGAAAGGTTAAAATGGTCGTTGTTACGCTCTTCGCCATCGTGGCTCCGCTGATGTGGATGTCTGAGACTTGCGCTCAAATTCCTGTCATTCGATTTGCCAGGGCCTTCAATATGACGGGGCATGAGCATCTCATGATGACGAAACCGGAGATGTTCCCGAACCTGAACAAGAAGTATGAGATCAAGTGGATCCGGGTTCCAGGGGCTCCAGCCCAATTTGTGGCCGCCGCTGCCGGTGAAGTCGACGCCGGTGAAACGATGCCAGAACCCCTGGTGAAGGCCAGAATCAAAGGGATTAAGGTCAAGTTCGTCGCCGGCGTCATGCAGGGGAAGAAGGACCAGCATTCCGGGGAACTCTATGTCGTCCTTGCGGATGGAGGCATTCAGAGCCTGAAGGATCTTAAAGGGAAGATCCTCGCCGTCAACACGAAAGGTTCAGCGATCGCGGCCTACTTGCTTGCCGGGTTGAAAAGGGTCGGCATCGGTGAGAAGGATGTCACCCTCGTGGAGATGGATTGGCCCAACATGGGAAACGCCCTGCGGGCAAAGACCGTGGACATGGCGACCCTCCTCGACCCGTACTATACCATGGAGAAGACGAAGGGAAATATCAAGCTTGTCTTCAACGCTTATGAGATCATCCCCGAAATGCAATTCCTCTCCGTCTGGTTCGCTGAAGATTATCTCAAGAAATATCCGGAGGTCGTTCGAGCCTTCCTGAGTGATTTTCAGATCGCTTCTAAATATCTGTCGGGCAACGAGGAGGAGGCCAAGAGGCTCGGAAGCGAATATACGAAGGTGAAGCTGGAGGTTTTCAAAGCCATGGACAAATGGTGGTTGATCGATCCAAAGGCCCGGATGAATCTGAAGGCCATAGAAGCCGATATGAAGCTGATGGCTGAATTCGGGATTATCAGCAAGGTGCTCCCCATTGAGGAAGTGGCTACGCATGAGTATTTGCCGAATTGAGAGAGGTTGGTGAATTGCATTGAAGATAGAATCACCCAAAGGGAGTGATCGATGATCGAACATTCAGATCTCCTCTTAAGAATGATAGATTTCGAAAGTAAACGGCAGATGGCGCCCGTGGCGGGCAGAGACGTCTGCTACTTGCAGGTGGGAGATCCCAGCTTCGATACCCCGGAGCACATCAAGAAAGCTGCCCGGGAGGCGATGGAGCAAGGGCACACCCATTACAGCTCTTATCGCGGCGAAGAAGAGCTCAGGGTTGCCCTCTCTGACATGCTCAGAAGGGACCTTGATTCCATTCGCAGCCCGGATGAAATCCTGGTGACCAATGGCGCCACCCAGGGAATCTTCCTCAGCTACGCAGCCTTCGTCAACCCCGGGGACGAGGTCCTGATCTATGCCCCCTCCTATTGGCTTTACTATCGGAATGCGCGCATCGCGGGCGCAACGCCTGTGGCCGTTCCCCTTTCGGCGGATGGATTCAGGCCATCAAAGAAAGAGCTCGAAAAGAGGATCTCTTCCAAAAGCCGGATGATCATCTTCTGCAATCCCAGCAATCCGACGGGGACGGTCTTTACGGAAAGAGAGATCGAAGAGATCGCTGAAGTGGCGATCAAGCATGACCTCTTGATCGTCACCGACGAGCCTTATTATAAGTTTGTTTATGATGGACGGCGGCATATCTGCATCAGCTCTCTGAAGGAAGTCCAGGACCGGACGATCCTCCTGGGGACGTTGTCAAAAGCTTATGCGATGACCGGATGGCGAATCGGTTACCTCGCCACGGCGACGAGGCTTGTCCAACCTTTGATACCCCTTCACTTCACGATGGTTGGAACGATCAATACGATTGCTCAACGCGCAGCCATTGCCGCACTGCAAGGTCCTCAGAACTGTGTCGAGGAGATGCGCCTGGAGTACGACCGGCGACGTAAACTGATGCATGAGCTCCTCAATCGCATCGAGGGCTTTCATTGTCACCTCCCGGAGGGGGCTTATTATGCCTTTCCCAAGTTTGACTTCAAAATAGATTCGAATGATCTAACCGAATATCTAGGAAAGCACAGGGTCGTGGTCCGGAGCGGAACCACCTACGGTCCTACGGGTGAAGGATACTTAAGGCTCTCCTTTTCACCCGGTGAGGATGAGATTCGCGAAGGGGTCAGGAGAATCGCTGAAGCCGTCCGCGGCTTGGAGAGGTGAGTCAGGTGTTGTATTACCGAAACCGGGCAAGGGTACTTCCAAAACCTTGCAATTGCGGATTATGTAAATTAGGGGTCACAAAGGAATTCACTTTGGGTGAAGTCCTGGTTTGATCTGGAAAGGCATGCAGCCAACCTTTAGAGGTGTCGCTGCAACGTTTTCTCAGCACCCTCGCCCGGTTTCGACAACGTATTTTCTACAAGTGATGGCATGAGTCCGGGGAATTCATGATGAAGCTGAGCATCGACGGAAGAGAGTTCAGGGTGAAGGAAGGATGGACGATCCTGGAGGTCGCAAGGGAGCACGATATTCCGATTCCCACACTCTGCTACCATGAAGAGGTTTCTCCCGGCGGAAGGTGCCGGTTGTGTACGGTGGAGATCGTCTCTCCGAAAATGAAGCGCCCCATCGTTCTTGCTTGTCTTTACCGGGTTCAAGAGGGGCTGGAAGTTCGGACCCAATCCGAAGGGGTCCTCCGTTCGAGAAAAGACGCCATGGAGAGGCTCCTGGGCCTCGCTCCCGATGCGGAGGAGATCCGGCTAAGGGCCCGAGAAATAGGGGTGGAAGAGAAACCCTCGGGATCGAAAGGAAGGGGTTGCATTCTCTGCGGCCTCTGCGTGCGCGCCTGTAAGGAAATCGTGGGGAGAAGTGCCCTCGCCCTTGAGACCCAGGGAATCCGGGTAACTTCTCGGCGGTGCATCGGCTGCGGCACCTGTGCCTACCTCTGCCCCACCGGATTCATCAAAATGGATGATCGCGAGGGTCTTCGGGTGATCTGGAATAAAGGATTCAAGGAGAGGGAGCGCCCTCTTTCGGGAAGGTTTCATTCACCCATGGACTGGATCGAATATGTCGAGGAGACGGAAGGGATGGCGAAGAGGGGGGAGGAGGAAAATTGAGATTGGGAGATCTTTATGAAGCGGAGTGAAATGAAACTGGACGAACGGTGCAACCGGGAAGATTTTTGGGAGACAGAAGCGGCCAAGGACACAAGACCCACGTTCTTAAGATGGCTTTATGAAAAAAGGGCTGGACAGGTCATCTGGGCAATGAAGAACAAGGAATCTGAGATCGAAACCCTCTACTTTCCCACCGTCGAGAAATGCAGGCAGAAGATTCTGTCAATGGTTCATCCTTCTGAGACGGTGAGCATTCCTGGAACTGTGACCATCCGGCAGATGGGGCTTCATTCGGCCCTCAAAAAACGGGGAAACGCCGTTTATGATTTCTGGAGGCCCGGAATCACGGCGGAAGAAAGAAATGTCATTCGAAGGAGCAGTTTGACCTGCGATGTGCTGCTGACCAGTGCCAATGCGGTGACGATGAATGGAGAGATTTTCAACATCGACGGGAGCGGAAACCGGGTCGCAGCCATGATCTTCGGGCCGAAACGTGTTTTTGTGGTGGTGGGGGGCAACAAACTCGTCAAGGACATCTCCCAGGCTGTCTATGTGACGAAGAACTATTCTGCCCCGGCGGGAAACAAAGAAAGAGATGACCGGGTAAATCCTTGTAGCAAGACAGGTGCCTGCATCGACTGTCGGGGTGTCGTCCGGGGGTGCAGAGTAACCGTGATTGTCGAATACAAACCCCGCCGTATTCAAGACTATTATCTCTTTATTGTGGGCGAGGACCTTGGATTCTAAAAGGAGTTGCGGATCGCAGACGGAGGAGACGGATGAAAAGATTTGAGCTCTTTGAACCCACCTCTTTGGAGGAAGCGACAACCCTTTTATCTCGAGGGGGAGAGAAGTACCGTATCCTGGCCGGGGGGACCGATCTACTTGTCCAGATGAAGGAAGGGGAGGTGGCTCCGGAAGCCCTTGTCGGCCTCCGGTGCATCCCCGGGCTTTCTCACGTCCACCCGGAGGGCAATTTCGTAAAGATCGG
>Ga0214473_10003346_pt1 | contig 19459 bp, 9 predicted proteins | sample RVTome_7_FD_203509 | JGI IMG/M metagenome (GOLD analysis project Ga0214473, IMG submission 203509) | Soil microbial communities from uranium-contaminated site in the Upper Colorado River Basin, Wyoming, United States - RVT98D197 | ecosystem: Environmental > Terrestrial > Soil > Contaminated >... | reverse complement strand
GCAAGAAACCTAAGGTCAGCTATAAAGGGGAAATCAATTTGGTCACCGAAGTTGACCATCTCTCTGAAAAGGTAATCGTCGACCATCTTCACAAAAACTTCAAGGAACATGCCATCCTCACCGAAGAAATCTACAGTCTTAAGAAAGATTCGGAATTTCAGTGGATAGTTGACCCTCTGGACGGAACTACCAATTATTCGCATGGATTTCCGGTTTTCTGCATCTCCATCGGGCTGTCGTGGCGCAAAGAGATTATCCTGGGCCTAGTCTATCAGCCACTGTTAGAGGAAATGTTTGCAGCAGAAAAAGGGAAGGGGGCTTTTCTTAATCGGAAGAAGTTAGCCGTTTCTACAACCAAAGAGCTGAACAAAAGTCTTTTGGCGACTGGGTTCCCTTATGATATCCGCACTTCCCCCCACAATAACTTAGACCACTTCTGCGATTTTGCAGTCTCCGCACAGGCGGTGCGGAGGGCCGGAGCGGCGGCTTTAGATTTGGCTTACACTGCGGCAGGCAGGTTCGACGGCTTCTGGGAATTTAAGTTGAGTCCCTGGGATGTGGCGGCTGGAATTTTATTGGTAGAAGAAGCGGGTGGAAAAGTTACAGATTTTCAGAATCGAGCTTATGACATTTATAAGGGAGAAATCTTAGCTTCTAACGGAAAAATTCATTCACAAATGCTAAGAGTATTGGAGAAAGGGAAAATTCCAGCTAGGCCGTAGCGGGGGTCTTTTCCTGAAGCAACTTCTTGACTAACTCTTCAATCTTTTCTATCCGAAAAGGCTTTACTAAATACCCGTCCGCCCCTTCGTATCTGACCGCCTGGGCAGAATAAGTCTGAGCAAAGCCGGTAATCAAAACCACCGGAAGTCGGGGCTTGAGCTCCCGGGCCTTTTTCAAGAATCCCAGTCCATCCAGCCTGGGCATGCGGATGTCGGTGATGGCTAAATCAAATTCCTCTTTTTGAATCTCGGCCAGAGCCTCCTGGCCATCACCCACCCCAACCACCTGATAATTCAATCCCTCCAGGGTCTCCACCAGCATGTTGCGCAGGACTTCGTCATCATCAGCCACCAGAATCCGTTTAGGTTCACCCGCGACTACGGGGACCTTGCTGGTCTTGTTTTTCAAAATGCTCTTAATCTGCTCTTCAATCTTGCTGATCCGAAAAGGCTTGGCCAGAAAACCGTCCGCCCCGGATTGCAGAACCTGGTCTTTGGTGTAGGTGTAATTGTAAGCGGTAATAATCAAAACCGGCAGGTCCGGAAATTTCTCTTTAATCTGTTTAAGCAGGTCCACCCCGTTTAATCTGGGCATGCGGATGTCGGTGACTACCAAATCCACCCCTTCCTGGGCAATCTTGGTCAAGGCCTCTTCGCCATTGACGGCTCCGAAGGTCTTATAGCCCAAAGCGGAAAGGGTGTCCATCAAAAGAAAGCGGATGGTGTCATCGTCATCCACCACTAAAATCCTGGGTGAAAAAGTCCTCTCTTCCGGAGCCATAAGTTCTTATTCCTCATATCCTATATCGAAATTTAACCGAAATGCTTGAGGGGTAAGAGGAGGGGTAATTTTCGGCCTAACTGCGGATAATTCTTAAGACTTCCCCGGTCTTTTCCTTAAGGAGCTCCAATGAGTCAGCTTCTAGGTTCAGCCGCAAGAGCGGCTCGGTGTTGGAGGGGCGGACATTAAACCACCAAGCCGGATATTCCACCGTAATCCCATCCAGAAAATCGATTTTCCCGTCAGAAAAAACTTGCTCCAGCTCCTTTATTTTGGCGGGAAGGTCCTCTACCCGGCTGTTAATCTCCCCAGAGCGGAAGAAGGGATCGATATCCTTTACTAATTCGGAAACAGGTTTACCTTCTTCAGAGAAAAGCTCCAGACAAACCATCAACGCTATGAAAGCGGAGTCGGCAAAATAATTCTCCCGGAAGTAAAAATGGCCGGAGTGCTCGCCGCCGAAGAGAGCGTTATATTCTTTCATCAAAGGCTTAATCAAGGCATGACCGACCAGGGTGCGGACCGGTTTACCGCCATTAGCCTGAATCACCTGCGGAACTGTGCGAGAGCATATCAGATTATAGAGAATAGTAGCCCCTTTATTTTTCTGCAGAAGATTCTTGGCCACCAAAGCGGTCACGATATCCCCTCCCAGAACTTTCCCCTTCTCATCCACGATGAACATCCGGTCCGCATCCCCGTCAAAAGCCACTCCCAGGTCGGCTTTTTCCTGCAAAACTCTTTTCTGTAACGGCGCCATATTTTCAGGTTCAATCGGGGAGGCGGGATGATTAGGGAAGGAGCCGTCCAGTTCAAAGAACATGGGGACAAGCCGGCAGGGGAGATGTTTAAACAACTTAGGGGCTAACATTCCGGCCATGCCGTTGCCGGCGTCAGCTACGATTTTGAAGGGTTTGATTTTTTTTGCATCTAGGAAGGATAGAACATGCTGGAGATAGGCTTCGAGGATGTCATTGGCAATAATTTTCCCCTTCTTGCGGGCCGGCTGCAACTTATTCTGAAGCATAATTTGTTTGATTTGCTCTAATCCTTCCTGGCCGGAGAGAGGAACCGCTTGGGCCCGGCACATTTTGAAGCCGTTATACTCTTTGGGATTGTGGGAGGCGGTGATCATGATACCGGCATCATAGCCGTATTTACCGACTGTGAAATAGAGGGCATCGGTGGAGCAGAGTCCTATGTCAATTACGTCACAGCCAGCGTCGGTTATCCCCTGAGTCAAATGCTCGAGCAGAACGGGAGAGGAAAGGCGCATGTCCCGGCCGATCACGACATTTTTGCAACTCAGATATTGCACGAAAGCATGGCCAATTCTGCGTGCAGTTTCTCTATCCAATTGGTCAGGATAAATGCCGCGGATGTCGTAGGCTTTGAAGATGGAGGGTTTGATTGCGCTCATATAACCTAATATAGGATTTTTAGGGCAGAATTTCAAGTTGGTCAGATTGTGTGGCTTTGGGTTAAATCACTTGCAAATTACTTTTTTCACAAGAAGATTTTCCTTGACAGTAATTATAGGACTTTCATAGATTATAATCGGTTTGGGACAGCAGTCCCGCCCTGCAAAAATTAAGATAGACTAGTTCCAAGAGAAGATTTTAACTTTGCCTCCGGTGGGGCTGGGAGGAGAGGAAGGCTATTGTCTAAACAATGTGTCGAAACCACAGGTATTTTGACCTACGAATACTATTTACTGAGACTCTGAAAGGAGAAATTTAGATGAGAAGAAAAATAATTTCATCGTGGGAAAGTGTTTTCACCGGGAAAACCACCCTCGCCCTCGTCCTGGTCATTTTCTTCGGCGTACTGTTTTCCGCTTCAACCGCCTCATCTTTCGAAGACTGCGGCACATTAATCCAAGGTGTCGAGTGTGTACTGTTTGATTCTGACAACTTCGGTCTGTATAAACTGACGAATCTCGATGGATTCAGTGTTGGAGATCGGGTACTGGTGAAGGGGCAATTGAACCCCACATGTAATACGGTTTGCCTGCAAGGTGACGGCTGTATTGAAAATAATACGATTGAGGTCTGTACGCCGCAGGCCTGCTGCTTCCGCGGCGGCGGGTGTGCCATGATGGATCCGCTCTCCTGTATTTATCAGGCCACGGGGACGCCAGGGGGTCCGGGTACGGCGTGCCTTGGTGACATCAACGGCGATGGCACCGACGACGCGTGCTTGCGGCCTTGCATGCCGGCTCCGTCCGGCATGGTCGCCTGGTGGCCGTTTGATGAGACAGCAGGTCCGGTCGCCAATGATGTTGTCCTTTATAATAATGCCGGAACGTACATGGCTCCCCCGTTCAACCAGCTGCCGGTACCCGAACCGGGGAAAGTGCATAACGCATTATGCCTTGGCGGTCATAGTTTTGTTCAAGTTCCGGATCATGGTGAGTTGAACTTCGGCTTGGGTGATTTCTCTATCGACGCTTGGATAAAATTTTCCGCCCAGCCGCCCCTTGGCTTCATGCCCATTGTAGATAAGAGATGCCCCGGGGCGGTTGACATTCCATACGGCTACATTTTCTACGTAAACGATGGCAAGCTTAGCTTCTTTATGAGCAACGATCCCGCCTTTCCACCTGGTCAGGTCATCCAGGGAGAAGAAACCGGTCCATTTACGTGGGTAGCTGGTACTTGGTATCATGTTGCCGTAACGGTGCGGCGCGGGTCAACGACGGGTGGAACGCTCTTTCGAAATGGGATCCCGCTTTTTCCATTCTTCGATACAACCCCTCCTTCGAATGCTGATAACCCGTGCGACCTCATCATTGCATCACACAACCAGTTCCGATTGCCAGTGACTGCCTTCTTCAACGGCTGCATTGACGAGCTAGAGATCTTCAAACGCGCCCTCCTTCAGAGCGAAATCCAAGACATCTTCAACGCCGGCAGCGCAGGCAAGTGCAAGTCCAAGTCCATCCCCACCCTCTCCCAATGGGGTCTCATCATCTTTGGTCTCCTACTCTTTGGCACCATCGTCTGGTACCTCCGTAGGCGCAAACTTGCACCAGCTACCATCAGCTTATTCCTCTTAGTCTTTGCCCTCTCCTTCTACTTCAGCTCTACGCTCTGACCATTTCCAAATTGAAATTGAAGTGCCTGTCAGTTCGACTCTGGCAGGTGCTTTTTTATTTAGGCTGCACTAACCCTTCTTGCTTTAGAGTCAACTCTCTTATATTTTCAGAAAAATGGCTGAACTCATCCTCAAAAATCTCACTAAAAAATTCGGCGACAAGACCGTCCTCTCTGATTTCAATCTCTCAGTCAATTCCGGAGAATTTGTGGTCTTAGTCGGTCCCTCCGGCAGCGGCAAGTCGACCATTCTGCGCCTGATATCCGGATTGGAAAAAGAGAGTTCCGGGGAAATCTGGATAGAGGGAAAGTTAGTCAATGAGGTACCCCCCAAAGACCGGGATGTGGCTATGGTGTTTCAGAATTATGCGCTTTATCCCCACATGACCATTTTTGACAATATCGCCTTCCCTTTGAAATTGCGAAGAATATCAAAGACAGAAATTGAAGATAGAGTAGGAGAAGCTGCCGCCCTGTTAGGATTGAAAGAATTACTAAAGCGGAAACCGGCGACACTTTCTGGCGGTCAAAGACAAAGGGTGGCTCTGGGACGGGCTATTATCCGCCGGCCTAAGATTTTCTTGTTTGACGAACCTCTCTCTAATTTAGATGCTCAGCTGCGAACCAGTTTAAGAGGAGAATTGCTGCGGCTGCAAAGGCAATTGAAGACCACTTCCGTGTATGTTACCCACGACCAGTTAGAGGCTTTGACCTTAGGAGACAGGGTGGTAGTGCTAAAAGATGGTATTTCCCAGCAGGAAGGTTCACCCCATCAACTCTATCATAGACCGGCCAACAGATTTGTGGCTGAATTTATCGGCAGCCCCGGCATGAATTTTATTGCCGGAGAAATCTCTGACCAGGGAAAGTTCATTAGTTCCGACTTAAGGTTTTCGACGGCAGGTTCTCCCGGGAAAGCTCATACAGGTAAAGCCGTCATCTTAGGAATCAGGCCGGAGGATATAGAGGTTAGCCAAAACCAGAAAGAAGAAAGAGTCACCGCTACCCTGGAATATGTAGAGCCGGCCGGAGGGGAGAGCTATCTTTATTTCAACTTGGGCAAAACCCGGATGGTGGCCAAGCATGTCGGCGAAGGCGGGTTTAAACCTGGTGTGCCAATAGGAGTAAATTTTAAGCCGGATAGATTACACTGGTTTGATCAAGAGACCGGAAAAAGGATTGAATAGAAAGAGCCGAACTGGTCTTGCTCGTACTATGGCAAAAACTCCGACTTCAGGCTCTTTCCCAGCCCGGAGGGAGCTGGGCTTTTAACTCGACTGTGTCCCCTTTGATTTCGATCTGGCACCTCTCGCAGCAGAGCCGGTCCTTGGTTTTTTTCAAGGGCTGGCCGCACAAGGGGCATTTTTTTAAGTGGAGGTGTTTCATTTTGAGCAGTTTTTTGTGCTATTCTCTGACGGTCTTAACAGCACAATTTGTGCCTTGCCGGAACTGCAGTTAAGCTACTGCCTGGCAAAGGGGGATTTTGAACTGTGTGGAAAATGAACTGAAAAATTATGGGGAAGGGGCAAGCAAAAATGGGTGGCCGACCGCTTGACTTGGTGCTTCTACAGGCTGATATAATAATTTCAGGGTGACTTTTAGCAATTGCGGAAAGACTGAGCAGACTGCTAAGATTTTTCTTGAGAGAAATAATAAACTGCGTAATCCAGAGAGGGAATGATTCGGTAGAAAATCTACCTGTTCTCTTCCAACGGCTCAATCGTAAAAGAAGACTCCCCCACTTTCTTCACCCCGGACATCCTTTGAGTCAGAAAATTTTGGGTGGTAATCCATTTCTGAGACATCTCCAGAACTTCTTCAGGGGAGGCCTCCGAGACCCACTCCAAGGTGATCTCATCTACCAGGTGGCTATTGACCAGCACCTTTTTTAATGCCAGGGTGAATCTGACCTGCATATCATGGTTATGGTTCGCAACCATTTTGCCACCTAATTATAACCAGCCCGGCCAGACTTAAGTGTATAACTGATCTGAGGTTCAAACCCTGGACTCAAATTGAGCAGCTACGTCGGAGAGCAAAAAGCCCCCAAAAGAATCGATTCTTCTCAATAGTATGTCGGGAACGGACAATGTCCAAACTGATAGCATCAAAATTTACTCCAAAGGAGAAAAAGAGAAATAAAAAGACCAGATTAACCGGCATGCATCATAATCAAAAGTGAAAGAGTGGTCCGAATAGCAGGATACCTGACTTCAAAGTCATAATTTTAGAAACATTTCTAACATCATGAAAAGCCGTATTGTGGCTCTTCTGAAGCCAAACCGCCTGCCGGCAAGGTAGTGCAAATTGTGTGAAATCAATTGCATATTACTTAGGCCTATTTTTAAACCCGGTCACTGATAAGCGACTTATTATGACTCTGCATAGCTGTCAGAGTGGCTGAGTTGGCCTCCTTTAGCCATTTCATAGTTAGATGGAGGGCTAGTTTTACCACCGGAGCTCTAAGCTGGCGGCAGGCACAGGTTTTGCTAAATTACAGAGTCTAATTGGCAGGTTAAGAAAAACTGGAAATTTCCGAATTTTTTGCTTGACAAAAAAATAGCGGAGACTATATTAGGCCTGGAGATTGGGTATTATGTTGTACTCGCACCGGTAGGTCTGATGTCGCTCTTGGCGGTATACGGAGAATAAAATGAACGCAGGCGGTTTGCGGTAATCAATCGAGGGGAAGGCAGGAGTCATCTATATTTTTTAAAGAGTAGTACAAGAGACCAGGGAAGGTTGAGAAAAGAAAGGTTTGAAAGGAGAGGTGACTCTGGCTAAGAGATTTATTATTAGCGTAACGTTATTATGGCTGATGGCACTGGGCAGTTTGGGTATAGGAGAAACAAAAGCTGCTTATTCTGTGGATGTTATCATCCAGTCCATCGGACCAGCTAATATAAAATATGGTGACACGATGGTAGCCATTCCGGTTTACGTAAATAATGAAGGTTTTGATACCATATCCGGCTACAGCCTCTATATTACTTCCGGATTTCCGGACTTAATTGATTTTGTGGATAATGTGGATACGGTTGGAAGCATCAGCTCCGGTTTCTGCTTCAGCAGCTTTGTTACGGTACCAGATACAGCCTATGCCGGGGATCAAATCACGGTGACGGCTCACAACATTGATACCATCTGTGCCGGCAAGTACATCTACCCCCAGACTCTGGGGAATCTCCTTTTTACCCTGCATGTTAATATCTCCGCCATCTGCACTTACATTTCGGATACTAATATTGCGTTTATCTCAGTCTTCTCCGGTCTTTCGAACATCTCTGACAAACATGGCATAAGAATTCCCACCCCCGGACAGACCAGCGCCGAATCTTTGTATTACGTGGATGGGGATGTGAGCGTGCCGGGGACTTTGGTCAGAGGAGACGTCAATGGAAGCTGTAGGGGGACCCCCTGTGCTCCCACCTTAGGTGACGTAATTCATCTGGTAAACTATATCTTCAACAAGCCCCCCCAGGGAGGCTGGCTCCCCTGCCCTCAGGAAGCGGCCGATGTGAACTGTACTGGTACTATTACCTTAGGAGACGTAATCGCCATTGTGAACAAAATTTTCAAAGGGATTCCTTTCCCTATATGTCCCTGAAGCCTAAGAAGAAGAGCGTAATTGAACCAAGAAAAAATTTATTACAAGTTAAGTGAGATGAAAAAGTTTAATCTGGCAGTCAAAGCAACTGAAAACAGGACTCGTAGTTTCCTAGCTAATCAACCCTTTAATTTTAGGGAGGAGGTGGTATTGTAGGGGCGAGAGAGACCAAAAAGCTATCTCAACCTTGGCATTGAAATAGTTTTTAGCAAGCTAGAAAAGCCGTAATTTAGAGGGAGGGGGAAAGTAGTACATAAGTTGTGAGAATTAGACTTAGAAACCATAACTTGAAGGAGTATGAAGATGAATAAGAGATTTATTGTAGCCTTATTGAGTCTGGCGGCTATCTTCGCCTTCAGCAACCTGGCCAGCGCCCAGGGAGACCCGGAAGGGACCCTGGACAACATGACCGTGGACTGTAACACCAATGTCTACCCTGGTTCCGGAACCGCGTATGTCACATTCGACATCGTTTTCCACGGTGACAACACCGGTGGAAACAGGATAGCCGGGTTTGCTCTCCCCTTTACACTATACACGGTAACCGGGGAAAGCTGCTTTGTGTCGACTGACACCACGGTTGCGGCGACTTTCAACGGAACAATGGTCAGCGCCTTCTCGATTCTGACCATGACCGAAGAGTCTTTTAGCCCCAACGCGGTTAATGTGACCGTGGGTGCGGTGAACTTTACGGGCGGTATCACCGGCACGGGTGATTTGGCTCATTTGAACTTTACTGTCGATGGCACCTGCTGTATCGTCATCGACACCACCCACACCGCTTTGATTCCGGACCCCAACTTCATTACCGAGTTGGCAGTCGGATTCATCCCGGGCTGGACCCAGGACACCTGCTGCATTACCCCTTACATCAATCAGAACCCGGAGGTAAGTTGTGGCGGTGACGCAGATTTCATAGGTAGCACTATGACTGGTACAATCCTGGCCAACGACCCGGACGACATGGCTAACATCTGCGACCAGATAGTCTCAAGCGAATTCTACTTCTTAGATCTGGTCACCGGCTCTCCCGGTCCTGTGAACACTGCCCCTTGTGGCACAGCCAGCTTAGCCCCGGCTATTGTGCCAGGTTCCCATATTTCACAGACATTTACCTGGAACACAAGCGGTTGTGCTGACGCTGACACGGGATGCTACAAAGTCGTGTTCACTTACACAGATAACTGTGGCGGCTCAGGTGTTGACACTTGTACATTTTGCCTCAAGGCCGCCTGCGCCTTTGTGACCATCGGCGAAGCGATTGGTGACCCGGGACAGACTGTGATCCTGCCGGTCTACCTGAAGGCTGGTGTCGAAATCGGCGGTTTCAGCTTCTGCATCGAGTTCTCCAATGCTGACCTGACGGCAATTAAGGTCACCAGAGGTGCATTGATTGACGCCAAGGACAATACTGGTAAGTACGTGTGGCAGTACTTCACCTACCGGCTGAACCCCTCTACCATCATTCACAAATACAAAGTGTGCGTGGTCGGTATTGGGAAGGTCTACTCTTCCTACGACGGCATGTGCATTCCGGCTTACTCGGCTGGCTCCGACACGGTGTTGTTCAACATCACATTCGTGTTAGCCAACAACGAATTGTTCAGATGCCACGACACTCATGTGTACTTTGAATGGGATGACTGGACCTGTCTGGAGAACACCCTCTCTGACTGCACTGGTAACAACCTGTACGTCAGCAACGACACGCTGCAATACAACACCAGAGAATGTGGTCCGGGAGAGAAGAACCCCGTCTCGCCTTGCATCCAGTTCACCGATGGCCGGGTGATTTGGAGATGCGCGTACGATGTTGACCCGATCGTAATCGGTGACGTCAACGTCAACGGCTTCGCCTACGAAATCGCGGATGCGGTGCTATTCGCCAGTTACTTCTATAGCGATTGCGGCGTCTGCGTATTCAACGCCCCGGGGCCCGTCCCTGATACCCGGATCGCCCAGATTGGCGCCACTGACATCAACGGTGACGGTTACACTCTGTCCGTGTCTGACTTGGTTTACTTACTGAGAATCTTGGTAGGTGATCAGGCTCCTCTGGGCGCTGCTGTGACTCCGGCTTCCAATGCTACAATTGACATCAAAGGTCATCTGGTTTACTTAACTACTCCAGAGCCTCTGGGCGCGATTGTGCTCACCTTCAAAGGTGAAGGCAAGCTGACCCCCATGGCAGAAGGCTTCATTGTCAAACAGAGCTCGGCCAATGGCGAGACCAAAGCGATTGTCTACACTATGACCAAGGGTAAAGGCATTGAGAGCGGCAGCCTCTTCTCAGTCTCCGGCACTTTAACGCCGGTTAGCGCTGAGGCGGCTACCTACGGTGCCAACTCTATCAATGTAGACGTGGCTGGTCTGCCCAAGACCTGGTCCCTGTCGCAGAACTACCCCAACCCGTTCAACGCCACTACTCAGATTAGCTTTGCTCTGCCGCAAGCAGGCAACGTTTCTCTGAAGATTTACAACGTGGTCGGACAGTTGGTGAAGTCCTTCAACCAGGAGATGCAGGCTGGTAACCACACCATTACTTGGGATGGTATAAACAGCAAGGGTGATGTGGCAGCTTCCGGCGTTTACTTCTACAAATTAGACGTCGACAAGCAGTTCAGCAAGACCCTGAAGATGACCTTACTGAAGTAATTTCAGTAAGCACTTCAACTTGACAAGAGGGAAGGGGCTACGAGGCCCCTCCCTCTGTCTAAAGGAAGAGGTCAAGTTGCAAAGTAGATTGACCGATTCCGAATTATAAGGAGGTGAGCGATAGAGGAGTGAATTGAGATAGAGTCAAGCTAAGAGCGCTACAAGAAGAGATGAACTTGTATTGTATGTATAAAAGATCCGCCCAGATTTTGCTTCTCCTTATCCCCCTTTTAACTTCGATTAACAACCAGTCCAGTTTAGCCCAGGACCCGGATCCGGGTATTCCCGACTCAGTCAGAGTCAGTTCCGGCACCGGCACACCCGGGAGTCAGGTGGTTCTGAACGTGACCGGTTTTAACGACGAGGAGCTGGCGGGCGTGTTAGTCCCCTTGAAATTCCCCAGCAGTTTTTTGGTGGCAGATTCTATCTCCTATCTCGGCTCCCGCCTGGCGTCAGCTTCGATTAAGCCCTTTTCAATTGACACCGCCACTAATACGCTTTCCTTCGGGGCCATCTATTTTGGAGCTCCTTTAAGTGCCGGCGATGGACTTTTGGCCAGGATTTACTTCACCGTAAAACCTGGGGCGCTGCCGGAAACCGTGGCGATAGATACATTCAACAGCCCTCCCTCGGTTTTGAGTTTTTCGGACCCCAGTGCCAAAGAATGGGTTCCCCAGTTTAAGCCGGGCAAGATTATAATTCAGCTTTTCAATCCTGCTCCGGTCTGGCAGAAGATTGCCAACCAATCAGTTTCAGAAGGAGACAGTCTTAAGATACTGCTCAAAGCCAAAGACCCGACCAATGAACCATTGACTTTTGCGGCCTTAAACGGGTCTCCCGGCTCCCGAGTAAATAAATTAAGCGACAGCACCGCTTTATTTACCTGGGTGCCTGATTTTATCGGGCCCTATTCTTCATCCGGAAGTCCTTTTAAGGTCACTTTAGTGGTCTCTGACGGAGCCAATTTTATTCGACAGGATGTCACTATTTTTGTCATAAACAAAAATGCTCTGCCGGTCATTACTGCTCCGGATTCCATCAACTCTCCGGCTCAGGTAAACATTCACTTTCAGATTTCGGCCTCGGATCAGGACAAAGAGCTGATCACAATTTCTGCCTCTAATCTTCCACCAGGCGCTAGCTTTGACGGGCAAAATCCAGGCTCGTTTGACTGGACCCCGGCTGAAGCCCAGGTTGGTGCCTATCAAATAATATTTGAAGCGGTGGATGCCAGCGGTGGAAAGAATACCGATACGGTTGTCATAGTGGTGACCCAAGCTCAGAATTATATCCTGAGTCTGCCTGACATAGAAGGTTTTTCTGGTGAAACCGCCACTCTCCCCCTTTCTCTGGTCAATAAAGATTCGATTGGCGGGTTTCAACTGCTGCTACACTATGACCCTTCTGTTCTGGCTCTAATATCAGTGAGCCGTAATGGTACACGCACGGAAAATTGGGAGTCTTTTAACGTTGTAATAGATCCCCAAGGAAATGTGGGAGATATCAAAATTGTGGGGATAGCCAATCTGCCAAACCAGATCTATACCCCACCCTTGAGTCCCGGGCAGGGCCCGGTGGTTAACCTCACTTTTCAGATTAGCGACAATCCCATCTATGCAGGATTTTCGGTTCCCATAATCTTTAAGCTTACCAATCCCCTGGATAATACCCTCTCGGACAAAGGAGGAAACTTAATCGGACAAGAACTGATTACTTACAAAAACGGTAGAGTCCTGATTAAAGCTTTCAATATTCTTTTAGGAGATATTAACTTAAACGGATATGCCTTCGACATTGGCGATGCGGTGCGTTTTGCCAATTACTTCATTGATCCGGTTGGAAATGCCTTGAACTCACAGCAGATAGCTAACTCCGACGTGAATTCTGATGGCATCACCGCCAGCATTGCCGATTTAGTATTCCTGATCCGTAGAATTGTGGAGGGTCCATCTCTAACTGAGGACTTGGGGCAGAGAGCAGCTAGAGTAAAACAGGAGGCAAAAGTTAGTTTACAGAGAGAGGCAAGCGGAACGGTTGTAAAAGTGAACTCAGTTGCTCAAATAGGCGGGCTCTACTTTGTTTTCGAACATCAAAGTGAAAAGGATTTCGTACCGCGGCTGTCCAGTGTCTTGTCTGATTTTGACGTGTGGTATAAAGATGATAAAGGCACGTTGAGATTACTTATCTTTAGTTTTCAGGGCCGTAGTTTGCCCGGCGGCGAAGAGGAGCTTTTCTTTCTCAACGATCCCTTAGTGCGTTTGAAAGAAGTAACCGCTTCAGATGCGAAGGGGTACTTGATGGAGGTAAGGCAAAGTGAATTCTCGCCAATGATTTCTTCTCCGTTGGTTCTGGAACAGAATTATCCCAATCCCTTTAACCAGGAGACAAAGATTGCTTTCTACTTATCAAATTCAGCCAGAGTCAAATTAGAAGTTTTCAATATCCGGGGCCAGAAAGTAAGACTGCTTTTAGAGCAAGTCTTGAGCTCGGGTCGTCACCAAATCAATTGGGATGGAAGGAATGAGTCCGGAGAAAGTGTAGCTACGGGAGTTTACCTTTATCGGCTGGTGGCGGGTAAAGAAAGTTTAACTAAGAAGCTAACTTTTATTAAATAGAGTTATATGCTTAACAGAGGACTTGGTTTTTTATCTTTCGTTGCATTTTTGATATTGACTACAGGCATAGCCTGGAGCCAGGGGATTCCGCTGGCAACTGACACTCTTCGAATTGTCAATGTCACTGCCGCAGCGGGGGATACCGGTATTCGGATACCGATTGCTCTGCACAATACCTTGGCAGTAGGGGGTTATGGAGTTCGATTTACTTTTAACTCAAATGTTTTGATTCCCCGCTTGAGCGGTAACGCAATTGTCACCGAAAATACCTCTCGAACTGATACCTTACCTTTCTTTGTATATGGAGGTTCGGTGCCCTCACAAGGAGTAGTTACATTCTCCGAGGCGGTGGATGTTCAGCAGAGACCCTGCTCTACCTGTGCGGTGTTTCATATTGCGGTTGGGTCGGGTCCGGTGGTCTTGTTAGTTTTCGATGTTGCGCCCACTGCCGCGGCTGGGACCTACAACTTGGTTTTTCAGGATGACCCCATCTCCCCTGCTAGTTTTAATCGGTATTCAGACACTACCGGATTCCAGCTCTACGCACCTGTACTGGCTAATGGAGTTCTGACCATAACCGGCGGTGTGACCCCTGGAAATGATCCCCCGAACATTGCATCCGTCCCCAATCAATCTGTGACAGAAGGGGAGACTCTGACTTTCAATGTCACGGCCACTGACCCAGAGGGGGACAATGTTACCTTACAGGCAGTGTCACTTCTGCCAGCCAATTCATCTTTCCCAACTGTAGTAGGTGATAGCACAGTCACCGGAACGTTTACCTTCACTCCTAATCTGAGCCAGGGACCGGATTTAATTACGGTAACCTTCAGAGCTACAGACGACAGCGGAGAATTTACCCAGCGGAGTGTTCAGATTGAGGTAATTGACCGCCCCCAGGACATTTTAGTAGTAGATAGCACCGCCGGTGGAATCCCAGGAAAAACTGAAGTATTAGTGCCTATTATTCTGAACAACATTCAGCCGGTTTTTGGAGTACAGTTTGACTTACAGTACAATGACAGCTTGATAACCATTGATTCTTTTCTAATTGATACCAGCCGATTTTCGGGTTTCGATATCTATAGTAACTTGGGGGACTCAGCTGGGTTTGTGACCGTGGTAGCCTTTAGCCTGGGAGGAGATAGCGTGCCTGTAGGCAATGGCCCCATTATGTATGCGGCAGTCACGATTGATTCACTGGCTCAACCCGATACAACCTTTTTACGCCCCAGCAATGGGAGGGAATCGATTTCAAAAAACCCCAATGACCCATCTAACCCGCTGACAGCCTTGGGGGGAGGATTTATCATAGATGCTTTCGGAAATATAAACTTGCAGGATCAAGTAGATGTTATGGATGCAGTTATTATGGTTAACTATCTTTTATATGGAATTCCCTTATCTCCCAGACAGCTGGATGTGGCTGATGTTAATAGAGATTCAAGTATCGATGTGGGAGATTTAGTAGGAATAATCAATATCATCTTGGGCCGGCCCATTAATGCGCCCACCTTCTATGTCTCCGGTTTAGCAGAGGTCACGCTGGGCCACGATGATTTTCAGCCCGGCAATATAGAAGACATCCAACTAGAAGCCAATTTCGAAATTCCAGTAGCCGGTGTAGAAGTAGTATTAGATTACAATCCCTCTCAAATTCGTTTTGTCGGACTTAAAACCACTGGACGTTCGGCCAGTATGACTTTGCAATATCGTGATGACATCAGTGGTAGACTCAAATTCATAATGTACTACTCTGGAAAAAATGCCATCGATATTGGAACCGGAAGTATTCTGACCTTGCGAGCCGCGGTGAGCCCCAATCTGTCTGCTGATGAAAAGGTCTACTTGAAGATCAGCAAATTAGTCTTGGCCGATACCGGAGCGGTAGTGATTCCCACCGGAGGAGGGCCGATTGTGCCGACCGATTTCAAATTAGAGCAGAACTTTCCCAATCCTTTCAATGCCCAGACCACCATCCGCTATGAAGTGCCGTTTAACCAGGGGAATGGGGAAGTCCGCACGGTTCTCAAAGTTTACAATATACTCGGCCAGAAAGTCAAAACCCTGGTAGATGAGCCCCGGCAGCCGGGGAGATACCAGATCACTTGGGACGGCAAAAATGATAGTGGCAGCAGGGTTTCCAGCGGCATGTACTTCTACCGGCTGAAAGTGGGAAGCCATTCCGAATCTAAGAAAATGACCCTTTTAAAATAAAAAGATTAGCATAAGAAAAATGTTACAAAAATCTAAAGCTCGGTTAAGGGAGATAAGCAAATCGGCTGGTGATTTTAGATTCAAAAAGTTGCTTAGCTTTTCTCAGCTCTGCCTTGTGCTTTTGGCTTTGCTTTTAGGAGTGGAGGAAGGCTGGGGAGCTGTGATAAAGTCTATCCAACGTGGAACCGCAACCTTTGCCTCTGGCCAGAACACACTGCCAGTCGCCCTAACGGCAGTCGACACCACCAGAACTATCGTTTGGGGAGGAATAAACTGGGGAGGTGGGCGGATTAACTCCGCCAATGCTAATGCCACACGAGCAGGATTCCAGTTGGCTTCTCCTACAACCTTAAACTTGCAGAGATTGGGCTCACCCACCCAGGCCACAGTAGTGGAATGGGAGGCGGTTGAATTCATCTCCGGGGTTACGGTGAGGCGGGGTTCATCTTCTTTCGGCACTGGTACCTCTACCGTTAACGTGACGATTCCAGCAGTAACTTTATCTGAGACGTTTATTTTAGTCTCAGTAGTAACCGGTTCAACCAGTGCTACCACAGACGAACAGTGGACCGTACAGGCGCAATTGACTTCTTCCACCAACTTAGAATTGAGCCGCAATGAAACCGGGACAGCACTGACAGTGTACTGGCAGGTGGTTTCTTTTGCCGGTGCTTCGGTTCAGAGCGGCCTTACTACCATACTTTCTGGAAGTGCCTCTTTTACAGCTACTATAAGTTCAACAGACTTGACCAGGAGTTTTTTGCTTTTCACTCAGAGGGCAGTTGGAGCCACCAATGGAGTTGAGTCACAGTACATGGTACGAGGCCGCATTACCTCCCCCACTCAGCTCACTTTTGACCGCATATCGACTACCAACGACATAGAGATTGCCTGGCAGGTGATTACCCTAAACGACGGCTCCTCAGTTCAGTCCGGGAGCATTGCGGTGGCTTCCACGAACACTTCTGGCACCGCCACCTTAACCACTATCAATTTATCTCAGAGCGCCTCGTTTGTCAACGTAAGAGGTGGGACGGGGACTTCGACGACGAGGTTAGACGAAACATCCTTCACCCATAGTTTTACCAATCCGACTACCTTAACAGTAACCCGCGGGGGAACTGGCACCGCCGCGGATATATCCTGGTTTGCCGTACAATTTGCCGCTAATCAGGCTCCAGTTCTTGCTACCATCGGGGCTAAATCTACCAATGAAAATCAACTGTTGCAGTTTAGGGTATCTGCTACAGATGCGGATGGCACTACACCATCTCTGAGTGCGGTAGGTTTGCCTTCTGGTGCCAGTTTTGTGGACTCACTGAATGGTGCAGGAGGATTCAGCTGGACACCTTCATTCACCCAATCCGGAGTATATAATGTTACTTTTATCACGTCGGATGGGAGTTTAGCAGATTCTGAAGTAGTTGCAATTACGGTAAACAACGTAAATCAGGTTCCAGTCCTGGTGGCTATAGGTCCTCAGAGTGTGACTGAGGGACAGACTCTGGTATTTAGATTTTCGGCCACCGATCCGGATGGAACCACCCCGTCACTAACAGTAGTCAACAATCCGACCAACTCTTCTTTTATAGATTCTACTAATGGTGCCGGTTCGTTTACTTTCAATCCTGATTTCACTCAGGCTAATACCTACAATGTCACTTTCATTGCCAGCGATGGGAGTTTGGCAGACAGCGAGGTGGTGACAATAACGGTCAATGAGGCTGGCAATCAGCGACCCGTTTTAGCTGCCATAGGGGCCAAGACGGTAGATGAAGGACAGACTCTTGCCTTCCGTTTTTCTGCTACTGACTCGGACGGGACTACTCCGACTTTTAGTGTCGTTAACAATCCGGCCAATTCCAATTTCTTTGATTCGACTAACGGGGCTGGCAGTTTCACTTTCAATCCTGATTTTACTCAAGCTAATACCTATAACGTGACCTTCATTGCCACGGATGGTAGTTTATCTGACACTGAGATAGTGGCCATCACAGTTAATAATGTGAATCGGGCACCGGTCTTAAACCCAATTGGACCGAAATCGGTCAACGAAGGGCAGAGTTTAGTCTTCAGAATCTCAGGTTCAGATCCGGATGGGCCTGCCCCTACTTTTACAGTAATCAATAATCCGGCTAACTCCAGTTTGTTTGACTCTCTTAATGGAGCCGGGACTTTCACTTTCAATCCAGATTTTACTCAGGCCAATACCTACAACGTCACCTTCATTACCACTGACGGGAGTTTGTCAGACACAGAGATAGTTGTCATCACAGTAAACAATGTTAATAGAGCTCCGGTCTTAGACCCGATTGGGGCTAAGAATGTGAATGAAGGACAGAGCTTGGTCTTTAGAATCTCAGGGTCAGATCCAGACGGGCCTGCGCCCACTTTTACAGTAATCAATAATCCGGCTAACTCCAGTTTGTTTGACTCTCTTAATGGAGCCGGGACCTTTACCTTCAATCCAGATTTTACCCAGGCCACTACCTATAATGTCACTTTCATTGCCAGTGATGGAAGTTTGGCTGACACTGAGATCGTAGCAATTACTGTAAACAATGTAAATCAGGCTCCGGTTTTAGCCACCATCGGACCGAAGTCGGTGAATGAAGGGCAGACACTGACTTTTCGATTCTCGGCTACTGACCCGGATGGGACAACGCCTTCCTTCTCAGTAGTTAATAATCCGACTAATTCGAGCTTTGTTGACTCTACCAATGGAGCAGGCTCTTTTACCTTCAATCCAGATTTTACGCAAGCTAACGTTTACAACGTGACCTTCATTGCCTCGGATGGGAGCTTAGCTGACAGCGAAGTAGTAACCATTACAGTCAATGATGTCAGTTTACCTCCGGTACTGGCGCCTATTGGACCTAAGAGTGTCACCGAAGGTCAAACTTTAATATTTAGATTTACAGCTACTGACCCTGACGGAACAACGCCCTCACTCGCTGTGGTAAACATTCCCCCCAATTCCAGTTTTATAGATTCTACCAATGGGGCCGGTTCATTCACTTTTAATCCGGATTTCACTCAGGCCAATACCTACAATGTCACTTTCATTGCCAGTGATGGTGTTTTAGCCGACAGTGAAGTGGTTGCTATCACAGTTGATGAGGCAGGAAATCAGACGCCGGTTTTGGCCACTATTAGTTCTAAGTCAGTCAATGAGGGTCAGACTTTGACCTTTAGATTCTCAGCTACTGATGCGGATGGCACTACTCCAAGTTTTAGTGTGGTCAACAATCCGACCAACTCCAGTTTTGTAGATTCTACCAATGGCGCGGGGTCTTTTACCTTCAGTCCTGATTTTACGCAAGCTAACTTGTACAACGTCACTTTTATTGCCAGTGATGGAAGCTTGGCAGATACTGAGATAGTCGCCATTACAGTAAACAATGTTAATCAGGCTCCGGTCTTGGTAGCTATCGGGGCAAAATCTATCAACGAAGGGCAAACTTTGACTTTCAGATTCTCGGCTACCGATGTGGATGGCACTACTCCAAGTTTTAGCGTGGTCAATAATCCCACTAACTCAAGTTTCGTCGATTCTACCAATGGAGCAGGGTCTTTTACCTTCAGTCCTGATTTTACGCAAGCTAACGTGTACAACGTCACTTTCATTGCCAGTGATGGGAGTTTGGCAGATACTGAGATAGTGGCCATCACAGTCAATAATGTCAATCAGGCGCCGGTTTTAGCCACCATAGGGCCAAAGTCAGTCAATGAAGGGCAGACATTGACTTTCAGATTCTCTGCCACGG
>Ga0214473_10003345_pt1 | contig 19459 bp, 10 predicted proteins | sample RVTome_7_FD_203509 | JGI IMG/M metagenome (GOLD analysis project Ga0214473, IMG submission 203509) | Soil microbial communities from uranium-contaminated site in the Upper Colorado River Basin, Wyoming, United States - RVT98D197 | ecosystem: Environmental > Terrestrial > Soil > Contaminated >... | reverse complement strand
ACCCGGACGGCAAAAAGTGCGCCATACCCTCCTTGCACCGTGACAACTTTCTGGCTAAAGTACCAGGAACCTGCCCGGTGCTTGCGTCGGGTAACACAACCTCCCCACATTGCCGGGCCGTTATTGGTAATGCCTTTTACGACAGCATGTTGTGTAATTTAGATAGTCTTAATTGAGGAAATTTATGTGTGACTCAAAAACTGGATTAAACCTTGACAAATCCTACCACACCGACAGACAGGTATAAAACCGGAATTTTCGTCTACCTAGATTTTTTAACAGCACTAACCAATAACACGGACGGTATAATTCATAAGCTCGTCATGGTTTTTGCTAAATCGCATCCTACACTCACAGGATTTAAAATCACGGGGGACAAAACCCGACGCGCAAGTGCTGTTAACAAAATAACAATACCTGGACTAATAACCAGTCACTTAGTAAAAATGTACCGCGAACCCGCCAGTATTCACCAAACTTTGTACCTGGATGGCAAAAACCACGCCGTACCCTCCTCGCACCTGGACACAATTCTGGCTAAAGTACCGAGACTCTACCTGGTGCTTCGTCGGGTAACGCTTACGAAATTATACCGCCGGGCCGTTAGCTGTAAGGAAACGGCGCGAAAGTCCTCATTGTACCATGACTTCCAACGCGCAAGCAAGAGTTTTGCAGCCCGTCCCTGCAACCGTCCCTGCGCTGCAAAACACATGCTTTTTGGCCTACCCGGACTTCACCATTTAGACAACTTTTTCATGCCATGACAAATCCTGCTCATTTACCAGAACTTTACCACCTGGCCAATTTGATCATGAATGAATAACTCCTGTCCATCTACCGGGACTTTGAAAATACAACTAAAGATCTTCTTCTATGTCTTAAACCTACATTATTTTCAAGATAACCTTAATGGTAAGACTGTTAGTCTTAGTCCGACATTAAGAGAATGATTTACAAAGCTATATTCACCCTGGCATCCTGCATCTTGAACTTTGTATCTTGCTTCCACAAGGTAACAATCCACCCTTATTTCCTATTATAGCCATGTGAGTGACTTGGCGGGAGCATACCCGGTAGTGAGAATAGTAATTCTTATTTTTAAATTTTACGCTATGGTACATTCGACAATTGGTGTCGATTAATTACATATTAATCGATTTTAAAACAAGGATTATCTAAGTATTATGAAAATGATACTGAGGCTTCCAAATCACAAGCAAGCGTTTGGAAGTCCGTTCATTTACTTAGTAAAATAATGTTTAGTATTAACATTGTAAACACCTTATAGTATTTATCGGGAAGATCGTCTGATCGCAGCAAAACACATACGCTTTTTGCAAACCTTCTATACAAACGTAAGGTGTGATACTAAAATAAAATTGCATAATGTTTTAATATATTTTAATTTTGATACGAGTATAATGTCTGAAGAAAAATTTAGTAAGTAACAAAACATGATAAAGTCATTTATATTTATTATAATGAGTGTTTTGTTAATCAGTTCTGCCGCCAAAGGTCAGACAATAAGAATCAGTGGCAGACTCTTTGACAATGATGAAGGTAAAACAATAAGTAACGGAGTAATATATCTAAATCCCGACAACATGATAACTACATCTGATCAGAGCGGAGAATTTGTATTTATCAGTACTAAAGGAAGAAAGCAGATATCTACCCGAATCCTTGGATATGTGCCGGAAAGTATAAGATTTGAGACTAATTCCGATACTGTTATCAATATAAATCTAAAGGTATCACCCTTCGAACTGGGAGGCGTTACGATAATAGCTGATTCGTTGAAAGGCATGGAGATCACACCTCGGGGAAGTATTATTTTAACTCCTGCTGCACTTCGTGAAACACCCAGACTTTATAGCGAACCTGATCTTCTAAAATCCTTGCAACTGTTGCCTGGTATAACTTCGGGGAAAGACGGATCGGCAGATATCTATGTCAGGGGCGGAGGGGCAGGCCAGAATATTGTTCTGGCAAATGGCTGCTATTTTTTTCTTCCGGGCCATCTTCTGGGTGTGATATCACCTTATGATCTTGATTTCCTGGAAAGCGCTGAATTATATAAGGACTATTTTCCATCCGAGCTCGGGGGTGGCGCATCTTCAGTGATCAGCCTCGAATTTAAAAAACCTCTATCTGATTCCCTGAGATCTCAATTAAGATTTGGATTATTGTCTTCAGGGATGACTTTAGAAAAACATTTAAACAAGATAAACTGGGACTTAACAGCCGGGCTGAAGCTTGGAAATTATTTTATATACGCCCCTCTGCTTAAAAAAATAGTCGCTTCAGATGTGGGTAGTTTTCTTCCACCCAATAATTATTCATTTTTTGATAGTTATCTCAGACTTTCTCATACTTCAGCAAAATGGGGAAACATATGCTATTTGTTCTTTGGAAATTATGACAAAGGAAAGGATGAAACCAAAGTCACTGGCCAGAGAGCTGATACCCTTATTAATTTTACCGACGGGATATCGACAGGTTGGAACAATATGGTACATGCTTTGCAATGGTACGCCCCTAATAAAAGTTCCTTCAAGCTTAAGATTAATATGAACTATAACCGGATATCAATTGGTCGTGAGACATATATGAACACTGAAAAATACCTGGAAGGGAACGGCCTGTTTGAATCGAGAGAAATCTCATACTCTTTTTCTCCCACAATTAATAACATTGGTTCAACGATAATGGTGAGTAATGATGATGAAAAATTCAGTTATTCAGCAGGTTTGTCAGGCAGGTTAAGATTTTTTTCTCCAAATACTACAGCCATTGATAAACTCAATGACACAGAGGTAAAAAACAAATTAGGGGGCGCAGGTACTTTATTCGAACCGGAAGTTTTTATATCATCAACACTACTTGTAGCACATAAATTGCAATTTGATGCCGGTCTGAGACTCTCTGGCGGTCTGACAAAGGATGCAAATTTTTTTGTGCCTGAACCAAGATTAAGGTTATCATTCAATGCGGGAGGAGGTATCTCACCACACATTAATTATGTGATATTGAGTCAGTTTGATCATTCAATAGAAGGGTCAAATGCAGGTTTAAGATCAATGCTCTGGCTTCCGGTATCAAAGAATTTTGGACCGGAAATTTCAGATGTTTACTCTGCCGGTTTTCAGGGACAATTCAGTAACAATATAGTCTGGACCCTGGATAGTTACTATAAACGAACATCGGGAATGGTAGATTATAAACCCGGTGCAAGTTTCATATTCGATACCTCCTTTGTTGACATGCTTGATAAAATAGATGGGAGAGCTTATGGAATAGAAGCTGGTTTAATGAAAAAAAAAGGGAACCTTACAGGTAGCATTGCCTATACTTACTCAAGATCCAAAAGAGAGTGGGGATCGCCTGAAGGCTTAATTTGGATACCATCTGGTGCTGATCGTCCTCATAATTTTAATATTGCATTAAAGTATTACCACAAAGAAAGAACGAGTTTTGGATTAAACTGGGTTTTTCAATCCGGAGCTCCGGCAACGATATACATACATAGCACTTCGTACGGAGAGTGGTTTGAAACAAAAAACAATATCAGGTACTTCGATTATCACCGACTTGATCTCTCTTTCAGACACATCATTTATAAAAAAAGGTTCACAATATTTATTGATGCGGATATTTATAATGCTTATAACCATAAGAACACTTTCTATTTTAAGGAGACTTATGATGAGAAAGAAAAAAGTTATTATTTTAAAAATATCTCACTGTTCCCTGTAATGCCGTCAATGACACTAACAATAAAATATTAGTGCTATATGGAAGAAACGACTGATAATGCACTGAAACCCATTATCCTTAAAACACCATTGGGTTTTGATTATTTCGCCTATAATGAAATAATAATGTTTAAAGCAGAACATAACAATACTCTTGTATTTACAACTGTAAAAGATACACCGGTAAGAGCATTATGCAATCTTAACTTCATTGAGAAAAATTATTGTAACAAGTTTTTTTTCAGATGTCATAAATCGCATATCATTAATCTAATTCATATTGAGAAATTGATTATTAAAACCAGGCAAGTTCAAATGAAAAAAGATCTTATGGTAACAATATCAAAATGTTGTTTGAAAAAATTAAAAGAGATGTCAGCGGGACAAAAGGACAAGTCCTATATACAAATTTTATAATGAATGATCGCTTGAAAACCAATTAAACTGTTAAGTAATGGAAACTGAATGTGTTCGCATTAAAACTGCCATATGTAATCAATTAGGGAATCAATTAATTAAGTCTTTAATAAAATCCCTGGTGAAGATTAGTCCAATTGTTACTCCTATAATACTACTCATCAGTTGTGAAGGAAACCAAAGATTTTATAGACCCAATCTACCTGAAAAACTTTGCAGCATCGGAATTATCGATCTCGACGATACATTATTGCATCATATCTCATTTGAAAAATCCTTTCAGAGAGAGTATGTCAGTGAAGTTTATAGCCAGTTAAACGACTTTTCATTTAAAATTTATACTGACAGGGAAGATATATTTAACTATCAGATCAATCAGTCTCCGGAACGCTATCTTCAGATAGAATTACCTGGCAGTATTTGGTTTAATCCTGATGAAAAATATTATCTATATGCTAAAGAAAAAGACTCTCCTGACATTACAGCAGAGGTTACAGTTCCCGGATCACCTTCTGAACCCGAACTCATTTCTATAAATTATGAGACAATTGAATTATCCAGCCCTCCGGAATGTGGCAGTCATGAGAAATATAGTTCTGCATCGATCAACTTTTCGTTTGAAATTGATAATCAACACAGGTCTTATTATGTAATAATCCTTGAAGGAACCGGTTATACTTTGGGACCTACTGATATATTTCTCAGAAGAGGTTTTTTGGATTATACTGTCAGAGAATGTAATAATCCTGGATTTTTTTCCATATTTCCATATTTAAAAGTATATAACTTATCATGCAAAAATGATTCCTATATTGAAAATCCGTTGAATGCTTATTTTATTGATGGGGATCAAAATCCTGAAAACAGATGCAATATCACTATCTCGACACAATTTGGGGATGGATATTCTCGATTTTATATGATAAAATCATTTCGAATAATACTCTTATCTGTTTCCGAAGAATTTTACCTTTTTGAAAAGAATCTTTTCAAATACAATAAAGTTAGAGATGATCCTTTTTCAGAGCCAGTTTATTTGAATGGAAACATAAAAGGCGGGAATGGAGTTTTTGCAATTTGCAGGAGCACTTCTCTGAATATCCGATGGTAATAACATTCAGTATTAATTATTTAAAAGACTTTATATAGTTTGATGTTAAAAAGTCATTTCTAAGAGTTAGAAGATGAATGATTGGAATAAATAATTACGATTATTTTAATAAAAATAGATGAGTTTATCCGTAAAATCAATGTTTTAATCACCTGTTTCCCCTATTTCATACTTTCATGCATAATTCCATATTGACTTGTATTTGAGATATTCATAACTTGGTCAACTGTTAGTGTATGCAATTAATTTACTCAAGTTCAACAATTAAGTCTATTTAACATGAAAAAATTGTTACTCATTTTTGGTTGTCTTCTTTCAGTTCTTGTATTAGCTCAAGAGACTGACATACCGTATGATTTCCCCGTGAAACCAGGTACTGAACAATGGGCAAAACTTTCTTCATCTGATGAGATGAATGAAGTTTGTATTATCCCTGACCAAATTCTAAGAAAAATGTCAACAAAAGCCCTTTTCATAACATGTCTAAATTATCCTCGTTTAATTGAAATCTTTCTCGCTGATAACCTACAAGCAGGTTTTGATTTCTATGTTGACCATTTTAGTGGATTAAAGGAATTAGTTAAAAGATCTGATTTAAAAAAGGTTTTACTTCAAGCTTATATAAACCTTGATATACCTAGCAGGAAAATGATTGATTATGATCTTAAACTATCATATATTCATCCTTTTATTATTGAGTTATTAATATCTCAGGAAGTCATTATTAATCAATATAATAAGAATGAAAAGTTTGAACTTCTTACAGAAGCAATAAAGAAATTGGAACAAAGACAAATGCTAGGTCAATCGTTTTTTAGCCAGCTCACTTCTGCTCTTATTCTTTCAAGGATATTATCCTCTGAAAAGATTTATTTATCAGCAGACGATCAATTCGAAAATACTAAGTATAAGATATTCAACTCTACCGCATTTCCACCAGATTCTGTAGTAATAAATAAGTTATTAATTGAATCAAAAAAAATAAAAGGATTTTAGAAAATCTTAATGATAATTTAAATCAGATCAATATCATCATGCATTTTGAATATTTGGAATATCACTTAATACGTTATTAACTAAAATGAATATAAATGAAAACTACAATTATTTTATTATCGGTTATTACTTTTTTGTTAGTTCCAAATTGTTTAGCTCAATTACCGACTACTATTTATACACCAAAGGGAAATTCATTTACTGCCTGGAATAATATGCCGTATATGAGTGATCATTATAAGGATTCTATTCGTGCCCTGGTAGCCGAAAATTTTCCACAAGCTACAGAAGTTTCTTCACCCACATATGATTATAATTGTCATGGTTATGCATTACACATGATTGAAGGGGGGAATCCAGTATGGATTGGTTTAGAGGATTATGATCAAAATTCTGAAACTGTTTATAAGGTTTATTTAACAGATGAAAGCTATATTGAAACAACTGAAGCTAATGCAACATATATTGAATACTATTCAGGACCTCACTCTGCAGTTAAAAGCCCGACACCAGGTAAATACAGGTCAAAATGGAGTTATTGGGGTTTATATGATCATGCACCAGGTTATGGTCCAGAAAATTATTATATGAACGATAGAAAATATTACAAACTCAATTTTGGTATTAATTCCCCGTCTTCTGCACTATGTGGCGATGATGAAATGACGTTTTCTTCAAATGTCTCCATTTCTGGCTCGACTTACAATTGGTATAAATATACAAATCTGACTTATGTCAGTGGCGCTGGTACTCCAAATTATCGGATTAAAAGGAACACTGGTGCAACAGGGGAGACCTGGGTTAATTTAGAAATGACCACACCAAGTGGAGCATTTGAATCAATCAGAAAGTATTTTTGGCTCGGTTCGCCTGAAACACCTACAATTACCGATATATACGGTGATCCACCTGATTATTTGGAAGTTTATGATTATAAACCATATATGATTTGGACCTACCCCGGGGCTGATCCTGGTACCGCAGACTGGTGGGCTTATGGCCCCGTTGATATTGACCCTTATGGTCAGTATTGCTATGTTCAAGCTTATCAGACTGGTTATGCAATGCTATATGTAACAACTTACAATGATTGTGATATGTCACCAGAAGGATCTGCTGAAATACAAATTGTAAGCGGAAAAAGAAGTGGAGAAGAAGATATTATCTGGACCATCAGTCCAAATCCTGCCAAATCATATATTGATTTAACTATTACAGAAAAAGAAAACAGTGATAAGTTGTTGGACAAATATACTGTTGAATTTATTGATGCTTATTCAAGAATTGTAAAAGTTATTAGTTTGAGCGGTCCGGAAAACAGAATTAATATACAGGAATTATCAGTTGGCCATTATTTCGTCAGATTAACATATAATGATAAAATTTATGGAAAAACATTGATAGTTCAATAATGAAAATAAATCTGCTTTTATAAATAAAAAATGACTTGTCACTGAGTTACAAAAATTCTTGAGTTCAATATAAGCTTAAATATAAAAACTTTCTCATTTTCAACTTTGTGCCTTAATACTTATATTTTTAAAAAAAAGGACTTCGTAGAGTGACTCAATAAGTGAAATGGGATACTATGAGTTATTAAAAACAACCATCCCGTAGCTGTAAACCACTTCTCGCAAACTTTTCTTTAAAATACTTCCGAATATTCCAAGGTTTGCGGGAAGAGGTTTACAGCCCGTCCCTGCCACTCAACGAGATTGGGTGATAAATAACAAAATATCGTTATACCTGGTGAAATTTAAAATTTGCCCTACAATTTGTTCGCTGGTACTTGTAATAAACGTATCACATTTTTTGCACAGCACCAAAGCAACTTATTCTTGATACAACGAATCCTGGCCATCTACCGGGATTTTGCAAAAATTTGTTCTAAACCCGTCACCTAACGTGACTCTTATTACATGTACCAGTCATGAAGAACTACACGAGGATAAGCCCAGTATCTTTATTAATTCAAATAATATTCTATAAATTTGGTAAGCAACATGGTATCAGCAAGATTTATTGATAACTTATTCTTGACACTATGTTTGATATCGTGATTAACATCATGTTGGTCAACCTGTGACTGACGTGGCGAGAGCATCTGTCAATATGATGATTCATTTACCAGGACTAATAATTTAGAAAAACCTTCTGCTTATCTATTAGGATAAAAAAAACATTGCATAAATAATCAAAATTACTTCATGCCGAGATAATTTTAAAATGTCCCCCTACAGCTAACACGGATGGTATAGGTAATTGCCTTCAGCAGCCCGGACAACTCCGTAATCGGCCACAAAGTCTATGCGAGAAAACTTAAATCCACTTATTAAAATTTCGGTACCGTGACTACTCCTGCTGCCGAGACAAAGTCAATAGGGCTGCCGGCCGACGCACAGTTGTCATGGTTTTTGCATCGCCATCTGGACAATTTTATCATGACGTGACAACTTCGTATCATCTACCGGGACTCAGTCATCTGGACAACTTTATCGTGACACGGAAATCCTGCCCACTTACCGTGACTGTGCAAAAACGCATGCCAACCCTGACACAGACGGCAACTCCCCATACCACCGGGCCGTTATTGGTAATGCCTTTTACGACAGCATGTTGTATAATTTAGATAGTCTTAATTGAGGAAATTTATGTGTGACTCAAAAACTGGATTAAACCTTGACAAATCCTACCACACCGACAGACAGGTACAAAACCGGAATTTGCGTCTACCTAGATTTTTTAACAGCACTAACCAATAACACGGACAATAAAGTAAATAAGCTTGTCATGGTTTTTGCAATGACTCTCTGCCGTTAACGGGGGACTCGAAACGCCCGACAATGCCAACGCGCCACTACTTTTAACAAATTCACAATACCGGGACTAATATTCAGTCACTTAGTTACATTGTACCGCGACACGCATATAGTTTATAAACCTTGTACCTTGACTGCAAAAACGCATGCCATACCCTCCTCGCACCGAGACAACATTTCGGCTAAAGAACCGGGACTCTGCATCGGTGCTTCGTCGGGTACCGCTTACTTACTTTATTGCCGGGCCGTTATGTGTAAGGTTCAGTGCATAATACCGTGATATCCAACGCGCAAGCAAGAGTTTGTCGGTCCATCCCTGCAACCGTCCCTTCACCGCCAAACACATGCTTTTTTGCCCACCCGGACTACAATGTAACAATGATTCAGTAACTTTAAGACTTTAACCCTGACAAATAAATGGAGATCAATATATTAAACATAAGAGATTCAATTAATAAAGCTTACCTGAAAGTCAAACCAAACCGGACTCAGATTGAAACTTTCAAAAAGAACATTTCAAACCTCTTTGATCAGATAAAAGAATCAGAATCCGAAGAATTTCATAAAAATATTATCTCCGAATTTCTTAAGATCACTTACTATTCCCCCAACAATTACATCAATACAAAAGGGCGATCCGACCTGGTTATCCATAATGGAAAAGATTCAAAATCAACCGTCGGCGTATTATTCGAGACAAAAAAACCAAGTAATAAATCTGAAATGCCGACGTGTGAAAACATTAGCACTAAAGCATTTCATGAGCTAATTCTTTACTTCCTCAAGGAGAGAGTAATCAATAAAAACATTGAGATTAAACATTTGGTGATAACTAACATTTTTGAATGGTTTATTTTCAACGCAAGCGATTTTGAAAAGCTCTTTGCCGATGACAAAAGTATTGTTAAACAATTCACAGACTTTGAGGAAGGCAGGCTTTCTGGGACAAATACAGATTTCTTTTATAAGAATATTGCCGAACCATTTGTCAATAAATTGGAATCAAAGATTTCGGTAACTCACTTTAATATAAGAGATTTCGAAACAACAATTATAAATGCTAACAGGGAAGATGACAACAAGCTTATTGCCCTATACAAAATACTATCTCCCGAACATTTGTTAAAACTTCCATTTGCAAATGACAGCAATAATCTTGATAAAACCTTTTACAATGAGCTGCTCCATATTATCGGACTTGAAGAAACAAAAAAAGGATCTAAGAAACTTATTGGAAGAAAAATTGAGAATAAAAGAAATCCCGGTTCATTAATTGAGAATTCTATAACAATCTTAAAATATAAAGATTGCCTCTCTCAATTACCGAAACTATCTGATTATGGGAATAACAATGAGGAACAACTATTCAATATTGCACTGGAACTAGTAATAACATGGATAAATCGGATTTTATTTCTCAAATTGCTTGAGGGACAACTTATCAAATATAACAATGGAGATAAGGCATTCCGATTTCTCAATATTGAAAAAATTCATGATTACGATGAACTAAACAAATTATTTTTCCAGGTTCTTGCTGTAAAAGAAAGTGACCGCACCAATTTAATAAAACAAAAATTCAGTAACATCCCCTATTTAAATAGTTCCCTCTTTGAACCAAGCGACCTTGAACACAAGACAATACGAATCAATAGTCTTGAAAATCATTCTAAACATCCGATTCTTACCGGAACAGTTTTAAAAGATAAAACAGGCAAAAAACTAGCAGGAGAGATTAATCCGATTCAATATCTTTTTGATTTTCTTGACTCATATGATTTTTCAAGTGAAGGTTCAGAAGATATTCAGGAAGAAAACAAAACTCTCATAAATGCTTCAGTATTAGGATTAATCTTTGAGAAGATAAACGGATATAAAGATGGGTCATTCTTTACTCCCGGATTCATTACAATGTATATGTGTCATGAGACAATCAGGAGAGCGGTTGTACAAAAATTTAATGAGGTAAAAGGCTGGCAATGTGAAACTATATGCGATGTTTATAATAAAACTGAAGACATAAAAGAAGCTAACAGGATACTTAATAGCATTAGAATTTGTGATCCTGCAGTTGGTTCTGGGCACTTCCTTGTTTCTGCTTTGAATGAGCTAATTGCCATAAAATCAGAGCTTAAAATACTTACCGACCATGAGGGGAAAAAACTTAAAGAATACACAATTGAAGTAATTAACGATGAACTAATAATAACCGATGAACAATCCAAACTTTATGAATATAATCCTAAAAGTAAGGAGAGCCAGAGAGTACAAGAAGCAATATTTCAAGAAAAGCAGAAGATCATTGAAAACTGTCTTTTTGGAGTTGATATAAATCCAAACTCGGTAAAAATTTGCAGGTTAAGACTTTGGATTGAATTATTAAAAAATGCTTATTACAAACCAAATACAAATTATAGAGAGCTTGAAACCTTACCTAATATTGACATAAATATAAAATGCGGCAATTCGTTAATAAGCAGATATCCGCTGGATGCCAACATTAAAACAGCCTTAAAATCAAGTAAGTGGAATGTGGATAACTACCGTGAAGCTGTAATGACTTACCGGAATGCTCAGTCGAAAGATGAAAAACGAAGCATGGAACAGCTTATCAGCAAGATCAAAAATGATTTTGAAACCGAAGTATCTAAGAGCGATAAGCGATTCCTCAAACTAAATAAGCTCAACGGTGAACTTCTAAATCTCACTAGTCAGTCGAGTCTTTTCGAACTGTCAAAGACACAAAAAGAAGAATGGAACAAAAAAGTTAAGAAGCTAACTGAGGAGATAAAGAAGTATGAAAATGAGATAGAGGAGATTAAGAGCAACAAAGTATATGAGAATGCTTTTGAATGGCGGTTCGAGTTTCCTGAGGTGCTTAACAATGATGGAGATTTTGTAGGGTTTGATGTGGTGATCGGAAATCCACCATATATTAGGGGTGATGAACTAGGTAACATAAAGTGCTATTTAAAAGATAAATATCAAATCTTTGAACCGGCTGGTGATATATTCTCTTACTTTTATGAACTTTCATATTCTCTACTTTCATTGGATGGAAAATTCTGTTTCATTAATAATACTTTTTCTAAGACATCTGCCGGAAAATCACTAAGAGGATTTGTACAAAAAAAATATTTGATTATTAAGTATTTGGATTTTACATCAGTGATTGTATTTCAAGATGCTGTTACTTACCCAACAATATTTTTAGCATCTAAATCTACTTATGTGAACAATTATTTTGATTATCTGAAAATAGATGAAAAACTTTTTGATGAAATTAAAAATCCCAAAAATATAATAACCTATAATAGAATCCCTCAAAATCTTTTAAGAATTGCTGCCTGGAATTTTGATAATGAATCTGCTTCACTTCTACTTAATAAAATTTCAACCTCTCTAAAAATAAGAGAAAAGTATGGTAAATGTTATTATGGCATAAAATCTAGTCTAAATGAAGCATTCATTAGTAAGTCAGAATTGCCAGATAGTAAAGTTGTGAAACCTATTTTTGAAGGTAAAGACATAAAAAAATGGCACGCTCCTAAGGCAAAAAAGTGGATTATTGTTTTCAAAAATAAGTCTACAAAAGAATCTTTCGGGGACCTAAAAGAAAAAGATGCTTTACAAAAAATGCAACACAAATATCCCAGTATTTTTGCTAAATTAATTCCATTTGAAGAAAAGGCTAAAGCAAGATTTGATAAAGGAGAATATTGGTGGGAACTTAGAAATTGTGCCTATTACAGTTTATTTTCAAATCCTAAAATAATTTTCCCCAATCTCCAGAACACAAACAAATTTGCATTTGATGAATCTGGTAATTACATAAATGCTCCTGCAGTTTTTATCCCGACAAATGACAAGTCTTTATTAGGCATTTTAAATTCGAAGATTGTCTGGTATTTTCTTAAGAGTATTTGTGTAGTAAGAAGCGGCGGTTTTATCGAAGTCAAGCCACAATATTTTGAGCAAATACCAATTCCTGAAATATCGGAGGAGATTAAATCAGTACTAACAGATAAGGTCGATGATATCATTGTTCTTAAAAAATCCGATCCTGCCGCCGACACTAATGTTCTAGAAGCAGATATAGATCGTATAGTTTATAAATTATATGGTTTGACTGAAGAAGAGATTCGAATTGTTGAAAACTAATTAAGTTACACCAACAGATCACGCTAAAAACCATGAATGGATAGATCTAAATAAACAACTGTAAAAACGACTTTGCAAATATAAAGTTATGACCTTTGACTTCAGTGAAATATCAGACCATAAGAAGTTTGAGGACTTAGTCGTCTCATACTTTGAAGACCTAAAGTTCGAAAAGGGACATAACATTGTTGATGTAGAAGTAAAACCATCTGGAACTGGTACGGATGGTGGTAGAGATATACTTGTAACTATAAAAGTAAGTGATAGTGTTGTTACTTTTGAAAGACGTTGGGTAGTCCAATGTAAATTCCATGACTCAGACATTTCAACTGATAAAATATCAGATATTAATATTCCATCATTGCTTCGCTCATATAGAGCTTCTGGATATTTGCTAATCTGTAAGCAGAAGCCTACTTCAAAACTTACTGACTTATTTGAAAACTTAGAAAAAGAAAATGGAAATGGACAGCAATTTATTGTCTGGAGTGGGGAACAATTTAAACGCTTATTACTTGTAAAATCTAAAAAGGAAATACTCCAACAGTATTTTCCTAGTTATTTTGATTATTGTATAAAAACTAAAATCTTCGATAAATGAGAGTATTTGTATCGTATAGCGTTGCAAACAATGATGAATATATATTGACATTACTCTCTACAAGGTTGAGAGAGAATAAATTCTCTGTTAATACAAGTCAAAGTTTTTACGACAAGATTCTGGATTTAAATACAATGAAAGAAATCAGTGAATCAAATCTTTTTATTGGGATTGTTCTTGATGGTGGTGTTGAAAAAGATAGGGTTTTTGACGAATGGAAATATTCCATCTCAAAGAACATTCCTAATTTGCTTTTAATAGAAAGCAGTGCTATCACCGACGATTTAGTCATAGGGAATCATATCCGCTTTAATCGTTCTAATACGCAGATTGCTATTAATGAAATTAGCAGAAATATGAAACCAGATCAGACTGGAACTGATAATTCAAATGATATAACTCCTTGGATACTTGGCGGTGAAGTATTAATATCAATTTTAACTTTGGGGTTCCCTTCATTAGACCAGAGTCAATCCAAATTTGTTGTTAGTGGACGATTAAAACTTATTGAACAACAGCTTCTGGGAATTGATAGCGCAGCATTCCAAAACCTTTGCGACATTTACTTGGCATTTAGAGAACAAGAAATCGCAAGTATCAACCGGACAGGAAGTCAGTTTGGAAAACAGAAAACAATTAAAGGTACACCTGACACCTTTTTTCGCCTTGCAGATGGGAGTTTACGTTATGTGGAATACACAACAAAAACAGATAGGCTGGTTGAAAAAATCAAAGAAGATATTGATAAATGTTTAGATCCAGCCAAAACAGGTGTTCAAGTTACTGATGTTCATAAAATAATTATTTGCTTCAACTCAAGACTTGACGTTTCTGAAGAAATTGCAATTACCAAACATGCAGTTTTAAAAAATATTCAAATTGAACTTATTGGACTTGATTGGCTTGCATTAGAGATTTACTCCAAATATTTAATTTTAGCGAAAGATATTTTAGGTATACCCCTTGACACGGGCCAACTTCTACCTCTTAAAAATTTCGTAGATGAATACAACAATAAGGCAGGAAAACTATCTACTCCATTAGACAACATATTCTTAAATCGGAAAACAGAGTTAAATGACATAGCAAATATTCTATCCACAAGTGATCTAATTATTATTTCTGGCTTTCCTGGTGTTGGAAAAACCAAGATTGCACTAGAAGCTATTAATAACTTCTTATCGATTAATAATGATTTTTCAGCTTATGCAGTTTCTAAAAAAGATCAAGATATTTCAGAAGATTTAAAAATTCATTTGCAACAAGAGAAGAACTATGTTTTATTAGTTGACGATGCAAATAGACAACTTTTGAACTTCAAACAAATTTTAGGTGTATTTAAAGAGAAAAGAAAAGGCAATATCAAACTTGTAATAACTGTTAGAGATTATGCCCTAAACGATGTAATTAATGAGTGCTTTGAATTTGAACCTCATAAAATAGTTCTAAAGAAGTTTACTGATGAAGAAATAGTAGAATTGATAAGCAGTGATTCATTTGAAATCAGAAATCCTAAATATCAAAAGAGAATTGTTGAAGTAGCCGACGGAAATGCCAGATTAGCAGTTATGGCTGCAAGGTTAGCCAGACAAAGACAGGAATATTTCCTGTTAGGTGATGTTTCAGATTTATATGATTCTTATTTTCAAACATTTATCAAAGATTTTAATATATTCGAGGAAAAGAACTTAATTAAAACCTTAGGAATAGTCTCATTCTTCTACACTATTGACAGAAGTAAAAAAGAGTTCGTTGAATCCATTTTAAATAGTTTTGGAATGGATTACCATGATTTCAATGAAGCGATCGATGAGCTTGAAAAGAGAGAACTTATTGAAGTTCAGTATAATCATGCAAGGGTTTCTGAACAAGTCATGGCAACGTATTTCTTCTACAAAGTATTTATTAAAGACGAAATACTACCTTTCAAAACCTTGCTGTTTACTTTTTTCCCAGTTTGGAAAAAAAGATTTTCAGACACAATAATCCCATCCAATAATTCTTTCGGGTATATAAATGTTCTGAATAAAATTAACCACACCCTTGACGAATATCTTAATTCAATATACACGGAGGAGCCAAAAGTTTTAGAATTCTTCTCCCTCTTTTGGTTTTACAAACGGGAAGAAACCCTTGCATACTTTCATCAAAAAACTAAACAATTTCCGGAACCTGAAGATCCAAACTATGATGTCAAATACGAGACAAATGACTTTGTTTGGGACAGAGATAAAACTTTGGATTTTCTTTCTGACTATTTTAATCAATATTCTGAAAGCTTTATTCCTGCTGTTGAATTAGCGTTCGAGTATTGTCGAAAAAAACCTGATTCACTTCCTGAACTTATAAGACGAATCAGAGAAAAATTATTATTTGATGATGATGATCATAGATTTGACTTTCAGAGACAAGTGGAGTTATTTAATCTCTTAATTTCAAAATTTACATTAAAGCAATCACCCTATGTTGAAGCATTTTTAGCTTTGTCTGGAACATTTCTTTCTCATCAATATCAAATTACAAAAGGAGGGAGAAAACATATAGTTACCTTTTATCAGTATCCTTTGCCATTTTATGATGTAACAAGAGATTTTAGGAAAACAATTTGGACAACTTTATTTAAAAACTTTGAAACTTATCCGAAAGAAGTATTTTCTATCATTAGTCATTTCAGACCCGGTATTAAAGAAGCAATCCCTGAAATACTTAAATTTGATCTATCTCTTTTATTGCCATTCATCGAAAATAATTTAAATCCCAATTTATTTGAACACATTCATTTTGTACATGAATTTGTCGCCTGGATGGACAGGGAAGATTTAGTTGATAGGAGCTATCAAAAAATTAAATCTAAATTTCATAGCACTGAGTATGATTACTTTAAAAGACTTGATTGGAACAGATTTCGAGGGAAACAAGATTATGATTTTGAAAAATATGAAGATTTTGAGAAATTAAAGGAGCAGGATATTCGTAACTTCTTTATATTCAAATCACAAGAAGAATTTGATCTTTTACATCAATCCATAAGGAATACGTTATCCCTTGATGGTAATAACGGTTGGGGAATAAATAGATCATTGGATATAATCTTGGAGGAGAATTTTATTCAAAATAATGAAATAGGATTCCAATTATTAGAAAGTATTTTCAATAATTACCCGGTTTGCTTGAACCAGTTATATAAATCCCTGAAGACCATAGCATCCAAATCTGAAGAGGATTCAAAAAGATTGTGGGAATTAATTAATTCATGGAAACATAATCAAAAAATAAATTGGCAACTTACCTTTTTTAACTGCCTGCCGGAAGAATTTGTAAATGTGTTTTACCGGGATGAATTAATTAGTACCGTTAGTGCAATTAACCAAAATTGCATGTTAAATTTTGAGAAATATGAAAAGTTCCTAACAATTGACAATGATATTATTTTAAAAATTCTTAGAATCGCAGTTGAAAAAATTGAAATAGAGAATCTAAGAATTGAATTTTGGTATCATTTTTTTGAGAAATATTCCAAACCACTTTCAAATAATATTTCACTTTTAACAAAGGCTTATGTTCAGCAAGAAAGGATCAACAACCATTTTGATTTTCATCGAGAAGGATTAAAAACACTTATTCAAATAAATTCTCAATTCCTATTTGATTATATTAAGTTATTCTACACAGACAAGGAGAATTTACTTAAACGCGATACTAACAACCAGCTGCCTTTCGTCTGGGATTTAGCAAATTATGAAATTCTGGTTGAAGAGGCTGCTAATCTCATTATTGATAATACCATCTATTATGGAATACTTGAACATCCGTTAATTATTCTATTTCACAATCTTACCGAGGAACAAAAAGAGAAAGCTAAACACTTTATCAATATATACATTACAAAATACAATGCAGACCCAGTCAAAATGAATTCAGTTTTTGATGTCCTACGACATGTAATGAATGACCTTTTTGAAGAAGCTTTTATTCATTATTTAAACTTAAATACAGATGTTAAAAACTTCCAAGAAATTTGGTGGATAGGTAAAGGTGGAAGTTACAGTGGAGATGTAATCATTGGTGATATTCATGCAAAGGCCTGGCAAAAAATTCTTGAAATAGTTAACAAAACAAATAATCAGCTTGAATTAATTCCAATTAAAACTTATATCAAGAAGCAGATCGAATATGAATTAAGAAGTGGTGGAGAAGAAAGGAAATGGAGATTTATTAACCCAGACAATTGGTAAAAGATACAATACCATAGCTATTAAATAATCATCAAGTCAACAAATATTTCCAGAAACAATTTAATCAGTAAGGAGAAATAACTATGAAAGCAGAAGCTATGTCTTTTACTTTTCTTGGGTATGAAGGAGCAGTTAAAATCCCATTTTTCCAAAGAGGTTATGTATGGGACAAGTCAAACTGGGAAGACATTTTAAATGATCTCTTAGATTCCTCAAGAAGCCATTTCCTCGGTTCGTTAATTCTTAAACAACAAGTAAGGCAATCAGGAAAACCGAAAGAGGTATTAGTGATTGATGGTCAGCAAAGACTAACTACATTAAGTGTCTTATTAAGGGCATTATATGATACTTTTGACGGTGAAATTAAAACCAACTGTGAGGCTTCAATAAAAAATTATCTTTATTATAAGAAAAATCAGACTGACAGCGATTTACATATTAAAATTGAGCATTCCCATATTGATGCAAATTACTATTCCAAAGTAATCAGAGATGAATTAACACAAGTAGAATTTGATAAAATAATTATCGGGGATGACTCAAACAAAACAATTTCAAAAGATAATAAGATACTGCAGTGCTATAAATATTTTATTGAACAGTTAAAGACCAAAGACTCTCAAACACGTCAAGGCCTTTTCAATAGGCTTTTAGACACTGAGAATAAAATACTTGTTTTAATTGACCTTACAGACAAAGAAGATGAACAAGCAATATTCGATACTATAAATAGTGCAGGAGTAAGATTAAGTGCTGCTGATATCGTAAAGAATTCATTATTCCAAAAGGCCATTGAATTATTTGATTTACAAGCAAATGTTCTTACTTTATATAGAATCAACTGGGAGGAAATTTTTACAAAAGATGATGACACTGTAGCTTTTTGGGATACGCCAAGATCAACAGGGCGTTTAATGCGGGATAATATTGAAATATTGTTGCATTCTATTTCAGTGATTAAAGGATTCTTTGATCCGGATAAACACACATTGTCGGACTTGTCTGTCCTTTATAAACAGTATATTTCATTACTCAAAAAATCACAATTGAAAACTTTCATTGAAGAAATAGCAAAATATGCAAGATTATATCGAGAAAAGATATTAGTATTTGATCAGAGTACACTTTTCTCATTCACCGACGATATACAAAAGTTGTTTCATATTTTAAATGTTTGTGAAATTTCTACTTTTCATCCTTATATTCTTTCTCTCTTTTTTAAATATGAACATGACGATAGAAAATCCGGACTATCTGACCACATTTGGCCGGTCTAAATTGACCACATCGAAGTTACTGATTTTTTAAAGAGCTTTCTCATCATAAAAAGTGGTTATACAAATCTATCTATTTTAATTCAAAGT
>Ga0214473_10003344_pt1 | contig 19460 bp, 18 predicted proteins | sample RVTome_7_FD_203509 | JGI IMG/M metagenome (GOLD analysis project Ga0214473, IMG submission 203509) | Soil microbial communities from uranium-contaminated site in the Upper Colorado River Basin, Wyoming, United States - RVT98D197 | ecosystem: Environmental > Terrestrial > Soil > Contaminated >... | reverse complement strand
CATGCCTTCGTCGACGTCCCAGACAAAGAGCGCCTTCTCTTCCGGGGCCAGTTCAGCCAGGGGATTGGAGGTAAGCCACACCCCCAGAAGCTCCTTTTCCCAGTCCCGCTTCTCCTCGCGGGAGACTGGAACCGGCTCCAGCTCCAGTGAGGGGAAGGGCACCGCCACGCGCTCGCCGAAGAGGTCAAACATGCTGGCCTGGCCCGTCTCCCTCAGCTTCTGCTCGCGGTGCGCCTGGGACAGTACCCGGTCCAGGCCCTTGAGGAGGGCTCCCCTGTCCCCAAGACCCTCCAGTGCCCCTGCGCGGATGAGGCTCTCCAGCACCCTCTTGTTGATACCCCTCAGATCGGCCCGCCGGCACAGGTCCTCCACCGAGGCGAAGGGCCCCTTTTCGGCCCGGGCCTTCAGGATAGGCTCCACAGCCCCCTCGCCCACATTCTTTATCGCCGCCAGGCCGAAGCGGATATTACCCTCTTCCAGGCTGAACTGAGGCTGGCTCCTGTTGATATCCGGGGGCAGGACGGCAATGCCCATCCGCTGGCAGTCGGCGATAGCCGAGGCCACCTTCTCCTGATCGCCGGTATAGGTGATGAGCAGGGCAGTCATATACTCGGCGGGGAAGTTGGCCTTGAGGTAAGCGGTCTGGTAGGCCAGCATGGCATAGCTCACGCTGTGGGCCTTGTTGAAGGCGTAGCCGGCGAAGGGCTCTATGAGCTGGAAGACCGCTTCAGCCACCTCGGCGGGAATGCCCTTCTTCTCCGCGCCGCGCAGGAAGTTATGCTTCTGCTTCCTCATCACCTCGGGTATCTTCTTCCCCATGGCCTTGCGGAAGATGTCGGCCTCGCCAAGGGTGTAGCCCGCAAGGGCCTGGACAATGAACAGGACCTGGTCCTGGTAGACAATCACCCCGTAAGTCTCCTCCAGGATGTCCCTCAGGGCGTCATGGGGATAGACCACGGGCCGGCGGCCGTGCTTGGCGTCAATGAAGGTGGGGATGTGCTCCATAGGCCCGGGGCGGTACAGGGCCACCATGGCGGCGATATCCATGAAATTCGTCGGCTTCAGCTCCTTGATGTAGCGCCTCATCCCCGCCCCCTCCAGCTGGAAGACCCCCACAGTCTCACCCGAAGCCAGCAGGGCGAAGGTCCTGGCGTCGTCCAGGGGCAGGTGCTGGAGGTCCAGGTCAATCCCCCGGCTTTCCTTTATGATCTCTTTCACCCGGGCCAGGATGGTGAGGTTGGCGAGGCCCAGGATGTCCATCTTGAGCAGGCCCAGCTTGGCGATGTTGTCCATCGCATACTGGCTCATGAAAACGTCCTTGTTGCCCCTCTCCGCCCGCTGGAGGGGCATGAAGTCGACCAGTGGCTCGGGGGAGATGACCACCCCGGCGGCATGGGTGCTGGCATGCCTGACGGTGCCCTCCAGGCGGCGGGCGGAGTCCACCAGACCCTTAATGGCCTCATCCTGCTCATAGAGCTGGGCGAGCTCCGTCCGCTCGGCCACGGCCCGCATCAGGGTCATGCCGGGCCCGAACGGGACGAGTCGGGCGATCCGGTCCACCTGGCTGTAGGCCATACCCAGTGCGCGGCCAACATCCCGGAGGGCGGCCCGGGCCCCCATGGTGCCGAAGGTGATGATCTGGGCCACCCTGTCCGGGCCGTACTTGCGCGTGATGTAGGAGATGATCTCATCCCGCCGGTCGTCCTGGAAGTCCAGGTCAATATCCGGCATCTCACGACGCTCCACATTCAAGAAACGCTCGAAGACCAGCCGCTTCTCCAGAGGCTCTATGTCGGTCACGCCCAGGCAGTAGAGCGCCAGGCTGGAGGCCGCGCTGCCCCTGACGCCAAACAGGATGCCGTTGTCCCGGGCGAAGCCGGCCAGGTCCCCCACTACCAGGAAGTAGGGGGCAAAGTGCGTCTTCCTGATGACGTCCAGCTCATACTGGAGACGCCCTTCCTGTTCCGGGGTGGGGTGGGCAAAGCGCTTGCCGAAGCCCTCCCGGCAAAGCTGTGACAGATATTCATCGGGGCGGAGCCCCCGCGGCGTTTCCACAGGCGGCAGCTGGACCTTCCCGAAGTCCATCTCAAAGTTGCACTTCTCCGCTATCTCCCGCGTGCTGGCGATAGCCTGGGGGACCTCCGAAAACAGCTGGACCATCTCCTGGGGGCTGCGCAGGTAGAAGTAGTCCCCGGGCATGCGCATTCTCTTCTCGTCGTTGACGGAGGTATTGGTCTGGATGCAGAGGAGGAGGTCCTGCGCCGGCGCGTCCTCTTTCATGACATAGTGGCAGTCGTTGGTGGCGACCAGCGGCAGGCCCAGCTCCCGGCCGATGTTCACCAGCTCCCGGTTTACGGCCTCCTGTTCAGGCATGGGGTGGGGCTGCATCTCCAGGTAGAAATCCCCGAAGACCTCCTTGTGCCAGCGGGCGGCGTTCCTGGCCTCCTCCTTTCTACCCTCCAGGATGAGCCTGCCCAGCTCCCCCCGGAGGCAGGCGGAAAGGGCAATGAGGCCCTCGTGGTGCGCTTCCAGGAGCTTCCTGTCCACGCGGGGCTTGTAGAAGAACCCTTCCAGGTGTGCGGTGGTCACCAGCTTGATCAGGTTGTGATAGCCCTTGCTGTCCCTGGCCAGGAGGACGAGGTGATGCGGGTTCCTGTCCTGTGGGGAGCGGCCGTGGAGGTCACCCGGGGCCACATATACCTCGCACCCCAGCAGGGGCTTCACCCCCGCATCCCGGCAGGCCAGGTAGAAGTCAACGGCGCCGTAAAGGGCCCCGTGGTCGGTTATGGCCAGGGAGTCCATCCCCAGATCCCGGGCCCGCCCCACGAGCTGAGGGATAGAGGACAGCCCATCCAGGAGGCTGTATTCCGTGTGGACGTGGAGATGGACAAACATGCAGGCAGAGGCAATTATACCACGTCCTGGGAACGGCCCCTGTCCCCGGAATGGCCCATCAGGGTCCTTGACAACGGCCATCTGCAGGTAGAGAATCTCAGCTAGTACACGGCGCAAAGGGCAAACCCGCCGAAAGGCGGGGACGCAAAGCCGCGGGTCTAAAGCCTGAAGGGCTAAGATGGCTGGGCTGCCGCCGAGAGTGCGTTTTTACCATCGCACTGCGCAGCCAGCCGAGTGCGATGGTTTTTTATGGCCATCCTTGGGGAGAAACTACTGGTCATCGCAGACGAGGGCCTCGCCCGGAGGTTGTCTTCTCTGGAACCCGGTTGCCAGGTGAAGCACACACCTCGGGAGCAGGTCCTGGAGATCGCGGAGAAAGAGCCGTTCGACTTGGTCATTGGCAACCAGGAGAACCTCACCGTCATCAAGGCCCTGATAGACAGGTACGCGTATTTGGGAGCGCTGCTCCTTGGGGAGACCCGGGAGTCACCGCCGCCCGGGTGCCTCTTCTTCCCCGCCCGCCTTACCGACAATGAACTGATTGCCGCTTTGCAGGAGGCCCTGGAGAAGCGGCGCCTCCTCAGGGAAAACCGCCACCTGCAGGCCCTCCTCCCTCTCTTTGAAGTCAACAGGGCCCTGTTCTCCGATAGCAACCTGGATACCCTGCCTCACATTCTGCTCCAGATAGTGTGGTCAGAAGTCAGGGCTGACAAGGCGGCCCTATTTCTGTGGGAAGGGGAGGGGCCGGTGCTGCGTGCTCAGATGGGGGGGGGCGGGCTGTCCCCCGACATGGCCATGCGGGCGGCTGAGGATAGGCAGCCCGTTCATGTCTCCCCCGATGGCACCGGCTCCCTCCTCTGCCTGCCACTTGTAGCCAGGGGGAAGGCCATCGCCTTCCTCCAGGTCTCCCGCGCCGCGGCGTTCTCCCCCTGGGAGCTGGCCTTCCTGGCTATCCTCTCCAGCCAGGCCGCCATAGCATTGGAGAACTCAATCCTCATCCGAGACCTCTCGGACCAACAGCAGCGGGTGGCATACTTGCTGGGGCAGAACATCCTGGTCCAGGAAAGGGAGCGGCGGCGAATATCGCTCGAACTGCACGACAACGTGGCCCAGAGGATGGTAGGGGCCTACCACTATTTGCAGGCCATGGAGAGGCAGGGGCCCGCGGAGAGGGGGAACGGCGTGAAGGACGCGAAGGACTCCATTCTCCGGGGGCTGAAGGAGCTCCGCTGGGCCGTAGGGAGCCTGCAACCCCCCACCCTGGAGGGGGGGCTGGTGGAGGCCCTCCGCAGGTTCGGCCAGGCCTTCTGCGGTGAAACGGGCCTGCATTTCCGTCTCCAGGTAAAGGGTCGGCCAGCTCGCCTGTCCCCCCTTCTGGAAGCGTCGGCCTACCGCGTGGCCCAGGAGGCCCTGACCAATGTCTACAGGCACGCTCGTGCGACCTCCGTATGTATCAGAGTCTGCTTTGAGGACCGTGTGCTGGGCCTGGAGATAGAAGATGACGGGCAGGGCTTTGACCCTCAGAAGGTGTTCGCCAAGAACGGCGGCAGCCATCTGGGCATCGACGGCATGAGAGAACGGTCACAGGCCCTGGGGGGCAGGCTAGATATATCGAGCCGGCCCGGGGAGGGTACGCGCGTAGTCGTCCACCTCCCGGAAGGGAGATAGAATGGCCATCCGGGTAATGCTGGTGGACGACCACCCTGTGGTGCGGGAGGGGCTGAGGCGGCTCCTGGCGCAGGACCGCAACCTGGAGGTCTGCGGCGAAGCGGGGAGCGGTGAGGAAGCCCTGGAACTGGCGGGGCGCCACCACCCCGATGTGGCCCTGCTGGACATGAGGCTCCCCGGCCTGGGAGGGATAGACCTCGTGGACCGCTTCCACCAGCAGTTCCCCACTACCAAGCTCATCTGTCTCACCTTCTACGGGGAACAGTATCTGGCCCCCGCCCTTGCCGCCGGCGCATCCGGCTACCTGACAAAGGAGGCCAGCCGGGAGGAGCTGTTCCTGGCGGTGAAGACGGTGCTCCAGGGCCGTACCTTCATCCATCCCTCGCTTTCTTCCAAGGTCTACAACCACTTTGCCGACCTGGTCAGAGACGGGCGGAGGACCTCCCTGTCCAACCGGGAGATGGAGGTGATGAAACAGCTGGCCCTGGGCGCAACCAACAAGGAGATTTCCCGCCGGCTGTTCCTTTCTGAGACAACGGTGAAGAGGGAGATCAGGACAATATTCGAGAAGCTAGAGGCGCGCGACCGCGCCCAGGCCGTATCACGTGCGTACGAGAGGGGCCTTCTTTAGCGCAACACTGCCGAGAAAAAGGTGAGGCCCCGCCTGCGGCGGGGCCTCACTCTATTCACCTCTGCCTAACGTACCCGAAAGGTGGGAGTCCTGTCCTTCTCCAGGGCAGAGACTGCCTGCTGCCAGCCCTCCCGAGCCTTCTCTGCAGCCTTCTGCAGGGCCTCCCGGGCCTGGGGCGCGGCTTTCTCCACGACCCTGCTTATCTGCTCCTGATGCTCCTCCATGTTCTCGCGGAGCATGTCTTTCACCTTCTCAAGGTCGCGGCTCTGCTTCACACGCTGCTCGTCAGTCTGTGGCCCGCTGTTCCTCACCTTGTCCGCGAAGCCCTGGAGGCGGTCCTTGAGTTCCTCCGCCTTCATCATCCCGGACGCGAGGTATTTCTCCACGCCGGCGGTGCGCAGGAGCGCTATCGTGATGACGTCCCCCTCCTGGACCTTAGCGGCCAGTCCGGCCGGAAGCTGAATGGTATAGGTCTCGCCGTCGTTGCTGAGGGTGATGGTGTTGCCCTCAACCTTGGTGACTGTGGCGCTCACCTGGATGCGCACGGGTTTAGCGGGCTTGGGGGGTATTATCAAGACCCTCTTCGCCAGAAGGGTGCCGTCCTGCTGCCGCTCGGCCAGCACCGCCACCCGGTCGCCAACATTGACGTCTGCCAGAGTGGCGTCTTTCTTGGGCGGGTCCCAGTACATGGTGTTGGCGTCCAGCAGGAACATGACCTCACCCTGCTTGGTGTCCAGGGTCAGGGAGGTGTCGCCCTTGGCCTTGACCGTGCCGAAGAAGCCGTGGCGGGAGGCCAGCGAAGGTTCACCTTTCCCCTTCACCTCGAGCTCATAGGCCTCTTTGGTTCCGGCATTGTACTCGGCTTTGGCCCACATGCCCAGCTTCAGGTCGGCGAATACCGCCGGCTCCTTCCCCCACACCTCCAGCTTTGTCCTGTCGGTCACGGTGAGCACTACCGGGGCCCCCACCTTGGGCTGGAGGGTCACTTCCGTCGTGGCTGCGTCCAGTGCCGTTATCTCCCCCTGGACCTTCTCCGCCTGGACCGCTATCTTAAGGGCGTTCAAGCTTACGGCCTCGTACGCCGCCTTGACCCGGTCCTGCGCAAGGAGGTCGGCTACTGTAGCGTCATCCTTCCCGGGGACCGTAATCTCAGTGGTGTCGGTCACGTTCAGGACCACCACTGCGGCGCCACCATCAGGCGCAACGCTCACCTTGTTTCCAGCAACGTCTACCGCTGTGATCGCGCCCACGACCTGGGTGATGACGGGAATTGGCGTGGGGGTGGCGGTCGGCGTAGGGGTCTGGGCCAGCATTCCCCCTGCCATCCCCAGCACCAGGAGGCCGCCCAGGATCAGTGCGATGCTCCACTTTCTCATTATTCTCTCCTTTCCGTATTGCGCATATTAAAACGCATGTCAGGGCCTGAGGTTAGCCCTGAGGTGTGTAGATGACCGTCAGCACCTGGCTGGCCTGCCCGCCCCGGTAGTCGGTCGCGATGACCTCCAGCAGGTTGGGGCCCTCCACCAGGCTTACCAGGGCGCTGAAGTTGCCCTCAATGTCCATCGTCCTCACGATGTTCCCGTTGACCGAGACGACGGCGTCGGGGCTGCTCCGGCCGACCACCCGGATTGCCGCGTCCTTCACCACCACCTCATCCTGCGGTGAAGTGACAGCCAGCGACAGCGCCGAAGTGGCTGCGGAAGACGCTATAGAGGCCGCCGGGGTTGGGGTTTGGACAGCCGGCGTGCCCCTGCGCCCACAGGCCGCCACCATGATCAGCAGGACCAGCAGAAACGTTGCCTTTCGCATAAATCCTCCTTTTTCCATTTGCTAGAAATATAACGCGCAGGTACCCCATTAGGGCAGGGGGAAAAAAGTACTATGAAGGCTGGGGATGGTATAAAATGGGGGTACATGCTGCTCAAAGAGGCCATGAAGGAGGTCCCACTGGCCGAGACCCTGCAGGGCTCACGGGTGCGCTGTCATATCTGTCCCTGGCGCTGCAACCTGGCCCCGGGCAAGATAGGCGTCTGCGGGGTGAGGCAGAACATCGACGGCAGGCTCTTCGCCCTGAACTACGGAATGGTCTCCTCGGCGGCGGTGGACCCGATAGAGAAGAAGCCCCTCTATCACTTCTTCCCCGGGAGCTCCGTTTTCTCCCTGGGGACCTTTGGCTGCAACTTTAAGTGCATCCACTGCCAGAACTGGGAAATCTCCTGCGGCAAGCCGGACGAGCTGGGGAGAGAGGCACAGCTTGTGTCGCCCGAGAGGGCCATAGAGCTCACGGTGAACTACCACTGCGGGGGCATTGCCTGGACATACAATGAGCCCACCATCTGGTTTGAATATACCCTGGACTCGGCCCGGCTGGCCAGGAAGCAGGCACTCTACACAGTCTATGTGACCAACGGCTACATCACCACGGAGGCCCTGGACATGATCGGCCCCCACCTTGACGCCTTTCGCGTGGACGTGAAGGGCTTCACCGATAGTCTATACCGCTCACTGACCAAGGTGACCCGCTGGCGGGAGGTCCTGGCGGCGGCGGTGAGAGCCAGGACAAAGTGGGGCATGCACGTGGAGGTGGTGACCAACGTCATCCCCACCCTGAACGATGATGACGCCCAGCTCACTGACCTCGCCACCTGGATACGCGACAGCCTGGGAGAGCTCACTCCCTGGCATGTCACCCGCTTCCATCCCAGCTACGAGCTCACCCACCTCCCGGCAACCCCCCTCGCCACCCTGGAGAGAGCCTACAAGATTGGGAAGAAGGTGGGCCTCAAGTTCGTCTACGTGGGGAATGTCCCCGGCCACCCCACGGAGAGCACCGTCTGCTATTCCTGCGGCAAAGTCCTCATCGAGCGCAGCGGCTACCAGACCAATGTCCTTGGCGTGACCGGGCCCCGATGCCCGAACTGCGGGGCGGAGATATACATGAGGGTGAAGGGGAGCCAGCCCCCGGCAGCGGCATAGAAGGAGATCGAAGTTGGAGGAGCAGGGCCCCGCGGAGGTGAGGGAATCACCCATCGCTGGCAGCTGGTATCCGGGAAAGAAGGAACAGCTTTCAGCGCAGATAGAAGATTTCCTCGAAGCAGTTCCGCGGCAGGAGCTCCACGGCGAGATTGTGGGCCTCATTTGCCCCCACGCGGGATACGCCTATTCCGGCCATGTAGCCGCCTGGGGATACCGGCAGCTGGTCGGGAAGCGCTACGATACCGTGGCTGTCGTCTCTCCCAGCCACGCCTCCTATGGCGGCAGGGTCCTGGTCACCAGGTCCCGCTACTACCGCACACCTCTGGGCCTGGTAGAACTCGCCCACGACCTTGTCGCCCAGCTTGCCAGGGAAGCCCCCGTGAGCTTTCTGGGGCAGGATGAGGAGCACTCCCTGGAGATCCAGCTGCCCTTCCTCCAGCACACCCTGGGCAGCTTCAGCCTGGTCCCTGTGATGCTCGAGGACCAGAGCTACGCCACGGCCTCGCTGGTCGCCCGCGCCCTCGCCCCCGTCCTGGAGGGTAAAAGAGCGCTTCTCGTTGCCAGCACAGACCTTTCCCATTTCCACCCCTACGAGCGGGCCCTGGCCCTGGACCACCGGGCCATTGAAGCCATGGGCCGGTTTGACCCCGAAGGCCTTCACCGCGGCATCAACGAAGGGCTGTTTGAGGCCTGCGGCTACGGCGCGGTGGCAGCTGTGCTCCTGGCGGCGAAGGCCATGGGCGCGAAGAAGGTGACCCTGATGAAATATGCCAATTCCGGGGATGTGACAGGGGACAGGCGCAGTGTGGTCGGTTACGCCTCCCTTGCCATCACCACGGCCTGAGGCGACAGCGTGGCCGAAATCCATCCCATAGTCAGGCTGGCGAGGGAAGCCGTCGAGACCTACGTCCGGGAAGGCAGATCCCTCCGGCCCGGCGACCTCACCCCGGAGATGAAGGAGCGGGCGGGGGTCTTTGTCTCCATCAAGAAGTACGGGGAGCTGCGCGGGTGCATCGGCACCTTCGAGCCGACCAGGAGAAACGTGGCCGAGGAGGTCGTCCACAACGCCATCTCCTCAGCTACCCAGGACCCGCGATTCCTGCCGGTGACCGAGGCGGAGCTTCCCGATCTGGAATACAGCGTGGATGTCCTTACCTCCCCCCAGCCAGTTGCGGGGCCGGAGGAGCTGGACCCGAAGAGCTACGGGTGCATCGTAGAGTGCGGCTGGCGGCGGGGGCTCCTCCTTCCCGACCTTGAAGGCGTGGGCAGTGTGCAGGAGCAGATCAGCATCTGCTGCCGCAAGGCCGACATCGCCCCAAATGAGCCGCTAAAGCTCTACCGCTTCCAGGTCAAGAGATACAGATAACGTGGTAGTCACTCAGTGGATGGCTTAGAGCGATTCCTTTGGATTCCCTGGGGTGTGTTCGCACTCTCATTGTTGGGCGTGTTTTCTGCTAACTGGTTCCATTGGAGTGAAGACATCACTCGGGCCCTTATCGTGCTTGCGGTTGTCTCCGGGCTTGCCGGATTGGCCATCCTCGCCATCTCCGCCTGGTTTCCCAAGCGTTAGAATAAGGAAAGAGCAGCCCAGGGACGGCAACAGGACAAGTGGCGGATTTCTTTTTCCCCCCCCGTCTGGTAAAATGAACGCCGAAGTTTCCGAATAATCCGGGGAGGTGCAATGGCAGGGACATCGGGTAAGGCTTCCCAGAAAAAGAAGCACAATAAAGGCAAAGGGCGGCGTCACAGCCGCTGGAGCCGAATGATGCGCAAGAGAATGAGGATTCGGGGCAAGCTCTAACCGAGCCCTTCGGGGTTGTGCTAATTGAAGAGCAACTCAGATCTCTCCCTGCCAGCCCGGGAGTCTATCTCTTCAGGGACGTCGGCGGCCGTGTCCTCTATGTAGGTAAGGCCGGCCGCCTAAGGGACAGGGTAAGGTCGTACTTCTCACTCTCCGGCCTTCCCGATAAGACCCAGCGCCTCATGCAGGGCGTGGCGGACATTGACTTCATGGTCACGGACTCCGAGCAGGAGGCGCTCCTGCTCGAGTACAACCTTATCAAGAGGCACCGCCCCCGGTTCAATGTCCGCCTCAAGGATGACAAGAGCTATCCCTACCTGAAGGTCGACCTGCGGGAGCCGTTCGCCCGCATCTATTCCACCCGCAACTGGGAGCAGGACGGGGCGCGGTACTTCGGGCCATATGCCTCGGCGTGGTCGGTGAAGAAGACGCTGGACGTGCTGAAAAGGCTCTTCCCGTTCCGTCCCTGCGAGAAGAACATAGACGGGAAGGCCAACCGGCCCTGCATCGAGTACGATATCCACCGCTGCGCGGGCCCTTGCATCGGCGCGATAAGCCAGCAGGACTACGACCGGGTGCTCCGCCAGGTAGTCCTCTTCCTGGAAGGAAAGGACGACCGCATCAAGCAGCAGCTCCGCAAGGACATGAGAGAGGCCGCCGAACGCCAGGAGTTCGAGAGGGCGGCCGTGCTCCGCGACCAGCTAATGGCCGTGGAGAGCGTGACCGAGCGGCAGAAGGTCTCTTCTACGCTGAGGGGAGACGTAGACGTGGTGGCTCTGGCCCGCTTCCGCGACCTGGCCCTGGCGCAGGTCTTCTTCATCCGCGGGGGCAGGCTCCTGGGCAAAGAGCCCTACATGATGGAGGGCGTCCAGGACGAGACCGACACCCGCGTCATGGCCAGCTTCATCCAGCAGTTCTATGCCTCCTCACCCAACATCCCCCCCCTGGTCCTCCTCCAGCACCCCGTTGAGGAGCCGGCCCTGCTGCACAAATGGCTGGAGGGGCGCAAGGGGGGCCGGGTGGCGCTCAGAGTCCCCCGCAGGGGGGAGAAGAAGGAACTGGTGGACATGGTGGCGGAGAATGCCCGCCAGGGGCTGGAGCAGTACCGCATCAAGCAGCTTGCGGCCCCCGATGCCCTGGGGACGGCCCTCGCGGAGTTGAAGGAAGCCCTGCACCTCCCCCGCCTCCCCCTCAGGATAGAGTGCTACGATATCTCCAATATCCAGGGGGCATGGGCTGTGGGGAGCATGGTGGTGTTCGAAGGCGGGATGGCCCGCCGGCAGCACTACCGCCGCTTCCGCATCCGGACGGTGGCGGGCGCCGATGACTACGCCATGCTCAAAGAGGTCCTCGGCCGCCGGTTCCGGAGGGCGGAGGACCAGGACGGTACCCCCTGGGGCATACTCCCCGACCTTCTCCTCGTGGACGGAGGAAAGGGCCAGCTCAATGCCGCCTTGGAGGTCCTGAAGGAAAAGGAGCTCTCTTTGCCGGCCGCCGCCATCGCCAAGGAGAAAGAGGAGCTGTACCTCCCCGGTTCCCCCGAACCCATCTCCCTCCCCCGCACCAGCCCCGCTTTGTATCTCGTCCAGAGGATAAGGGACGAGGCCCACCGCTTCGCCCTCAGCTACCACGTCCAGGTGAGGAAGAGGGCCGCCGTCCAGTCGGCCCTGGACTCCATCCCCGGCATCGGCCCCAAGAGGAAGAAAGCCCTGCTCCGCCAGTTCGGCTCCCTATCCGGGATCAGGCAGGCCTCCCTCGACGAGCTGGCCGCCGTCCCCGGCATGACCCGGAAGCTGGCCGAGAAGATAAAGGAGTACTTATGAGGGAATACAGGGCGTAACGACTAAATAGAGGAGGTTCTAGCCAAGGGCAACGCACCGTTATGTCATATGGTTTGTCATAGAGGAAAAGGGGCGCCCCGCCCTGCGGGACCTGACCTGCCCAATCGGAGACCAAATAGGGAAAGAGGAAAGCCATGTACGAACACAGAGCCATAGATCACCCTTTCCTGCCGCACGTGCTCGAATATATCCGAAGCCAACTTGAATTAATCAACAAATTCACAGAGGAACCTGATACCCACAACCTAGATCCTGGCGAACTGGCTACCCGTTACGGCGAGCGAGTGGTAGGGACTTTTCCGCTCTTGCGCTCCATTCATGAGGCGTCTCGCGATGTGGCGTTTCTAGCCACTCACGATAGCGTCGGTAGTGCGTACGTCCTAGGAAGAGCACTAGTAGAACGTGCAATAAACTACTGCTTCCTCCTAAGCTGCGACCAAGAAGACTACCTCAAGTGGGTTCGGCATTCAAGACAGAAGGCATTTCGTCTGTTGGAGCGAAGTAGAAGAGCGGGAGAGGCCTCTTTTCGCTTCGGCATCAACCATATTCCGGATCCATCGGAAGTCCCAGGATTGGAGGAGGACCTTCGATTGTTCACAAGCAAAAAAGGAAGGGAGATTAGCCGATGGACTCGATTGTCACTGGAAGACCGCGTCAAGCTTACCGAAGACAGAACCCCCAATTTCGGCAAGCAGGCCCTCTGGTTACTTGCTGGCCTAGCTGCGGTCTATGATATAGGGTCTGAAGCTGTTCATGGGACCCTATATGGCGTTGGATTTACTTTTGGTCTCTACGAACGTGGTAAGAGTTCAAAGACAGGACAAATCAGCATATTGCTTGGCGCGGCTGCATTTACCCTAAACGCCGTGTTGACCGCTCTCGGAATCGCATCCAAGCATGATGACATCGTTGAGACCTCAATCTTTAATCTGAAGGCCATGGTCCAAAACATCTCGCCCCACTTGCATAATGAGTAGGGGGGCCTCTCTCCCTCATGGAGGCCAACGAAGCCCTTCTGCTCCTCAACAATGGGGAGACCCATGGTGCGGCGGCGCTGGAGATACCCGGGACCTGAAGTGCCGGGAAGAGCTGGTAGCTTCAAATCGGGAAGGCCCCGAAGCACCGAACCATAGCTGCGCCAGCAGTAGCGCAATAATGCCCAAACTTGACAGCCCTCTTCCCAATGCTGTAACATTCTATTTACCACATTATGGCCTCGGCCTCTTCACTCATTTGAGTCAAGATGCCGGCCAAGGAGGAGGATTTGATGTCACGTCTATGGATTCTTACCCTGGTGGTCGTCGGCGCCCTGCTGCTGGGGGCCTGCATTCCGCCTGCGTACGCCCCCACAGCGACGCCAACACAGACACAGGCACCTACGCCCACGCCCACTCAGACGCCCACTCCCACTCTTAATCCCACGCCTACTCAGACGGCTACGCCGACGGCGACTCCCAGCCCCACGCCTACGGCCACGCCCACTCCCACTCCTACGGCGACACCGACACCCACATCTACACCGGCTGCTACGGCGACGCCTGCCTGGACGCCGCCTGCCAACCCAACCAGCCTGGCAGATTTCTACGCGCCCGGCCCGGGCAAGAATATCGCCCTGAACAACTGCGGGATCTGTCACAGCGTGGCCACCTCGCTCATCACGCGGAAGACGGCGCCCGCCTGGACCACCTACCTGCACGACCACCAAATGGCCAACCTACCCAGTATGACCCAAGCCGACCTGCAGATTCTGACCGACTACTTCGTTGCAAACTTCGTCGTTGGCATTCCCCTTTTCAACATCCCGCCGGCGTTGCTGGAAGGCCAGGTCCTGACACCGTACTAGGGGGAAGTCAGCGCGGTGGCCATGAGTCCTTGCGTTCGGGGTGGGACAATCGCCCACCCCGAACGCAATAACCGACGCAAGCCCACAGGCAAGCTGAAGGCTATGCAGCAGACGTCAATTCTGTGATGGGCCTTGAACGGCGATAGCGGGGGGGTGGCGCTATTCTATCTTGATAAGGAAGGCATCAACCAGGCCTGAAGCCCGCTCCCCCGGCAGGGCGCCCCAGGTCTGGCCGGCCGCGTAGACGGCCCCCGCCCCGTCCACGGCCACATTTGAAGCCATGTCAGTCATGAAGGAGCCGAACTGGCTGGCCCACAGCTCCAGGCCGCGCCCGTCGAACTTCGCCACGAAAGCGTCCTCCAGCCCGGAGGCAGACCGCCCCGGGAGGGCAGCTTTCGCCGAGCCGGAAATGTAAGCATTCCCGGCGCTGTCGAGCGCCACACCCTGGCCTTCATCATCTTCGGAGGAGCCAAACTGGCGCGTCCACACGTCCTTCCCCTGGCCATCATACTTCACAAGGAAAGCATCGCGCTTCCCTGAAGTCTGCTGCTTCGGCAGGACCCCTCCGGTCCAGCCCGCGCCGTACAAATTCCCTGCTCCGTCCACCACCAGGCTCAGGGCCCTGTCGTTTTCGGAGGAGCCCAACTGGCGCGTCCATAGCGCCTTTCCCTGGCCGTCATACTTCACGAAAAAGGCGTCCTCCTGTCCCGAGCTCGCCTGCCCCGATAGAAGCTGGCCCAAGGTCCCTCCTGCCCCGTAGACATTCCCGGCCGCGTCCGCTGCCAGGGTCAACACCCAGTCCTCTTCCGGAGAGCCGAACTGGCGGGCCCACAGCTCTTTCCCCGAGCCGTCGAACTTCATGATGAAGGCATCACGCTTCCCCAGGAGCTGCTGGCCCGAAAGGGCCCCGTCGGTCCGGCCACCGACATAGACATTCCCTGCCCCGTCAACAGCCATGCCAAAAATCCAGTCCTGCCCGGAGGAGCCGAACTCGCTGGTCCACAGCTCCTTCCCCGAGATGTCATACTTGGTGAGGAAGGCATCAACGTTCGCTGAGGGCCGCTGGAGCGACGGGGCATCGTCGGTCCAGCCCGCAAGATAGTAATTGCCGTTCCCGTCAACGAGGGCCCTGCGGACAAAGGCGTTGTTGGGCGCAGCGACCTGAGGGGTCTGGAAGAGGCGGCTCATCAGCTGCTTGCCCTGGCCGTCGTATCTGGCCAGGAAGCCCCCTATCTTCTCCGAAGGTGGCACCCCTATTGAAAGGCCCTGGGTGCCAGCCATAACGACGTTCCCCTCCGAATCTACCAGCAGGCTGTAAGCCCAGTCATCCTCGGGGGAGCCAAGCTGGTGGGTCCAGCCGCCAGAGGGCGGCGGCCCGGGGGTGGCAGCAGGCTGCGAACATCCCGCTAGCAGAGAGCTGAGAACAAAGAACAGAGCGATTGCAGCACTGGTTGCCGCGCCCGGCCTTCCGCGAAAGATATGCGCCATAGCTTGGCTATGATTGTATACCAGCGTCGGCGCCCTTTCAACCCCGCCTAGGGATTGACCTGCTTGAGGGCTGCCCAGCGCTCGGACAGCCTGGCCAGGCCCTCTTCCCCGAGGGTGGCCTGGGCCAGCGGGAGCAGAACGGTGTTCTCCTTGTCGATGTGCCCCTGAAGGAGCTTCACGAGCGACCCAGCCGCCTGGTCCACCTCTGTGGCCAGGCTGCCGTCCTGAGAAAGCCTGGAAGCCAGCCCTCTCAGCGCTTCCACCCCGCTCCGAATCTGCCCGTGCTCTTGGAGCATGTTGGCGATGGGACCGCCATCCCTGCCTAGCTTTTCCTCGAGGGCCGGGAAAAGCCCGTCCTCTTCTCTGCGGAAATGGTCCCTCAGCTCCCCTTCGAGGAAGCCTAGAGCCTTCTCCAGGGTGTCCTGGCCCCGGAGGGACGCATCGTGGGCCTCGCCCCCGCCGCTTGCCGCGGCCCGGAGGCACAGCCCCGCTCCCCTCAGCAGTCCAAGCTGCCTCTGAGCCTCCTGATGCTCCCGGCGCAGGGCCTCCAGCGGCCCTTTAGCTTCGGTGACCTCAGGCTTGAGGCTGGCGTAGACCTCAGCGCCCACGCACTGCTTGGCATACGGGCACCAGTCTATGCACGAAGGGTGCCGCTGCCGGAAGACCGTCGTCCCGCATTGCGGGCATGCGCGCAGCAACTCCTTGGTCCATATCTCCACCTCATACCCGCACTGGGGACAGGGTATGTATTCGGGGGTGGGCTCCTTCATTCCCCTGCTGCCGGGGCAAAAACCTTCCATTCATCTTCTCCTGCTCCAAGGATAATGCCCTGCGAAGACGGCATAAATGACTTTTGTCTCTTATCCAGTGGCGGTTTCCCGCGCTTAGAGAGGAGCTAGGCCGTAAGCTCAGCCACCATCAGGTCGAGGGCGAGTTCGCCGGAGAGCCTGCCAGTCTTGATGGCCAGGTCTGTCCCCAGGATTTTGTAGTACGCCCCTTCCAGCCGAGAGCGAGGGAAGCGGGCCTGGGCCAGGGATTTCTCCAGGGGGTACCCCGAGAGGCCAAGCCTCTCGCCCAACTCCAGGCCCTTGACGCCCCGGCCCAGCAGGTCCTGGGCAAGAAGGGCATGCCGGAACTGGCGGACTACCACAGCCAGGACCTGCGGCGGCGCCAGGCCCTCGTCAAGGAGCTGGTGGAGCAAGCGGCCCGCACCCCTGCTCCTGCCTTCCAGGAGGGCATCGGCCAGCTCGTAAGTCCGCACCTCCCTGGCCGGGCTGGACAGCTGCCCCACGTCGTCTTCGGTGATGGGCTTTCCCAGGCAGTAGAGCAGCAGCTTCTCTATCTCCTGGGAGAGGACCCAGAGGTCGTCGCCCGCCACCCTTGCCAGGAGCTGCTCCGCCCCGGGGGTGATCGCCCCGCCCCCTTGTCTCGCCCTCTCCCTTATCCAGCGCCGCAGGCCTTCCCCCTTCAGGGCAGGAAAGGCCCGGACCTGTGCTCTGTCCTTTAAGGCCTGGAAAAGGGGGTTTGCCTCAAGCGATAGCTTGCCGTCCGTCAGGACCAGGTCCGTGGTCGGAGGGAGGCCGACAAGCGCAGGGACGAATGGCTTCTGGTCATCGGGCCTCCTGTCCTTCCGCGGCTGAAAGCGTTCCAGGAGCCCCTCCACCAGGACGAGCCGTTTGGGGGCCAGGAATGGGGCCGTCTGGGAGGCCATGGAAAGCTCGCGGGGGGTTAACCTGTCCCCCTCGAAAGAAGCCATATTGGCGTCCAGGAACTCCCCCAGCCCCTTCTTCATCTCCGCCAGCGCCTCGTGCCGGGAGAAGCTGTCGGCGCCATGGTAGATGTGAAGCATCGCCTCATTTTAGCACACGGCCCGGACAGCCCGGGGAGAGGGCTAGCGGCTTCCCTTCTTCTTTCCCTGGCTCTTCGCCTCGTGTACAAAGCCGATGGAGAAGAGGCGTCCCTTGTAGGAGACAGGGAACTCCATGAGATGGGCCATGAACCGGGAGCCGTCCCTCCTCAGGCCTTCAAACTCCAAGTTCCTGGGGACCCGGGCCTTCCTGATGAACCGCCAGTAGCCGTCGGACACATCGTCGCGGCTCTCGGGGGCCACGAAGTTGTCCAGGAAGGGTGATTTCCTCTCCCATTCCGCCTTGGAGTAGCCGAAGAGCCGGGCCAGCTTCTCATTGCACGCCTTGTGCTCGTCATCCAGGTAGACGTAGACCCCCTCCGCCGAGCGGTTCATGACCAGGCGGTACTGGCGCGCCAGGTCCTGCACCGCCCTTTTGTGGAGGGCTTTCAGATTTGCCATCCCACTGCTCCTTTCTCCGGCCTCAAGCCGGCATACACCATTATATTGACAAGTCAGTCCCTCCGCGATGCGTGACCGATGGCTTGCCCGGTCTGCGGCATGACTGTATTATTTCGGTGATGGAGATTGGCATCATCGGCCTCCCGCAGAGCGGGAAGTCGTCCCTCTTCCAGGCCCTGACCGGGCTCAAGGAGGGGCCCCCCGGGCCGGCCCTGAAGATAGGCGTGGCCCGGGTCCCTGACCCCCGGCTGGGGAAGCTGGCGGAGCTGCTGCGGCCCAAGAAGGCCACCCCTGCCGAGGTGAGGTACATAGACGTGCCCGTGCCGGCCAAGGGCCTCGCAGGGGCCCTCCCCGCCGTCCAGCGGGTTGATGCCCTGGCCCTGCTGGTGAGGGCCTTCAGAAACGACGCCGTCCCGCACCCCCAGGCAAGCATCGACCCTGGGCGGGACCTGGGGGCTCTCTCCATGGAGCTATACTTCTCAGATATTGCCATCCTCGAGCACCGCCAGGAGAAGCTAGCCCTCCAGCTGAAGGGGGCGCCCGCTGCCGAGAGAGAGACCCTGCTCCGGGAGCGGTCGTTCCTCGATGGGGTCAAGGCCACCCTGGAGAAAGATACTCCGGTGAGGGAGCAGGCCCTGCCCGAGGAGGCCGCCCGGGCACTGGAGAGCTTTGCGCTCTTCACCGCCAAGCCCTGGCTCCTGGTGCTGAACATCGGGGAAGAGGACATCCCCCGCACCCAGGCCCTAGAGGAGGAGTGGCGGGCCCGTTACCCAACGCTGGGCGTGGTGGCCCTGTGCGCGCGGCTGGAGAAGGAGCTCTCGGAGCTCTCCGAAGCAGAAGCGAGGGACTTCAGGGCGAGCCTGGGCCTGAAGGAGCCCGCCCTCGACCGCCTGGTCCGCCTCTCCTATGAGCTCCTGGGCCTCATCACCTTTTTCACCGTGGTCTCCGGGGAAATGAGGGCCTGGAGCGTGAGGCGGGGGACGCCGGCCGTCAAGGCAGCGGGGAAGATACACTCCGACATAGAGCGGGGCTTCATCCGCGCCGAGGTCATCGGCTACGAGGACTTCCTCCGGGCGGGAAGCGTGGCCGAGGCCCGCAAGCGAGGCCTGCTGCGCCTGGAGGGCAAGACCTACCCCATCCAGGACGGCGACATAGTGACTTTTCTGTTCAACGTGTGAGCCCCAGGGCTACATCAGCCCCTGGAGCCTGATGGTGAGAAAGGCCGCCCCCACGTATAGCAGCACCCCCATCAGCAGTGTCGGGAACAGGCCCCAGCGGGGAAGAAGGAAGAGCACGGCCAGCACGTAGAGGAGCCAGGCCGGGGTCAGGATGAGCATGCTCCTGGCATAGTCGGAGGCGGAGGTCGTGCCCCCTTTGAGGTAGATGGTGGTGAAGGTAATAAGCGATATGCTGGGGAAGAAGGCGATGAACGCGGCTACAAGCCCCCTCGACGTACTGCCGAAGTACGTGACCACCGCAACGACCGTCCCGCCCAGAAGAAAATAGAGGGGGAGAGTCCTCAGGTCCACCCCGGGCTACTCGTCCCGGTCTTCTAAGTTCTCCTGGATATCCAGCCGGGTCTTGAACTTCTGGGTGTCCTGTGCCCACTGCTCTGTCTCCCTCGCCACCTCGCGCACGAGAAGTGTGATGCGGGACGGAGATAGTCCCGCGGGTTCAGAGGCCAGCCTGCGCAGCACCTTCTCCACAATCAGGTCCTTTCGCGTGGAGCCGAGCGCGCTGCCCCCCGCCCCAAGGATTTTGACCGCCTCCGCCTCAACTCTGCCCCGGACCCAGGGAGCCAGTTCCCTCGCCATCCTGTCCGCCTTTCGCCAGGGCTAAGGTAAATGCCCCTTGCCCAATAGGGAAATGCTGACCCATCCCGTCGCCTTTGTCAAGGGGAGGCTGCGCCGCCCGAAATGGTCCATAATGTGTCCGGGGGAAGGAGGGCTGGAGTGGGCCTGATGGACTATGTCAGGGCGCTGGAGGGCAGGGACAACCCGGCCCGCCGC
>Ga0214473_10003343_pt1 | contig 19468 bp, 19 predicted proteins | sample RVTome_7_FD_203509 | JGI IMG/M metagenome (GOLD analysis project Ga0214473, IMG submission 203509) | Soil microbial communities from uranium-contaminated site in the Upper Colorado River Basin, Wyoming, United States - RVT98D197 | ecosystem: Environmental > Terrestrial > Soil > Contaminated >... | reverse complement strand
CGCTATTTCGCCCGGCGATTGCACGAAGCCCTGGGCGTCAAGGCCGTGGTGTACGAACATATCGGCTACTCTCCCGCGGCCACGGAATCCTATGATCTTACATCCGACGAAGAACGCATCATTCGCGAGCACTTCGCCGACCGGGCGCGACAGGAGGCGCGATACTTCGGACATTCCGCCGAACGGTTCAAACCCAAAGACGGCGTGGCCCTTCGGGAACTTCAGCCGGGCCAACTCAACGCACCGGAGACGATTGCGTTTCTGGCCGGCGCGGCCGCGGACACGATCGCGGTGTTCGGAACCAACCTTATCAAACCTCCCTTGCTCACGCGTTATGCCGGGCGTTGCATCAACCTGCACCTCGGTCTTTCACCTTATTACCGCGGGACGGCCACCAACTTCTATCCTCTGCTGAACGAAGAACCGGAATATGTGGGGGCGACGATCCATCTGATCGACGCGGGCATCGACAGCGGTCCTATCTTCGCTCACGCCCTACCGGAAATCGTCGCCGACGATGGTCCGCACACCATCGGCTGCAAGGCCATCGCCGCGGGCATCGAAATGATGATCGAAGTTCTGCGGCGATTCGGCGAGGGGACGATTGAGCCGGTTCCTCAATGGTCGGAGCCACATGCCCGATTGCACCTCCGCAAGGACTATCACCCGCGACAGGTCGTAGACCTGCACCGCAAGCTGTCGTCGGGCTTGATCCGGCGTTATGTCCTCCATGCTAAAGAACGCGCGGGGCGCTTCCGTTTGGTCACGCTTAGGCCGAGCGCCGATATACGACCTTCCCGGCCTTGATTACCGTGGCAACGAAATATCGTCCAATCTCGTAAAGAAATCGGTTGTGGCTGGAAATGTCAAGGATCGTTATATCACTTTGATAGCGTTTTGCTATCGCCCCGATACGGTCATTCCGGCGGAGGGCGGCAGCGGCGTTGGCGGTGGCGGCCACCAGGCACTCGGTGGGCGTCATTTGCATTTGCGTGCAAGCGATGGAGAGGGTGAGGGGCAACGACTCGACCATCGACGAGCCGGGGTTGCAGTCCGTGGCGATGGCGACGGGGAGGTCGGCCTGGATGAGCTTGCGAGCCGGGGCCTGGGGGACGCCGAGGAAGAAGGAACAGGCGGGCAGGAGCACGGCCACGGTTCCGGCCTGATTCAAAGCGGCGATGCCGGCGTCGTCGATGTGTTCGAGGTGGTCGGCGGAGAGGGCGCCGACTTCCGCGGCCAGTCTGGTGGCCCCCATCTGCGTGATCTGATCGGCATGGAGGCGGGGGAGGAGGCCGAAGCGCTTGGCGGCGGTGAGCACGCGGCGGGACTGCGCCACGCTGAAGGCGGTTTTCTCGCAGAACACGTCGCAGAATTCGGCCAACCGTTCATCGCGGATGCGTGCCAACGCTGTGTCACTGAAGACCGTATCGAGGTAGGCGTCGGAGCGATCGGCGAATTCGCGGGGCGTGGTGTGCGCGGCCAGATAGGTGCCGACAAGCTCGATGGGCTGCAATCCGGCCAATCGCTTGACGGCTTGCAGCATCTTGATTTCGTCCTCGACAGTAAGGCCGTAGCCGCTTTTGATTTCGACGGTGGTAACGCCGTGAGTGAGCATGCGTTTCAGGCGGGGAAGGGCGAGGTCGATCAATTCATCGCGAGTGGCCTTTCGCACGGCGTCGACCGTGACGCGGATGCCGCCGCCCGCCTGAGCGATCTCTTCGTAGGATCGGCCTTGGATGCGCTCAACGAATTCGGCTTCGCGAGTTCCGGCGAAGACGGTGTGGGTGTGGCAGTCGATGAGGCCGGGGATGACGCACCCGCCGTGGGCGTCGATGGTTTCGGCGTTGGAGGGCGCGTGCAGGTCAGCCTGCGATCCGAACCAGGCGATGCGATCGTCTTCGAGGACCATCGCGGCGGATGGGATGCAGGGGACATGGTTCATCTTCCGTCCGGGGACAGGCCCGGGGGGGACGACGACGAGTTCGGCGATGTTTTTGATGATGAGCATGGGCAGATCAAGATTCCTGAACACGCGGGATTGTAGTCGCAGTGCGTTGCAAACTGAAGGCATGGCCGGCAGCGGCTGCAAAGCGGAGGGAAGCAGTGACTCGCCGGACGATAAAGGAGACGGTGACAAATCCGGGCGATTGGGATGGGACCGTGGTATACTATTACGACGGACAACGAATCATCGAGACCCGTGATGGATCGGGAAACCTGGTTCAGCAGTTTATGCCACCCTTGACTCACGGCGTGCCGCGCTGCGGCACTCGTCGCGCCGCGACGATCGGGCTTCGCCGGAGGCTACGTGTCAAGGGCGGGCGGGACGCAGTATATTGACGAACTCATCAAGGTGCGAGTGAAGGGTGAGCGAAGCGAACGCAAGGCGCCCGCCACGGGTAAAGCGAGCCGGAGGCGAGCGTAAAACTCGGGAGCCTACCAGCGTCCTCCTCGACCGCATCCGGGAGGATGCGGGCAACAGCAGCTTCTCGGCAAAAGAGCCACAAGCGCTGGGAAAAACTCCCAGTGGGGAGGAAAACTAGAGAATCGAGCTTGACAAGAGGTTAGCAGGATGTTAGGTATCCATTAGCGTGGACGCGGGTACATGAGCAAATACGCACACGAAATACGCGATCCGATTCACACGTTCATCCACTTGGACTCGGATGAACGCGCCATCGTCGATTCGTCACCGCTCCAACGACTTCGTCACATTCATCAACTGGCCTTGTCCTACCTCGTGTACCCGGGCGCGACGCACAGGCGATTCGAGCACTCGCTGGGCGTGATGGAACTCGCCGGCCGCGTGTTCGACGTAATCACCAAGGCAGAAAACATCCGCGACGAGTCCGTGCGAGATCTCGTTCGGCCGCATGACAGCCTACGCCTACTTCATTGGCGCCGCACTTTGAGGATCGCGGCGCTTTGTCACGATGTCGGTCACCTTCCATTTTCGCATGCGGCAGAACAAGAACTTCTGCCAAACGGCTGGGACCACGAACGCTTGACAGTCAAAATCATCGAGAGCTTGGAGGGTCTGCTGGCGAAACTTGAACCACCTGTCCGGTGGCTCGATATCGCCAAACTTGCCGTTGGGCCGAAGCGGTGCGAAAAGTATGCCAAGGCAGGCGACCTTCCGTCGAATGCCGTGCCCTTCACCGATTGGGAGTCGATCCTGGCCGAGGTGATTATCGGTGACGCGTTCGGCGTCGATCGGATGGACTATCTGCTTCGAGACTCTTACCACGCAGGAGTCGTTTACGGGAAGTTCGATCACTATCGTCTCATCGACACGCTGCGAATTCTCCCCAAGGCTTATGAACAGGAGTCCAAGGAACCTGCATTGGGGGTCGAAGAAGGTGGGCTTCATTCTGCCGAGGCGCTCTTGTTGGCTCGCTTCTTTATGTACACGCAGGTGTACTTCCATCCGGTGCGGCGGATCTACGACGTTCACCTGAAGGACTTCCTGTCTGAGTGGCTAAAAGGGAGATACCTAGGCGACCGGTTTCCTACTTCCGTCAACGAACACTTGGCTCTGACAGACAATGAGGTCACGGCAGCCGTCTTGCAGGCCGCGCGTGACGGGCAATGCGCTGGACACGAGGCGGCGCGCCGGATTGTCGAGCGAGATCACTTCCATCTAGTCTATCAGTGGAACCACGACGACGCCAAAACCAACGCGGCCGCGACCGATGCCATTCATGCCGCTGCGCGCGACAAGTTCAAAGCGGAAAACGTTCGCAGGGATTCTTATCCAGCAAAGAGTATTGGCGTTGTCTTTCCGGTTTGGACGAAGGATGAACGCGTTACTTCGTCATTCGGATTGTCGGAAGTCCTCCAACGGATACCCGCTGCCAAGTTCGACCTCGTATTTGTGCGTGGTGGGCTTGAGAAGGAGGCAAGAGAGTGGTTAAAGCGAGAGAGAACCGCAATTATCACAGCCAAAGCGAGAGAGGAAACCGATGGAACGGCTAGAGCGTGATGCTATTCTGATTCGCCTGATCGAGGCGCTTCGGAAAGAAGGAAGCTGGTGCGGGGAAACCCACGTGCAGAAGGCGACCTACTTTCTTCAAGCAATGGTCGATGTGCCGATGGGGTTCGAGTTCATTCTTTACAAACACGGACCGTTTTCGTTCGATCTTCGAGACGAGCTGGCGGCGATGCGGGCAGATGGACTCATTGCCCTGTCCGTTCAAAATCCGAGCTACGGACCGTCGATTGTTCCCGATGAGGCCACGGCTACTGCGCTGAAGAACCGGTATCCAAAAACGCTCGGGCAGCACGAAGGTAGTATTGCCTTCGTGGTCAAGAGACTGCGCGACAAACCGGTCGTCGACCTGGAACGCCTCGCGACGGCGTACTTTGTTTCCAGGGAAATCGAACGAAGCGGCGACGCACATGCGCGGGCCAAGCGGGTTAACGAGCTTAAACCGCACATCTCGGTCGAGGAGGCCTTCGAAGCCATTCAAAGCGTTGATTCTTGGGATCACGAAGCGAAATCGCTCAAGCAGCCATGAGTAATCACTCGCAGCAGATCGTCCAGAAGAACTGGAACTACTGAAACTTCCTGCTGGGAATGGGGCAAAGGGGGGCGGGGGGGTTCGCCGTCGGCGGGATGGAATCCGCTCCCTGACGGTCGCGGCTCGGATCAAAAAGTCAGTCAGCGATCGGATTCAAACCACGTGAGGTCGCGCGGGCTGAAGCCACGCGGCGCGGGGTCGGAGATCGCCACGTCGTCCCGATTTCATCGGGACTCCTCGCGATGACAGGAGATGCACCGGCAAGGTGCCGGTGCCACATGAACCATGCACAGGTTGGAAACCTGTGCCACACAAAACCGGTACCACACACAAAACGGTGCCACATGAACCGGTGCCGCACATAGACCGATGCCACATGAAACATACACCGGCTGGAAGCCGTTGCCACACACAAATCGGGGCCACACGAAACCTACACGGGCTGGAACCGGTGTCACAGGAAGCATGCACCGGTTGGAAACCGGTGCCACACGCAATCCGGTGCCACACATAAACGCCGGACGGGGAGTGGTGTCGGAGGGCGTCGGATCGGATAGGATCGGTGACGGCAGAATTGGGTGGCCGAAAATTGGAAACTGAAATTAAGGAGTGGCCATGACGCTGAGTAAGAGGATTGTCTGCGGGCTTTGGTTGTTTGGTTGCGGGGGATGTGCGGCGTTCGGCTGGTTGCAGGTTCCGGTTGATCCGGCCGCGACGCACCCGATTCCGCCGTTTACGATTCCGGCGGCCAGGGAGGGGGTGGCGTATGAGCGGTTCATCGTCATCGGTGACCAGGGATCGGGGGGGCCGGGACAGAAGAAGGTCGCGGCGGTCATGGCGGCGCGGGCCAGGAAGGACGGCCTGAATTTCTGGATCACGACGGGGGACAACTTCTACCAGGCGGGGGTGTCGTCCGTGGACGATCCGCAGTGGAAGACGAAGTTTGAAGAGATGTACGCGGATCCGGCGCTGAAAGTGCCGGTGTATCCATCGCTGGGGAACCATGATCATGACGGCAACGAGGCGGCGCAGGTGGAGTATGCGTCGCGGAATCCGTTGTGGAAGATGCCGGGACAGTATTACACGTTTCCGCGCACGCTTTCGGACGGGACGAAAATACAATTCTTCGTGATTGACAGCGACCCGATCGTCGCGGGGGCACAAGACATTGGCACGCAGTTGACCTGGCTCGATGCGGAGCTCGGGAAGTCGGATGCGCGATGGAAGCTGGTGTACGGCCATCACCCGTTGTACGGGCACAACCCGGCGCGGGGACACAACGAGGCCATGAAGGAACACGTCGGGCCGTTGCTCGTCAAACACAAGGTGGATGCGTTTTTCGCGGGACACGATCACTGCCTGGAAATGATCAAGCCGGTGGGCGGGGTACACCACGTGATCAGCGGGGCGGCGTCGGGAGAGGACCGGCCTTACGCGGTGAATTGGACGGAGGAGTCGTATTACGCGGCCACCATGGGGGGGTTCGTGTTTTGCCGGGTGAGCAAGGATGAACTGGTGATCGAGTTTGTACGATTGAACGGGGAGATGCAGTACGCCCACGTATTAACCAAATGACGGGACGCTCCGGTGAATAAAGAATCGTTGGGTTTGAATACGTCGGTAGTTGGGGCAAACGGGGCAAATGAACGCGGCGTCGGAAGATACGCACTTTGAATGAACCTCTCGGATCGACTTATCGCTTCGAACATAACGGAAACATCAACGCCCTTGGCCTCGGCGCCGATCGCCACACATCCATCGGAATCACATCCTCAGCGCCGCTGGCCCGCAGGCATGGCGTGGGTGACGGCGTGGCTATGGCCGGCGAGGACGGCGGAACGGACGCAGCACGTCTCGTTGATTTCGGCGTGGGTGGTTCATTTCGTGGCGGGGGTGATGGCGTTCTTGTTTGCGGTGGGGTTGGCGACGTGGCTGGACGGTCGCTCATTCGCGTTGACACCGGCGGAGATGATTCGGGTCATTGCTCGTGGATTGGAGGAGATTTACCGGGAATTGCGGCTTCCGCCGATTGTGGCGGGAATGGTGCTCACGGGCATCGCGGTGTTCGTGGAGTTGGAATTCGCGGTGCTGGCGTTGGTGATGGCGCCTTGGGGGGCGCGGGATGAGCCGCTGCGGGACACGATCAAGAATGGGTTGCGGCGGACGTGGCTGCACACGGCGGTGTTGCCGTGGGGGATCGTGACGTTTGCGGCGGTGGTGATTCCGTTACAGTCGCCGGCACGAGAATGGAATCGAAATCAGCCCACTCCGGCTTGGCCCGCGGTTCCGACATTTTCAAACCTATCGCCCGACGATCCCGGTTATCAGAAGGCGATGGACGACTATCAGGCGGCGATGGCGGAGTACAATCTACGAGCGGCGGAAGTCTCGCGGGAATGGGCGGCGATACGTGCGCGGACACCGTGGTACGTGCGTCATGCGGAGCCGCTCACGTTGATGCTTGGATTCGGGATGACGTTGTGGTGGCTGTGGAGCCTGTTTCGATTCGTGGGGGGGCCGCGGGAGGTGACGGCGATGGCCCGGCCTCCGCTGTGCGAGACGTGCGGATACAACCTGACGACGATGGGGATGGAGGGGCGCTGTCCGGAATGCGGAGAAGGGGTGGCGGCGTCGCTGGGGGTCGAGGGGAGGCCCGGAACGGCGTGGGATCGACGGAATACGGTTGGAAGAGTGACGGCGTGGTGGCACTGCGCGGGAGAGGCGGTCCGCCGGCCGGCGCGGCTGGGGAGAACGATCCGAACGGGGGATTCGGCGACGGATCATCGGGGGTTCTTCGCCCTGCACCTGCCGGTCATCTTTCTTGCCGGGGCGGCGGGTTTGCTAGGATTTGGCGTCACGGTGGGCGCGAACTTCTGGGCGGAGGGGTTGACGATGCCGTGCATTATCGCGTGCGTGTTCGGGAGCGTTTGCGTGATGGGGACGGCGATGTTCATGCAGACAGCGGCGACGCTGGTGGGCGGGTATCTGACGATTCGGGAAAAGAGGAATCTGCTGGCGGGGTCGATGCGGATCGGGTGTTACCTGACGCCGTACCTTCTAGCCTGGGAAGTCTTCGGCGCGGCGACGGGTTGCGCGGCCATCGGCCTGTCGGAAGGGCCTGTTTTCGAGGTGGTGGAGTCGATGACCGGAATCAAGGGGGAATTCGCGGCGTTTCTTTCCTGGTTCATCCTGAACGCGGCGTGGGGAGTGTGGTATCTGGTGCTGCTGTACCGGGGAACGGCGGGCACGAGGTATGCGAATCGGTAGGAAACGCTCAATCGGACGATGGTCCCAGATCCAGCCGAACAAGATTGAAGTCGCCCTCGTGAGCGACGCTCACCGTGTGGGGCCGGGCCCAGGATGCGTCGTAGCCGGTGCCGAAGAAAAGAAACTGGGTGTTGTATTTCTTCAGCAGGGGCAGGCGCTCCCGCCAGGGTGTATTCCGATCGAGGATGATTTTGAGGTGCTTGCGGCGGAGGGTCCAATCGGGAACGCCGTTGCTGCCGCGGCGGGGCGCCACGATGGTGACGTCGTGCAACATGGCCAGCATCATGCCGGAGAATTCATCCGTCAGGATCACCTCGTTTTGGGGGACGTGCTTGTGACAGAAGGAGCGGAACTGATCGAGGAAGGTGAAATCGTGGAATCGGACGGAAGCCGGGGCCTTGGCCTTTTGCCAATAGGCGGGCCATTGGTATTTGATACGCGAGCCATTGGTATTTGTGGAGACGAAGATCAGCCCCAGAGGAATCGCCAATACGAGCAGCGCGGCGCGAAGCGGGGCGAAGGGCCATTTTGTTCCCAACGTGAACAGGATCGATCCAGCGCCAAGAATGACAAACCCCAGGTCCAACAAGAACCCCATGCGCGCCAGCAGCCAGCGGGCGCCAAGAGCGGACACGGCCGCGGAGTAACAAGGTGTGAGGTAAAAGATGGCGGCCGTAATCAGGCATGAGGCCAGCACCATCGAAACATGTCGACGGCGCGGACCGAGGAGGGCGAGAGCGATGCCCACCACCAGCACGCCCGTTCGCCATGCGGGAAACCTCCAGACCCGAGCCCCATCCGCGTCGACCACACGGCGCGGAAGAGGCAGCCAGGATCGCCAGTCCCGAAAGCTCGCCCACCCCGCGCGGGGCGGCATTGGTTCCGTGGGGTGGGCGGCCTTAGCGTCAGGTTCCTCCGGTGTTTCATCGTCACCGGATTCCGCGGATTCGGCGGCTCCACCGGGGGTAGAGCGTGCGTGCTTCATGCCGTACTTTCCGGCGAGGGCAAAGGGCAACGACAGGGTCAGACTAAGGGCGGCGATCAACAGACTCCAGGAGTGGCGGCGGTTTTTTGTCCACCGCGTCGCGGCGCGAATCAATAACACCGGTCCGACGGCGACGAGCAAGAACGGGCCGTGGGCCAGGTGAATCTGGCCGACGATCAGGGCCGCCAAGGCCGTCAGGATCAGGCGACTTCTCGTGACGCCGTCTTCGCACAAGCGGACAACCAAGCCCAGGAACGTCGGTCCCAGCCAGAGGGCGGCGAGCTTGTTGGGATAAATCGCGAAGTCCACGGGGCCGTGCCAGGCGGTGACAAACACGGCCGCGGCCCAGCCGAGCCAACGCTGCCCGAACACGCAGAAGGCCAGGTAATAGACGCCGGAGGCGATCAGAAGCTTTCCCCAGGAAAGGGCGGTGAACCAAACGGATTGAGGATCAAGGCCGGTGATCTGCGCACACGACGCGCACAGGGCGTGGAGCAGATTGGTGTGATAGATGGGGAAGAAATAGTCGCCGGCGATGAAGGGGTCGCGGTTGGACAGGCCGTGGTCGAGAAGAAATCGCACTCGGGCCAGGTGGAGAACCGCATCGCCGCGAAAGTTGGCGCCGACCCGCGCCCCGAGGATCAGGTCCGCGAGCAGGACGAGAACGCCGAGGAGGGCGACGCCGCGACAGTCCCAAGCCAACCGGCCGAGGTCTTTCCACCATCCCATCCAGGTGATGGCCAACAGACTCAAGAGGACCAAGACCAGGATCGCGGCGGAAAGCAACGCCAAAGGCGCGCCGGCCAGGTGGCCGAGGATGGAAACGGGTGAAAGGATCGCGAACGATCCCAGGTAGGACAGCGCCACGACACCCAGCAACCCGGATTCGATTTCTTTCGACCAGAAACGCCGGAGCAGAGCGAACCCCGGGAAGAAGAGGGCGAGCCAGAATAATAGGGCGATGTACATGAGCGATCTCGCGCGAAGCGATGAGACTTTACAACAGGTTGAGGAATTGTTCGACGGTCAGGCCACTGTGACGAATCATCGCGCGCAAGGTTCCACGCGGCACATCGCCATGCGCGGGGATCACGAGAATCGCCGGCCAATCGTCGCGGGCCATGGCGATATGACTACCCTTGCCTCGTCCCGGAACAACGTGAAACCCTGCACTCTCCAAAGCACGTACAACATCGCGGGTCGAAAGGCTGGGAAGGCGTCCGCTCACGTCGACTCCTTCGGTGTGCGATTTGCTTGTTGCTGCCGCCATTCCCTATCAGCCCTCTCGAGCAATTCGATGAATGGTCCGATATCGAATTCATTTCGCCTGTTTCTGCCTTGAGCACTTTTGCTCGCCTTAATGCCGAGGAGACCCAGGTCACGCAGTTCGTACGCCCAACGGCGGAGGGTGTCCGATCGGACCCCGAGTCCGGAAGCGATTTCCTCCCAGTACGCCCTGATGGGTTGATCGCCGAACTTGCGAATTGCAAGCGCGATAATGAGAACGAGGTGCCGCGGCTGTATCTCGGTGCCGACACGTTGGTCATAGCGCCCAAGATAGGCAAACATTTTGGGAAGCTTTAGGAACCGCTTCTCTTCGAGATTGCCCCAGACCACGGTGCTTGCTCGAGAGACGGTCGGGGTTCGTGAAGATTCGATCATTGCTAAAGCATAGAGTACGTATTGAGACGTATCAATAGGTGTCTAAAAATGGACACATGAAAATCTAGTTTTTCCTCATTTTCTGCATTACACCACGCAGATTTCGGCTCTTAACGTGTCTTCGGGGATCTCGCGGCCGATTTGTTGGGCCGCATCGACCCACGCCGCGATGGCGTCTTGAACATCGCGCAGGGCGTGCTCCTTGGTTGCCCCATGGGCCACACAGCCGGGGAGGCTGGGAACCTCGCAAATCCAACCGCCGTCTTCGACGTCAGGATAGATCAGGACTTGTCTCATGGCTCGTCATTGTATCGAAGCTTGCGATCCTGTTCCACAGCATGGTGTGAACGGAGGGGGTCAACCGCGGACTTACTCCAGGAGCTACGAGCGCTTTCTATGCGCGAACGTGGCTGATGGCTGTTCCTCAGAAAGGGTTGGCGGTGGGCGAAGGCCCGCACGGCTTACGAGGGTCTATCCTCGACCTAATTCAAGACTATTGGACCGGCGTACCTGACCGATCCCGGCGTTCCGGGATTCTTGAGGAAAGACAGTCGCCGCGAGGCGCTTTCCGTGCCGATCATCGGAGTCCATGCCGAACCAGTGTTGGAGGCGGCGGAAACCTACGGCCTATGAAAGCCCATCAGCGGATCGAGGGCGTAGAACTCGACGCGGCGGTTGCGCATACGGTTGGGTTCCGAGTCGTTGGCGACGCGCGGTCGGAATTCCCCCGCACCGCAGGCCACCAATCGGACCGGGGCGACGCTGTGCTCCCGCAGATAGCGAACCACGGCCAAAGCGCGTTGGGTACTCAATTCGTAATTGTCTTTCCATCCGCTCTTGCGAATCGGCTGGTCGTCGGTGTGGCCTAGAATCAGGATGTCCTTTTCGGCGTACTGACTCTGGAGCGTGCTGACGATGGCGTCGAGGGTACGCCGGGCCTCGTTGCGCAAGGTCGCGCTGCCGGGCTGAAAGAGGACGTTGTTTTCAATGGCGATCATGGCGCCGCCGGGCACGGCGGTCCATCCTTCGGCGGGCGGTTCTTCGTTGGGGCGATTGGCCAGTTGCTGCTGCAACCCGTTGATCTGATCCATCGCCGATTGCAGCCGGGCGTTGAAGCCGTCCCTATCGCGGCGGGCCATTTCCAGTTCGCGATTGGCCGCATTCAGCCGGCCGGCCAGATCGCGATTGGTTTGTTCCAGCGTGGTCATGCGTTGCCCGTCGCCCGAGGCGCAGCCGATCAGCCAACAGGGCCACCACGCCGCCGTCCCCACTTTCAGCCATCTTCGTGTCAACATGACGCTTCTCCCATTGTTGAGTGACATCAATGTGTCATTCCCACTCCTCGGCGCCGGGTTTCTTCGGTCCTTCTTTGGTCTGGAGCATCTTCTCCCGATGTTCGACGGCGGCCTCGCGTTCCTTCAGCCGGTGTTCCGTTTCCTGAACGGTGCGCAATCGCCGGACCTCGCGCCAATCGCGAAGGAGTCGCCAAGCCGTCCGAAACGTCCACCAGCTCACCAGGGCGCCGGCAGCGGTGCAAACCATCAACCACACGACGTTGACCGGTTTTTCGGCGTTTGTCAAACCGAAGAACCAGACGGGGGCCTGGTTCCCGCGGTTGTAGATGAGCACGAGGGCGACCGCTGCCGCGATCAACAACACGATGATCCCGCGAACATAGACCCGAAGTTGCTTGAATGCAAGACTCACCCAGCACCTCCCATGACTCGCCCATGTGAGTTTTCGAGAAAAAGAAACTGAAACACGGATAACGCCTGTTGGATCGGACGGGAGGACAGAATGGGATCGTAAAAAACCGTGACCGTAAGGAAGGACAGCGAAAGCCAGGGTCCCAGGGGGACGGCCCGCGATCGTTTGAAGGGCAGCGTCGCGGTCCAGCCGAGCATGGCGATGCCGCAGGTCAGGAAGAATCCCAGGGCTACGACCGGCCAACCGGCTATGCAGCCCGCGGCGGCCATCATGTGAATGTCCCCGGTGCCGAAAGCTTCCTTGCCAAAGGCGAGGGTGAAGACGATTCGAACCGTCCAGCCGATGGCGCCGGCGATCAGATAGCCGGATATGGCCGTCGCCGCGCCGGCCAGGGGAGTCCAATGCCGCAGCAACACCGATCCCCCCATTCGGATCTCGCCGCGGAGGGCCTGATGAAAGGCCTCCGCGACCGCCGGATGATGCATCAGCAGCCAAGCGATCCACGCGCCCAGAACGGCGGGAGAGAGCAACCCCAACTCGGCAAGCACCATTCGCCGCGCGCTGTGCCGTTCCTCCTGGATGGCCTCCACGATTTGTTTGTCCGAAGCCCGGACGACGGTGCTTTCGCGGACAATCAAGGCGAAGAAGAAGATCAAGGGGATCAAGGCTCGGCCGGTGTGCCGGAGGTTCATCCACCCGCTCTCATCGGACCAGAGTCCGATCAACAGGAGGATGAGAATCAGCACCGCGATCCATCCTGCGGCGCGCGAAGGGGAGGCGAGGGACGGCGGCGGACGGCGCGGTCGGGGCAGGGCGTCGGCGGAAGGCAAGACCGGTTCGTCGCAGCCGGGTTCTTCGCTATCCTCGTTGTTCGACGAAGTCAGGCAAGTCAGTACGATCCCAAAGAGCCCGATGGCGAGGAGGGCGGAAAGGCACATGGCCGCCGTGGTATCCCAGGGGCGTAGCCAGTCCGCCGAGTGCCGCGGAGTCCAAAACGTATGAAGCGCCACGCCCGCCAGCGTGGCGAGATTCGTGAAGCGAATGTCCACCCAGTAGTGCTCGAGGTCAATGACGGACATCGGTAAGAGGCAGGCGAAAAGAATGACATGAGCAAGCAATAGGGGCCAATCCGCGGCCAGTCGATCGGTCAGGCCGAAGGCGCTGTCACTAAGCCCCGTGCGAATGCGACCGATGAGGAAAGCGTCGACCAGCATGAGGACGATGACGGCCATGGCGGCCTCGATGATGACGTAGCGGGTGGAGATGGGGACGCCGCACTGCCGACATCGGCCGCGCAAGAGAAGGAAGCTGAGCACGGGCAAGTTGTCGTACCAGGCGATGCGTTTTCGGCAATAGGGGCAAAACGACCAGAGCGGATTGCTTAAGGAACGATTGCGCGGCAGACGAAAGATCACCGCGTTCAGGAAGCTGCCGATGCAAAGCCCCAGGGCCGCAAAGAACAGGAGCCACCAAAGCGCTTCCAGCGTCGTCACCCGCAGGCTCCCCGGACCTTCCTGTTTCAGGACCGACCCAAACGGCTGTGCGTTCCGTCACACCACGGCAGGCTGCCGCTTTGATGACATTGACAGATCGCTTTCTTCGAGGGCTCGGCCACCTCCACGACGATGGGGGTAACACCGGTGGCCAGGCGGTTGTGCGAACCGTCGCAGTAGGGCAGCGATGGGGAATGGCCGCACTGGCAATAGGCTTTTTTACCGGGCGATTCGTCGATCACGATGGGCCTTGTGCCGTGTTTGGGCTGAGTCATACGAGGTCGTCTCCTTTCGTGTCCCACGGTGGGGGGGGCCACCAGCGTATCAGAAGGATCGCCGCTTTCAGCCTTTCGAAAAGCCAATGCTGAAAAAGACCCGCGCGGGAAGCCTTCGTTGTTCGACGATCTGCCTTCGCCCTTCCGCATTTGACGTTACAGCGCTTCCAGGTTTCGCACGAAGTCGGCAATCACCCATTCCGGGGTGGACGCCCCGGCGGTCACACCGGCCACCTGCTTGCCTTCGACCATCGACGGCTCGAACTGATCCCAGGTTTCCAGGTGATAGGTCTGACGGCCGGCCTCGCGGCAGAGTCGCGCCATCTCCCGCGTGTTGGCGGAGTGGAATCCGCCGAGGACGAACATCACCTCGACCTGATGGGCCAGCTCGATCGCGGCCTCCTGCCGCCGGGTGACTTCCAGGCACAGGGTGTTGACGATTTTCACTTCGCGGTAGGGGCGGCTTACGATTTTGGCGATCATGCCGGCGACGTGCTCGGGCGAATGGGTGGTTTGCGCCACGATACCGATACGTTCCTTGTAGGGCAGCGCCTCCTCAAGATCGGTTCCCTCATCGACGACGGTGACGTTGGGAGCGTAACCGATCACGCCGACCACTTCGGGGTGATTCGGATCGCCGATCATGACCACGTGATAGCCTTCCTCGTGAAGTTGTTTGACGACGTTCTGCGCCCGTTTCACCAGCACACAAGTGGCGTCGAAGATTTGCAGGCCGCGTTCCTTGGCGCGATCGAACGTTTCCGGCGGGGCGCCGTGGGAGCGAATCAGCAGCACGCGGGAAGGGTCGATCGTGTCCAGTTCGCCGGATTGTTCCAGTCCGGCCTCTTCCAAGCGACCGACCACTTGCTGATTGTGGATCACCGGTCCCAGGGCGACGACCTGCCCCGCGCCATGCTGTTCCACAGCGGCCTCGGCCAGCTCGATGGCGTCTTCGACGCCAAAGCAAAAACCACGAGAATGGGCCAGTTTCACAAGCATGGTCATCGACCCTCGTTCGGTTTCGAACGAGGCACATAAGTCCGGCACTGCGGCCCCATCTTATCGCCGAAGTCCCCCACGGACCATCGTCCGTGGGGCGAAGGATCCACTACGCTTCCGGGGGATTGGCCCTATACTTGATGACTTTCACGGGTTCCAGGGTGACGAGTCCTTCCTCGACCATCTCATCAATGAAGGGCAGCAATTCGTCGATCTTTTCTTTGCCGTCCACGATTTCGATCACCATGGGAAGATCCTCGGACAATCGTAGAATCTTAGTCGTGTGCAGGCGACTTTTCGCCCCGAAGCCCATCGGACCGCGAAGGACGGTGGCCCCGGCCACATGCAACTCGCGGGCCTTGAGCACAATGGCCTCGTACAGGGGCTTGCCGTGCCAGCGGTCGCTCTCCCCCAGAAAGATGCGCAGCAAGTGGCCGTCTTCTGGAATCTTCACGGGTTTATACTCCGAAAGCCTTGAGTGCGACGCGATAACCAAGCCAAGCGGCCAATAGTCCCAACCCGTTGCTCAGGAGGATGTTCGCCGCGGCGCGGGCCCACTGTCCATCGGTCGCCAGCGTCAGGGTTTCCCAAGCGAACGCGGAAAACGTCGTGAACCCGCCCAGCAAGCCGACAAGAATCGCCACGCGGTATTCCTCGCGAATCAAGAACGGACCATTGAACGCCGCGGCGAGTAAACCGATGAGCAGGCAGCCCAGGACATTGACCAGCAGCGTTCCCAGTGGAAAAGTGCCGTTTCCGAACCGTTGCCCCCAGCCGGCCAGGGCGTAACGAAGGGCCGACCCCGCGCCGCCGCATCCTACGATCATCACCATTTTTAGCATAGCCAAGGCTCCCGATACGTCCAGGATTTCGGATCGGTACGATACTGCCGTTGCCCCGTGGCGTCGAACCGGGGCGTTGACATCATTTGGGGATCCCCCGCGTCATGTCGACCACGCGCGTTCCTTGAACGATTGCACGGAGCCACGTAGAATCCACGGCGGAATGACCGTAATCGGACGGACCTCCATTGTTCGCTCCGGGCTGTCGCATTCAAGCGTTACTCATGATCCTGGTGTTTGTACGTCTCAGCGGTTGGAGTCGATCGTGCCAAAGAATCTGACAGGAGTCGTGGTTACCGCCGTGGTGATCGTCGCCACCGGAACCGGGTGGGTTTTGGCTCCCGCGCTGCGGTCATCGCAGCAGGCGGTCGATGAGCAGGCGTCTCGCGGGCTGGAATCGGCGCGCCGGATTCTGGCGCAATACGACGCCTCGCTGGCGCATCTGGCGCGGATTTGCGGGCGCATCGAGGAAGAAGGGGCGGAGATCAAGGCGGACGAGTTCGTCGACGACTTGGAGGAAGAATACAAATCGATCCACGATCGCCTGTGGGCGACCTACCCACCGATGGACTGGCGGGGCGACTCGCCGCGGGCGGCGCAACCCAGCTATGGAAACATCCCCCGGCTGATTCAAGACGGCCTGAAGGAGCGGGGTCGGCTCGCCCAGGCCAATGTTCATCTCCTCGCCGACGCGTTGCGGACGGTCAATGATGCGTTGGGGATCACGATCGGCGGCGCTTCGGCGCGCAACCACGCGGAGGCCAATCGGCTCAAAGCGGTCATCTTGCTGTATCAGGCGTTGACGGAGGCCGCCGAGGCCTCCTTGCTTCGTAGGGAGGCCGATCGTTACGTGAATGAGGTTTCGACCGTCTCGATTCGCGCCGCGGAGGCGGTGACGGCGCGCCAAGTGGTGGCGGAAGGCACGATCGACGAGGGCATCGCGGAGTTGGAAGCCAAGGCCGAGAAACTGCGGGCAGACATCGAATCGGAGCGGCAAACGCTACATACGCTGAGCGCGAAAGTTTCCGACCTTCAGACACGGCTGTCCGCGACGGCGGCGCGACGGGACGCGGCGCTGACCACGATGGAGGCGCTCAAGAAGGGCGGGGCTGAGTTCGGAAACCCCAAGGGGGCGGAGGAGTTTCGGCGGCGTTTGATGGAGGCGGATAAGAGTTTTCGGGAGGCCGCCCGGGAGGCCAGGGCCCTGGAATTCGGAACGCTTGAACATGCGATCATCGCACCGGGCAGCGATGAACTGCTGGGTCGGTACGTGGGCGACGCTCCGGACGCGAATCCGACGCCCGTTCGCGGGCTGGTGCATTACCGTGGCGATGTGGATGTGCTGGCGAAGCGCATCGAGGGGCGTCAGAAGGAGTTGGACGATCTTCGCAGCGACCTGAACCGGTTGGACGCGATCAAGGCCTCGGTGCTGGCGACGGGCCGAAACATCGAGCAGAGCCTGGAGGACGCCGTCAAGGCCGCCGCCGAGGTTTACACGGAGTTTAATCGTGTTCAGGCCGCGGCCATGGTACGCGAAGACCAGGCGCTGAGGCTGCTGGAACAGTCGGCCAAGACATCGGAACAGGCCGCCACGTCCGCCGAGGGGTGGGTTCGCGAGGCCCGCGAACGGACGCAGAGTTTGTCGCCGGAAGTGAAGGAGCGGTCGGGATACGGTCCGCGACTTCGCGATGAATGGATGGGGGGGGCGATGCTGGTGCAGGCCGCCGACGCGCGACTGTTGCGGGCGTCGGTACTCTACGTGCGCTTCGCGGCGTATGCACGGAGCGCAGCGATCCTGAAGCGCCTGGTCGAATTCGCCCCCGTGGAGGGGGTCGATCCCGCGGCGGAACAGCAAAAGGCCGAGGACACTCAGGCGGCCGGCGTCGAGGAAATCAAGACGGCGATGAATCTGCTGCAAAAAGGCCACAACAAGACGGAACGTGACTGGACGATCACGGCGCAGGCGGCCACGGCGAATGATTTGCTGGTGTTGTTCGGGTTCGATGATTACGCGAAGGATGCCCTGGAGGCCTATCGCGCCGCGGTGAAGGGGCGGGAGACCGAGGCCTTTGCGCAGCCATTTCTGGCGCGGGCGAATCGGTTAGAGAATCGGTAAGCGCCAGCCCCGGTTGCTCAACTCAAGATGGCGGCAGCGCGCGCGGCTGCTGAAAGTCCATGGAAAGACACCGGCGTGATCCGCGTCCAGGCGGATTCCGTGCGGCGGGTCATCGTGGTTCCTTTCGCGAGGCGCGGAGGAGAGATTGATAGTTGCCCTCCAATTCCTTCAGTTGACGGAGCAGGACTTCGTCGCGACCGGTAAAGGGGTGCGGCGCTTTGGCCAATTCGACGAACCACTTCACCACGTTTTCAAAATCCCGTAGATCAATGAACTCCGGTCCGAGCTTCTTTTTCCTCGCGTCGACATTGTGATAATGCCCCAGGGGGACGCACAACCCGGTGCCCTGATAGCCCAGGGCGCAGAACGCCGACGATTCGCAGGTCCCGCCGTCCATGAGTTGCCGCTGAAACCGGAAGGTGGAGTCGGCGGCGGCCAATTCGCGGGCGATGCGGTGACAGTAAGCTGTCACTTCCGGGGTGAACGTGCTGGTGCGATCGCCCACGCGAAGCACGGGGCCATCGCCCATCTTCGCCGTCGGGCGTTCGGCGCTGGTTTCCATGGAAATCACGATGCAGCGGTTGGGAATGGTCCGCGCCCGGGCGGCGGCAATCGCCCCCACAAACCCCACTTCCTCCGCCCGCGTGAACAGAAAGAACGCGTCGTAGCACTCCGGGCCACGGACCAATTCGTCCATGGCGCAGAGGATGGCCGAGGCCCCGGCGATGTCGTCGCAGCCACGAGCGTAAATGCGCGACCCGCGAATCGCCGGATCGGGAAAATCCCACATGCCGACCGAGCCGGGCGGAATCCTGGCGGGAACCTCGACCATGGCCGTGTCCACGCGTCGCCGTCCGTCGCGCACAACGGTTTTAACGGATCGAATCGTCCCTTTGATCCAATCGCCGTCGACAAAGAAGCGAACGCGGCTGTGGACAAAATACTCCGGCGGGACACCCCCGCGCCAGAACGCCCGTAACCGGCTCGGTCGGGTCATCCGGTCGGCCACAAAGCCGGGGTGATCTAGATGGGCGGTGATACAGACCGGACGGGGAATCCTTCGCCGCCCGTTTCGGGCGTGGACGAGAAGATTCCCGACCGCGTCGCGCGAGAAGGTGAGCGAGTTTCGTCGTTTGACGAATCGCTCCACAAAATCCATGACGTGATGCTCCGCGAAGGGCGCCGTCGGCAGACGGAGCATGTCCGTGAGAATCCGTTCGTGCAACGGTTCAATCACTCGACCCTTCATGCGCCACGTAACTCCTCGTGCGTTGGGGCCACGGCCGCCGATGAATGGTCCGCGCCGCGTTCACCGGTCGAACTCATCACAAACCGAACGAGCCAGCAAGTCAAACGGAATCGGAGAGGTCATGTCTTCGGCGCGGTGACGACCAAGGCGTCGTTCTGGCCGCCGAAGCCGAAGGAATTGGACAGGCACGCCCGGACCTTGATCTTGCGGGCGAGGTTGGGGACGTAATCGAGATCACAATTGGGGTCCGGCGTTTCATAATGAAGGGTGGGGGGAACGATTTGATCGCGAATCGCCAGCACGCAGGTGATCAGCTCCACCGCGCCGGCGGCGGCGATCAAATGCCCCAGGGC
>Ga0214473_10003342_pt1 | contig 19473 bp, 13 predicted proteins | sample RVTome_7_FD_203509 | JGI IMG/M metagenome (GOLD analysis project Ga0214473, IMG submission 203509) | Soil microbial communities from uranium-contaminated site in the Upper Colorado River Basin, Wyoming, United States - RVT98D197 | ecosystem: Environmental > Terrestrial > Soil > Contaminated >... | reverse complement strand
CGGGTCACGTACTCGACGGTCTGCCGGAACCCGTCCAACGTGTCTCCCGGGATCCCGAGGATGATCGACACCACGACTCGGCCCACGCGCCCGAGCGCGTCGAGCACGCGCTCGAAGGCGGCGCGATCGAGCATTCGACGGCCCACGGCCTTCAGAGCCTGCGGGCTCACGGACTCGAGGCCCACGTACACCTCGTGTGTCGGGAGCCCGTCGAGGCAGGCGGCCTGCTCGTCGTCGAAGTGCGCGTGGCTGATGAAGTAGCTGAACGCGGGCTTGGCCGCACCGGGTCCGTCGCGCAGCGCCTCGGTGAGCGCGCGCAGCCGCGTCGTGTCGAAGTTGATGGCCGAGTCGAGGATGAAGGCGTGCCAGTAGCCGCGCTCGCGCGCCCAGGCGAGCTCGAGGCGGAGCATATCGGCGGGCCCGTAGCGCAAAGGGCCGAGGTAGTTCTTCCACGCGCAGTACTTGCACCGGAAGGCGCAGCCTCGCGAGCATTCGAGCATGAGGTTGCCGCGCGGAGGAGAGAGCGTACCCGTCAGGTAGGGCGACGGGACCGTGCCGAGGTCGATCGGGGGCCGCGGCGCAGTGGTCCGCAGCGTTCCGGCGTCGCGGTACATCAGCCCCGGCACGTCGGCCAGCCGCTTCGGTCCGACCCGTAGCAGATCGACGAAGGTCTCTTCGCCGTCGCCGAGCACGGCCACGTCGACCGCGCCCGTCCGCGCCATGATCTCCCGCGCCGAGAAGGTCGCCGATGGTCCGCCGAGCACGATGTGCGCCGAGGGAGAGAGCCGCCGCACCTCGCCGATCACGTCCTCGAACGCGCTGAGGTCCCAGCATGCGCTCGAGATCCCGACGACCTCGGGATCGGAGGCCAGGATCTGCGCCGCGGTGCCGGGAGGAAGCGAAGGCTCGTCGAGGGAGATCGGCAGCTCGGTGCGGGTGATCTCGACGCCGTCGCTGCGCGCCCGCACGTACGCCTCGAGCAGCCCGAGCGCGAGGTTGTACCTGCCCGAGTCCGCCCCGACGCTCGGGAGGGTGATCGCGGTCCCGGCGAGCGCGACGCGCACGGCTCACATCTCCTTGAGGAACTGGAACAGGGCCGCATCTGCCATGGGGGTGGGCAGTGGAACGCGAGAGGGATCGATCTCGCGCAGGCAGTCGCCGAGCCCGCGGATGGCCGCGGCGCTCTCGGTCTCGGGCGCGTGCTCGACCACGGTCATCTGGACGACCTCGGCCTGCTGGATCTTCGGGTCACGCGGGATATACGCGAGGATGCGCGTCGAGAGCGTGGCGGCGAAGCGCTCGAGCGCTGCTCGGTTGGCGTCCGGGGACCTCAGGTTCGCCACCAGACCCGCGAGGGTGACGCCGTTGGCCGCGTAGATGCCGACGGCCTTCGAGACGTTGTTGGCGGCGAAGAGGGCCATGGGTTCCTCGGAGGTCACGATGACGACCTTCTCGGCGAAGCGGCGCCTGAGCGGGGCGGCGAACCCGCCGCACACCACGTCCCCGAGCACGTCGAAGAGGACCACGTCGTAGTGGCCTGCCTCGATGACCTCCATCTCGTCGAGGAACTCCAGCGTCCGGGCGACGCCGCGTCCGCCGCAGCCCAGCCCGGGCTGGGGGCCGCCCGATTCACAGCAGTCGATGCCGAGTCGCCCCCGCGTGATGATGTCGCTCGTGGAGACCGCGTTGGGGTGGTCGCCCACGACGTCGAGCACGGTTCGCACGAACGTGCCCGGCGGCATCAGTCGCACCGACGAGTCCGCCTTGGGGTCGCACCCGATGTGGAGCACTCGCTCGCCGCGCTGGGCATAGTGCGCGCTCAGCCCGGTGGCGACCACGGACTTGCCGATGCCCCCCTTTCCATAGACAGCGATCTTCTCTGGTTTTCCCGTCATACCCGCCCCGGAGACCTGTCCTCGCTCCTCCCCTCGGCCACCGGCTGGAGCTCGTCCCAGCCGAAGGCGTCGGCGTACCCGCGCCAGACGCCCGGGCACGTAGGGTCAAACACGCAATCATGGCACGCGGGGCGCTTGGTGCGCAGGAAGCCGTCCTTCGTCTCCCGGTGCGCCATGTAGTAGTCGTGGTCCGCCTCGAGATCGGTCGAGCGGGCCCGCGGCCGCAACTGGGCGAGTGCGCCGCGGCGCTCGTCCTCGCCCATGCGCGCGAGGTCCGCCTCCGCGATCCCGACGCTCCCGTGGGCCTCGTACTGGTCGAAGCGCTCCTCTGCCCCGAGGATCCTTTGTGGCAGCCCCACGGTCGCGCATCGGGGAACGTCGGCGAGGGCGATGCGCGTGAGATCGCGCGCCCCGAGCCCCGCCGCGAGCGCGCCGAAGGCCTGGGCGACGTCGGAGTAGCGCGGCATGAGCGCCGTGATGCGCTCTGCGCCGAAGCCCTTGACCATCATCACGTTGAAACACATGCGGTCGACATCGAGCTGCCGCAAGAGCTGGTAGAGCTCGGCCAGGTACGGGATATTCGGGCGGACCACCACGGTGCACGTGTGCAGGTCGAATCTGCGCCCCCCCCGTCGCAGCGCCGCCAGGCGTTCGAGCCCGTGCCTCGTCTGCTCGAACGAGCCCCGGGCCTGCGTCAGCCCGTCGTGCGTCGCCGCGTCGTGTCCATGTATCGACACGGTGATCTTGTTGACCCCGCGGGCGATCAGCGCCGCGGCGTATTTGGGCCGCGACAGGCGGCGCCCATTGGTGATGAGGCCGATGGTCTCGTAGCCGGCCTCCCGGGCCCACGTCACGTAGCGATCGAGGTCCCGGCTCGTCGTGGGCTCGCCGGACGTGAAGAGGATCTCGTCCCGCCCCGGGTATTGCTCGATGAAGCGCTGGATGTCGGCCGAGCTCTGGGAGAGCACGTGGCGCCGGCGCCCCTCCCGGTCCGACTCCATGCAGAAGAGGCAGTGGTTGTTGCAGTGGGCTCCCGTCAGGACGTGCAACACGGTCAGGCCCCCCGTAGCGGGACGAGCTCGTCCAGACCGAATCTCTGTGCGTAGGCCTGCGGCACTCCGAGACAGTGTGCAGTCTCCCGGCAGCTCCTGCACGACGCGGCCTTCACCCAGGGCGTGTGCGCGGTCCCGTAGCCCGTTTCGTGAGCGCCGATCTCGGGAGCCGGCCGGTCCGCGGCCACGTCCGCCGGCACGGTGCACGCAGGGAGGGAAGCGTGCGTGGAGGACAGGGGCGACTCGACGAACAGGCCCACCTCGCGGGCCTGTTCGGTGGCGCTCAGGACGGCGCGGGCGACCTCGCGATACGGGACGAGGAGCTCGGCCGCCTCGGGCCTGCCCTCAGGGCACATGAGCGTCGAGAAGTGGAGGCGGGGGCGGTTGTCTCCCGGCAGCAGGATGGGCAGCTGCTCGGCGAGCTCGGTCAGGTGCCCCACGTTGTGGCGGCTCACGACCGCGTTGAGCGTGACCTCGTGGCCCGCGGCGAGCAGCCGCCGGATGCCGTCGAGGGCGGCGGGGAGCTGGCCGGACCGGCCCGTGCAGGCATCGTAGATGGCGGGATCGACGGCGTGGAGCGACACGAAGAAGGCGAGATCGGGACCGGCGGGTAGGGCGCCCGGATCGCGTGCCGTGGCGAACAGGACGGCGTTGGTCTGGACCACGACCCGTCCGATTCCGGCATGACGTCGGGCTGTGGTGATCTCGTCGACGAAGCGGGGCCTCAGCGTCGGCTCGCCCCCGGTGAACGTGAGCGTGGCGCCTGGGAGCCAGCGTGAGACCGCGGAGAAACAGGCGAGAAGGGCCTCGGCGTCCGGCTGGTCGTGGTCGGGGGCCGAGCAGAAGGGACACGCCTGGTTGCACTTGGGTGTGGCACGCACCAGCACCTCGTCGATCCCCGTCTCCCTGTGGCGCGAACGCTCCACGTCGAGGAAGGGAAAGAGACGGCGCAGGTCGGCCGCCGGATCGCCCGAGGGGCGGACGATGGCGGAGAAGCCGTCGAGCGCCGAAGGCATCGTCCGGTCGAGGCGTTCGATCACCCCGCAGGTCCGCATGACCATCTCGCGCTGCCGCGCGTCGAGGTTCGCCGTACCTTCGAAGCCGACCGAGAACTGTCCAGCACGGGCGAAGGCGGGGGCGCCGTCCGCGCCCGCGCGCACGACGAGCGTGAGCTCGGTTGTCGGGCCGGCGCCCACCTCGAGGCGGAGCCGCCCATCGCCGAGGATCGCCCCGCGCAAGCTCACGCCCGCGCGTGTGGTCACCGAGAAGAGATCTCGCAGCCAGGCATGGCGCTCCGACACGAATCCGACGACATCGCCCATCAGCCGCTCCGCGTGGGCGACGACCCCGCCGTCGCCGCGACCTCAGCCGCCAACCTTGTCCCGAAGGCTGAGCCCGAGGGCGTAGTTGCCGAGCTCGCCGGCCACGCGCCGCTCGCGCGCGGGAGCCTTCGCCGTGACCTCCACGATCCACTCCTCACCCTCCTCGCGCCGATCGATCTGCGCATGGGGCGAGAACACGCGAACCGCCTCGTCCACTGCGGACGCTGGGTAGATGGCCTTGTGGAATCGGAGCTCCTTCACTTCGGCTCCTCCTCTGGAGCACTGGTTCCGTGCTTGTGCTCCCACTGCTCCGCGATGCCGAGCGGGTCCTCGAAGGGCTCCTCGCTGAAGTCGAAGCTCTCGAGGTCCTCGAGCGACGGCGGGCCCATGGCTCCCGCGATAGCCCGGGTCGTGATGGCCTCGATGACCGCGCGGTTGTTGGTCGTGATCTGTTGCCGGTAGGCACAGGTGAGCAGCTCGTTGGCGAGCTCGCCCACCGCAGCCCTCAAGGCGTCTGTGGAGGCGGGGCCGCCCTTGGGGGTGACCGAGACGGTGTGCCGATCGGCGCCCGCCTTGCCGACCACGAGCCAGCAACGGTCGAGGAACGCGTAGCACGCGGCCTGGACCGCGTGGAGCGGGTAGAGCTCGGCGTCGAGCGTGAGGCGGGCCGTGCCCTCCTCGGGGTCGAGCTCGGCCAGGCCGTCGAGGATGGGGCTGCTCATCGGCGGAAACTTAGTGGGCTGGGGGTGAACCCGCAACCGCCCGCGTCAGGTGGCAGGGCACCCCCGGCACGTGCGGTCGGCCAGCCAGGGGCCGGGGGGCGCGTAGCCCCGATTGGGGACCCCTAGGAGTCCGTGTCCCGGCGGCGCATGAGCTTCTGGTAGAGCACGGGCCCGAGGCTCTCCACCATGAGCCGCTCCACTTCTGCGCCGATGCGCTCCCTCTCGGCCTCGGATTCGTAGATGAAGCCGATTCCCATGCCGGGATCCTGCCCGTCTTCCATGCTGTCCGCCTTCACGATCCACTGCACCTTGCCTCGCAAGAGCAGCGGATGGTCCAGCTTCGGAATCGTCAGCCGGAAGACGAATTCCGTGCCGATGTCGAGTGGCTTTTCGGTTCGGATGAACGTGCCCCCGCGGCTGATGTTTCGCGTGTAGTCGGCGAAGAACGAGTTGAGGCGCTTGTACTCCACCTTGAGCTCGATGGGAGCCCGGGGGTAGCCACGGCGGTCGTCATCGTCGGGGGAGTCAGGCACCAGACGGCCATTATTCGCCTGACGGGGCCCCGGGGTCAAAAGCCAGACGACGCCCTGTTGTCCAAGGGTGCGTGATGGCCTACGCTGCGTCCTCTTCCGGAGCGCGATCCGTCGCGCCTCGCCGCTCGCTGCGGCTCGCGCGCCCCGGCAGGCGGGCTGTCCTATGGCCGATTCCCAAGAAGGCGAGCTGCTCGAGCGGGCCCGTTCCGGGGATCGGCCCGCGTTCGGCGCCCTTGTGCGCATCCACCAGCGACGGGTGTACGCCTGTGCCCTCCAGATCCTCGCGGACGCCGGTGAAGCCCAGGATGCCGTTCAGGAGACTTTCTTGCGCGGCTGGCGCGCCATCGACCGCTTTGACGGCCGCTCCGAGCTCTCGACCTGGCTCTATCGCATTTGCGTCAATGTCTGCCTCAACATCATCCGGCGCCGTCGCCGAACGGACGCCGCCGACATCGCCGACCCCCGCGTCCCCGAGCCGAGCGCCGACCCGACCCAGGGCATCAACGACCCGGTGCTCGCGGCCGAGTCGACTCACCTCTACCGCCGGCTCGCCCGGGCCCTCGACGTTCTGTCGCCCGCGCTGCGCACCACGGCCATCCTCGTGTTGGTCCAGGGGATGGGCCATCGCGAAGCCGCGGCCGTGCTCGGTTGCCCGGAGGGAACGGTTGCCTGGCGAATCCACGAGGCCCGTCGCCGCTTGCGCGAGATCCTGGCGAGCGAAGAGTCGGGCGCACAGTCCGTCGCCGATGCGGTCGCCAGCGCGAGGGGGTCATCATGAAGGATGACCTCATCCGCCGCATCTCCGAGGCGCTCGACTCCGCTGAGGGTCTCGAGGGCGACGTCGCCCTGCAGCGCATGCTCGCGCAGGATCCGGCAGCCTCGGACATCGCCGACGACATGGCGCGCACCGACGCCGCCCTGCGGGCCTGGCCCGCGCCCGTGATCTCGGACAAGGCCTTCGAGGCCCTGGCCGTCCGCGTCGAGCAGCGTCTCTCCGAGGACCTGCCGCCCGTGGCTGACCCGACCGAGCCACCGCCCTTCGAGGAGGCCGAGGCCGGTCCGGACGCAGTGCCCGACGTCCCGCCGCCCCCGAGGTTGCCGACCACGAGCTCGGGTGAATTCTCACTCTCGAACCTGGCCCGCCTCAGCGTGAGGGACGTTGCCGCAGCGGGGCCGCCTGCCCGCATCGTCGCCGCCCCACAGCCGACCCGGCCCCTGCCCCCGAGGACTGACGAGCGCTTCAGCATCTCCGATCTGCGCGTCCGGCCCCCGGCCGTGCGGGGACTCGAGCTCGACGACATCTTGGCGCCCGTGCCGCCCGCACCCGCCCCCGCGCGGCCTGGACGCGCAGGCTGGTGGGTCGCGGGCTCCCTGGCGGCCGCGGCCGTGCTGGGCATCGCCGTGGTTACCGGGTTGAACCTGACCTCGCACGAGGAGCCCACCGTCGCGATGGCCCCAGCAGAGGAGGGCCGAGCCGGTGTGGTTCCCGACACCGCGCCCATCCAGGGCGTCGCCGAGCCCGAGGTGGAGCGCCTCCCGGAGGAGCCCCAGGCTGGAGCGCCGGAGGGCCAGGCCGCGGACGACGAGTCGAGCCCGGCCGAGGAGCACTCCGCCACCGCCGCCCAGCCTGCCCAGGCCGAAGCTGCGCGCGTCGACTCGGACGCGCCGAGGTCGCCTAGGAACGTCGCCGAGCCCGCGGCCCCCACGTCTCGAGAGCAGCAGCGCGAGCGCCGGCAGGCGCAACAGGGGGCGGGGGGAGTGGATTCGCTCATCGACCGCGCCGTGACTCAGATGCAATCGGCGGCCCCGAGCGAGCGTCCGCCCGCAGTCGCTTCGACGGGGAGCGGCTCACTCCCCGAGACCCCGAGCCGCGATGCCGTGATCGCAGCCATGCGCGCGGTCCAGCCGGCCGTGCGGGCGTGCGCGCAGGGGGACCGGCACGGGGTCGCGACCGTGCGCATCGTCATCGGGAGCTCGGGACGCGTGCGCAACGCGGAGGTGGTCGGCGACTTCGCGGGCACCTCGGAGGGATCGTGCGTCGCCCGCGCGGTCCGCGGGGCTTCGGTGCCGCCCTTCAGCAGCGCATCGTTCGCGGTGACCTATCCGTTCCCCATCTGATTGCCGACGTGGCGCTGGTCGTCGGCCCGGCATCCCTGATATCGTGCGCTGCCGTGCCCGAAGCAGTGCTCTTCGGTAGTTACGAGCTGCTCGAGCGAATCGCCGAGGGCGGCATGGCCGAGGTCTGGCGTGCGCGCTCCCGCGGCGCCGCTGGTTTCGAGAAGACGGTCGTCATCAAGCGTGTCCTGCCGGCGCTGATGGCGAACCCGGGGTTCGCCGACCTGCTCGTCCGCGAAGCCAAGATCGCAGCGCTGCTCAGCCACCCCAACGTCGTGCAGATCTTCGACCTCGGCGAAGAGCGCGGCGCCTATTTCATCGCGATGGAGTACGTGCAGGGCAAGGATCTGGGCGCCCTCGTGCATCGACGTCAGGGCGCGCCGGGCCTGCCCCTGGCGACGCGGCTCTGGATCATCGCGGAGGTGGCCAAGGCGCTCGACTACGCGCACAGGCGAAAGGGCGAGGACGGACGCCCCCTGAACATCGTCCATCGGGACATTTCGCCCCAGAACGTGCTCCTGAGCTTTGACGGAGTGGTCAAGGTGGCCGATTTCGGCATCGCTCGCGCCGACGAGAGTGGGCTCGGGCGCGGCGAAGATCCGAAGCTGCTCCGCGGCAAGTACGCGTACATGTCTCCGGAGCAGGCGCGCGGCGAGCCGCTCGACCGGCGCAGCGATCTGTTCTCCTTGGGCATCGTGCTGCACGAGCTGCTGACGGGAGAACGTCTCTTCAAGGCGGGAAGCTCCCGCGAGACTCTCGAGCGAGTCCGCGCCGCGGCGGCGCCGAGGATCGACACCACGGCCCTGGGCGCCCCGCCCGAGCTGGCCGACATCGTCGCGCGGTCGCTCGGGCGCGATCCGGCCGATCGCTTCCAGTCCGCGGCCGTGCTCCACGCGGAGCTCACGCGCGTGTTGTTCGAGATGGGGGCCAACGTCGCCGAGTCGGATCTGGCCGAGTACATGACCGCCATGTTCCCGGCGGAGGATCGCAGCTTGCCCAACAAGCTCCGCGTCGACGTCCTGATGCGGGCCTACGACGACGCCACGTCGGCCGGCCTCCCGAGCCAAGCCCTGGGTACCGATTCTTCGCAGCACACCCACGTCTTTCCGTCTTCACGCAAGCTCCGGGCCGAGACCCGACGCGTCGTCCTGCTCGCTCTTCGCGAGCGCGCTGACGACGGCCTCCTGTTCTCGAGTGCCGTGTCGAGCGCGGGCGGCCTGCCCCTGCGTCCCCTCGACGGGCTGCGCGAGGGCGTCTTTGGTCACGTCTCGGGTGTGGAGCGGGCGGCGGAGCATGCGGCCCGTGCCGCCCTCGAGCTCCGGCGCCGCGTGCAGCTCGACAATCCCCTCAGCCTCGATCCTTTCCCCGAGATGGCGATTGCCGCGGGTGATGCCACGGTCATGGAGGGGAAGGCCGTCGAGCCGTCGCAGGTGCTTCACGAACGCTGTGCGGCCCTGCTCGATCGCACCGGTCCCGGCGACGTGTCGGTCCACCCAGAGCTCATCGACGAGCTCGGCAGGGTCTTCTCCCTGACAGGTGGGGAGGTGCCCCTCCTCGAGGGCTTCCGGGCCCGGGCGGACCGGGAGACCCTTGCGGTGCGTGGCCGGGGCCCGCTCGTCGGGCGGCGCGCCGAGGTCGAGCTGCTCTCGCAGGCGCTGGCGAGGGCGTCCGAAGGGGAGGGAACGGCGTTCCTCGTTCTGGGCGAGCCAGGGGCCGGCAAGACGCGGCTGCTCGCGGAGCTGCGCGCCATCGGGGGCTCGCACGAGCTGGTCACGATCCGCGGGCGTGGTGACCCGTCCCAGACGGATCGGAGCTACTACGCGCTCGCCGAGCTCTTCGCGGACATGTGCGGAGTCGAGGACGGCGATGCTCGAGAGGTGCTCTACGCGAAGGTGGACCGACTCCGGGTGCTCGGTCTTCGGCCCAGGGAGGTCCGTCTCGTCGGCGAGCTCTTCGGGCTCGCATATCCGGTGGCTCCCGACGAACGGGCGGGCAGACCGCGCGGGCTCGAGCTCGCGCTCGCGGCGCGCCGTGCGCTTCGCGAGCTGGCCGCAGATCGGACCGTCGTGCTGGCTCTCGAGGATCTGCACTGGATGGACGACCCGACGCGACAGATCCTGCCGATGTTGTTCCGTGGCCTCTCCCAGTCCCGCGTCGTCCTGCTCCTGACGGCGCGCTCGGGGACCCCGCGTCCCCCCGTCGACGCGAGGGTGCTGTGGCTTCCACCCCTGGCTCCTGCGGCGGCCGGGCGTCTCTTCGCCATGCGCGTCGGTGCGAGGGTAGCCGACGATGACGTGGTCGAACGCGTCATGGAGGAGACCGCCGGCAATCCCCTTTGGATCGAGGCCCTGGGCGACACGCTGGCGGGCACCCCCGCTATCGAGATCAGCGAAGGGGTAGTGCGCTTGGCGTCGGGTGAGCCGACGCCCTTGCCCGAGCGTCACCACGCGATCACCTCCGTACGTCTCGCGTCGCTGCGCCTGGAGGACCGCGACATCGTGCGCCTGGCCGCGACTTCCGACCGCGGCATGTCCCTCGACGTCCTCGCGGCCGCGCACGGCGTTCCCTCCGACGTGATCGAGGCGCCGGTACGCCGGCTGCTGGTTCAGGGACTGCTCGAAGATGCCCGCGTGGACCGGGACCCCGTCGATCCGGTCCGACCGTTCGCCGGGCGTTGGGGCGGCGGTCACGAGGGGGTCGCTCGTCCGGATGCGGTTCGTGTCCCGGGCTCCTTGGTGAGGCGTTGCATCCTCGAGTCGCTGGCGGCCGACGAGCGGCGTCGGTTGCACGGCCGCGTCGCCGCCGTGCTCGAGCGCTCCGGTGCCGCGCAGAGCGACGAGCTCATCGGCGCCCTCGCACATCACGCCGCCCGGTCGGTCGATCGCCGTCGAGCTCCCGACTACCTCACCCAGGCGGCAAACGCGGATCTCGCACGGGGTCGACACGGCGCGGCGGCGCGACGCCTGCACGAGGCGGCCCTCCTCATTCTGGAGCTCGCGGACGAGCCCGCGCACACGCGCGCCCTCGACCTCGCCATCCGCGCAGCCGAGCACGCCCTGACCGCGTCCGATCCGCGCCTCGCCGAGCGTATCCTCGCGGACATCGACGGACCGGCAGCGCTCGGCGGCGATGGCGTCGTCGTTCGCGTCGCGACGACGCGCGCGCGCGCCGCAGCCAGGCGTCACTCTTGGGAGGAGGCCGTGCGCGGGCTCGAAGCGGTCCGGGGCCGATTCACCGACCTTCCGGATCCGGCGGTCCGGGGCGAGGCGCTCCTCGAGCTGGGGTTGGCCCAGCTCGAGGGCGGCGATCCCGCACTCGCCCAGACAACGCTGGCTCAGGCGGCCAGTGCGCTGGCGGAGGCCGGCGCCGACGCCCGCCGTGGTCGAGCCCTATGTGCCCGAGCCGTCGCGCTCGCCCGGGCTGGCCACGCCGAGGAGGCCGGAGAGGCCGTCTCGCTCGCGTTGGCCATCACCGCCCGCCTCGGCGAGGGCGCGCTCAGGCATCACTCCCTTGCGGCCATGGCCGAAGTGCAGGACGCCGCGGGCTCGCTTCGCGAGGCGGCTGCCCGCTGGCGCGAGGCCGCCGAGGTCGCCGAGCAGGAATCGTTGCCTCACGAGATGGCCAGGATGATCGTGCTGGCCGCCGTCGCTTTCCTCGAGGCGGGCTTCGAGGTCGACGCGATGGTTCTGGCCGAACGGGGCGTCGCCCTGGGGCGTTCACTGCGACTGCCCACGGTGGATTTGCTCGCCCAGGCGGTGCAGGCGGCGCTGGCCATCGAGGCGCACCCGGAGCCGATCTACATGCCCCGCCTCGTGCGCGCGGTCGAAGGACTGGAGCAGGCGAACCATCGTGCGGAGGCCGCCCGCGCGGTCCAGATGCTTGCGCGGGCCCATCTCGGACTCGGGGACCGGGCTGCCGCGGCCCGCGCCCTGCTTCGCGCCGCCGACTTGGCCGCCTCCGTGGGTCACGTCCCATTTGCAGCCCGCCTGCGCAAGCGGGCCGCCGACCTAGGGGGGCCGGCCGGCTCTTGGACGCCCGAAGGGCGCCTTGACTGAGGGCGCCTTGCAAAATACCTTGCCCGCCCCGACCGCCGCCGAGCCATGACCGCGAGCTCTGACCACCAAGACGAATCGACGCAGCCCGTGGCCGAACCGCTGGACGGTGCCGGACCCCCCGCTGATGCGTCGGCCGAGCAGAACGTCGAGGCTCCGGCCGAGACAGTAGCGGGCGAGGCGGTGCAGGCCGATGCGTCGGCCGCGCAGAACGTCGATGCTCCGGTCGAGGTCGAGACTCCGGCCGAAGCCGAGACGCCGGCCGCAGCCGACACGGGCGAGTCGGAGCCGGTCGCGCAGGACGCTGACGCGTGGGCCGAGGCCGACACGGGCAAGATGGAGCCGGTCGGGCTCGACGCCGAGGCGACAGCCGAGGCCGAAGGCGGCGAGTCAGCGGACGAGTCGCCCGCGTCCGAGGATGCGGGCGCGTCCGCCGAGGGCGATGGGTCCGGAGACGAGAAGAAGAAGCGGCGGCGCCGACGGCGCAAGAAGAAGAAGGGCGAGCCGGGGGAGGGCGCCGAGGCATCGCCGGAGTCGGAGGGCCCCGAGCGCGAGCGCAGGGACATGGGTCTCCCCTTCGCTCGCTTCTTCGAGGGGCACGGGGGCATCGGCAAGCGGCACGCGTTCTCCGTGGGCGAGATCGTCGCGGGGCGCGTCACCACAATCCTCGAGGGTTCTGCCCTCGTCGACCTCTTCGGCAAGGCCATCGCCGTCTTCGATCACAACGAGCCGCGCGAGGCGCCCATCCACGCCGAGCCGCGGCCCGTGGCACCGAGCCCCGCCGCGGAGACCGCAGCCGACGGACCGGAGACGCCGCCGGCCGCAGAGCCCACGCCCGACGGCGAGGTTCCCGCGGTCGTGGTTGCGCCCACGGTGACCGTGGGGGACGTGCCGACCGAACAGGCGCCGGTCGCCAGCGAGCCGGGACCCTCTACCCAGCCTCCGCCCGAGGAGGCCGATGAGCGCGACATCCCGGAGGACATCGAAGAGCTCTCCGTCGACTCCGGCGAAGGGACCGAATCGCAGGCCGGTGAGCAGCTCGCGCCCGAGGTCCCCACCGAGCCCCTGCCCGAGGTCGGTCAGATCGCCCGCGGCCGTGTCGGTGCGGTGGCTGAGAGCGGACACATCGCGATCATCAATCGCGTCGTCGATCGCACCGCCATGCGCGCCCGGCTCGAGACCGCGCGCGACGAGAGGCGACGCGTTTGGGGGGTGGTCTTCGGATTCAACCGCGGCGGCTACGACGTGATCGCCGAAGGCATCCGCGTCTTTTGTCCCGCGAGCGGCATGTCGCTCGAGCCCATCGAAGATCCAGAGGCGCTGATCGGCGCCAAGCTCGAGTTCAATGTGCCCCCGCGCAAGCAGGGCGCCAGCGGCGTGGTCGTCAGCCGGCGCACCATCCTCGAACGCGAAGCGCGAAAGGCCCGCAAGCACCGCCTCAAGTCACTCAACGCCGGCGACCGCATCATGGGACGCGTGACGCAGGTGCGGGAGTTCGGCGTCTTCGTCGACCTCGGCGACGGGCTCGAGGGCCTCGTGCATCAGAGCGAGCTCGACTGGGGCCGCGTGGTGCGTCCCGCCGACGTGGCCAAGCCCGGCGACGAGATGGAGGTCGAGGTCCTCAAGGCCGAAGGCAAGGATCGTCAGGCCCGGGTGTCCCTTTCGCGGCGGACGCTTCTGCCCGATCCCTTCCAGGAGCACTCAGCCTCCCTCGAGGAGGGCTCGGCGCGCATGGGCCGCGTGGTCCGAACGACCGACTTCGGCGCTTTCGTGGAGCTCGCCCCCGGAATCGAGGGGCTGTTGCACATCTCGGAGCTCGGCCAGGACCTCAAGCACGCGAGCGAGGCCATCTCCGAGGGCGAACAGGTGGGCATCGTCATCGAGCGCGTGGACCGAAGCCAGCGCCGCGTGTCCCTCTCCCGGCTGTCCCGCCAAGAGACGAAGGCCCTCGAGGAAGGCACGCTCGACCTCTCGACGCGCCCCAAGTCCCTCAAGCCCGGCTCCCACGTCACGGTCGTGGTCGAGAAGGTGGAGCACGCGGGCATGGTCGTGCAGGTCAAGGGTGTGCCCGGTCGGCGCGGGCGCGGGTTCCTCGCGAACCGCGAGCTCGGCACCAAGGTCAGCGGTGACAGGCGCAAGTCCGGCTCCGTCGGCAGCGAGCTCGAGGTCAAGATCATCGGGACGGATCGGGACGGTGGCCTGCGCTGCTCGATCAAGGGTCTCGAGACCGACGAGGAGCGGCGCGCGGTGCGCGACTACCGCAAGGAGTCGGCCAAGCAGGGTCTCGGGACCTTCGGCGACCTCCTCCGCGGCAAGCTCGCCGACATGGCCAAGCCGCCCGAAGGCGACGGCTAGGCAAGACCGTTGCGGCCCCGCCCGGCTGTTGCTATGACGCTCCCCCTAGGAGGGCTCCGAAGGAGCCCGCGAGGGCGATTAACTCAGCGGTAGAGTGCCTTCTTCACACGGAGGAAGTCGCTGGTTCAATTCCAGCATCGCCCACCAAGAACGCCGATCCTCTGTTGCGGTTTTCGCCGACTGTCCACGAAACTGTCACAGACTCATCGCCTGAGACGCGCCGCAACGGGATGACCTCGGCGATGTCCCGCAACTCGACCTCTAGCTTGAGCAGCCCCGCGCAGACCTCCTTGTGGCCGATCCGGATGTAGCCGCCGACCACATCGGCCGGGGCGGCGTGCGTCATGCGCCGCAGGATGGCCACATCGGAGCCGTCCAGTTCGGCTAGAGGGCCGCGAGTTGCTCAACGGGTGACCGGGTCGGCGTCAGTCAGCAGCGACGGCGATGTTGAACAGCTCCTCTGTGGGTTGACTCGCCGCGGTGGAGCTGTCATGCCGTGGTGACCCAGCGGCCGCTGCGGCGGACACCTGGACGCGCATCCGCGATCGGGGGCTCGATAGAGCACGTGCGGCAGCGGTGGTACCCTGGTTCGGTCACACGCAGGGGAGGTCTTCATGCGCGCTCTGCTCTGCTCTGCTCTGCTGGCTCTGATGCCCGGGTGCGCCGCCGAGGTCGAACCGGAGCATGAGGTTGCCCAGCACCAACAGGCGCTGACCGGCAGCACGGACGACGTCGCGCCAGACATCGTGGGCCGGCAGCTGAGCCAGGCGCGGCGGGACGCGGTCCTGAGAGTATTCAGCAGCGAGACGGATTGCACCGGAACGCTCGTCACGCCGCGGCTGGTGTTGACGGCGAAGCACTGCGTGACTGAAGCAGGCCCCTACTCGGTGCGCTTCTCCGCACGCGAGGACGGGGTCGCGCAGCCCGGATTCCCAGCTCTGACCCTGCCGACGCGGGCGTGCGCGGCACACCCCGACGCGAACGGCGGCTTCGGCGTGATATGCCCGGCTCCGCCGGCGACCGCACACTGCGGCGACGGCGCCGGCACCGACTTCGATCCGTGCATCCTGATCCGCCACGACCTGGCGGTCCTCTTGCTCGCGGAGCGCGTCGAGTTCAGCCAGACGACGAACTTCCCCGCGCGGCCAATGCGGGCCGTGTTCGACGTCACCTCGAGCGAGGTGCGGGGTCGTCTGGCCGGCTTCGGTCCATCGTCGATCGTGCTGTTCGAGTACCGCCAGGTCGTCGAGGCGTCCTTCGACTTCAGCGACAGCGACCGGTGGGAGGATGATCTGATCAGCAGTCCCGGCGACTCCGGTGGACCGGTCGAGCGCGGAGATCCCGACGTGGAGGATCTCGAGCTTCTGGGCACGCTCTTCGGAGACACCGTCGACTTGATCGACGGCGACCCCGGAGACGGTTTCTTCATATCGGTGGGTCCCAGCCTCTCCGAGGTGGGCAACCGGCGGTGGCTCGAGCCGCTGCTCGCGCAGATGATGGAGGTGAGCTCACCCGCCGCGGCGGGAGGCTCGTATCAGGTGTGGAGCGGTCCGCTCGACGTTCCACCCGCCGGCGATCCCGGACGCAGCGGGAGCGACTCGCTCGTCGATTCGGACGGCGACGGCCTCGGCCTGGTGGACACCGACGGCGACGGAGTGGGAGACGAGCAACACGACAACTGCCCGCTGATCCCGAACCCCGAGCAGCGCGACACCGAGATGGGCATGGGGAACGGCGTGGGCGACGCGGTCGCCTCCCGGCTGCGCGGCGACGGCACGACGTGCGCATACGACTGCACGGCCGTGGACGACGACCGCGACGGCGTCCCCGACGTGTGTGACAACTGCCTGGGCGTCCGCAACGCCGACCAGGACGACTGCGATGCGGACGGCATCGGTACCGCGTGCGACAGCGACCCGGACAGCGACGGCGACGGGTTGCCGGACCCGTGCGACGCGTGCCCGTACGTGGCGTTCACGTCGCGCGCGAACAGCAACGACGACGGCGAGCTGGCGGACGGCGCCGAGCCCCGCGCCGACCCGTGCGACCCGAGCCCGGTGCCGAGCGGCGCGGCGCAGGTTCGCTTCCTCGGCGACGGCGCGGTGGTGAACGATGTCGTCGGGGGCGAGGGGCTGATCACGGACGCGAGCACGGAGTCGCCCCTGCTGGCGACGATGCGCACGGGCTTCCGCTTCTGCCCGTGCGACATCAGCGCAGACGATCCGTACCGGCGGCAGGCGTGCGCGGTGCTGCGCGACGGAATCGGGCCGGGCTGCTTCGTCGATCGCAATCAGTACTTCATCGCCCCCTCGCGCTTCCGCCCGATGAGCCTGCGGTTCATGCGCGGCGAGCCGGTGCTGCCGCCGGGCGCGCCGCCGGACACGCCCACCGACGAGGCCGTGATCGTCTACCACCGCCCCGACCTGACGGGCCCGGCGGGCGATCCCACCTACGAGGCGCTGTGGGACCTCCGCGCCGACGCGGCTCTCGTGACCGACTCCTTCGGCCGGGTCTCGACGCGGGGGGTCTTCTGGAGCGTGGCCCTCGACTACCGGCTGCTCGCGGGAGCGACCGCGTCCTGCTCCGGCGGCGTGTGCCCTGAGCCGATGGGGAACCTGAGCAGCCACTACTGGTCGGGCGTGGTCGAGGAGGTGCCGGGCTCGCTCACGCGCACCCGCGAGCGCGGCGAGCGGGCGCCGCCGCCGCTCCTGCCCGCGCTCTTCCCGCCCGCGCCCTGCCCCGCGTGCGCGGCGAGCTTCCCGAGGCCCTTCGTGTCGGCCGAGACCCCCGCCTGCGGAGCGACGTGCCCCCCGCCCGAGGTGTGGGCGCGCGTCGGCGCGCTCGACGTGCTCCTGACGGACCGCGTGGAGCCCGCCCTGCTCGGGTCGCTCGCCGATCCGGGCGTCCGATGGCTGGCTCCGTCGGAGCCGCCCGAGCTCTTGACCGTGGACGACCGGATCCGCGCGATCGGCGTCGATGGCGAGACGCTCGCGCCCCGCGTGGTCGTGGTCGCGGACGAGACGCTGCACCGGCCGCTGCCGCCCCCGCAGGAGAAGCCGCCGAACGACCCGCCGGGCGCGTTCCCGGTGCTCAGGGCGAGCCGCGGCCAGCTCCTCATCGTCGGGGGCGAGCCGTCTCCGCCGGTGCTGACGCGCGTGGACCTCGGCACGGGGGAGACGTCCGTCGTGCTGCTGGAGGGCGAGCTGCCCGGACATGTGCTGGCCGCGACGCTCGACGCCAACCGGGCGCGGCTGCTCGTGCTCGACCGGGTGCCGCGCGCGCGCGGCCGCGGCGAGGAGCTGCGCCTGCTCACCGTGGAACTCGAGAGCGGCGCCTGCGCGGTGCTGTGGCGGCGACCGCGCGCGCACGGGTTCGACTCCTTCGCGCTCGCGGCCGCGCCGGACGGCTCGTTCGTGCTGGCAGCCTCGAACGAGCGCGCGCGGCGGCACGTCCTGGTGTGGCTGCGGGTGGACGGCCTCGGGCGGATCGACGTTCGCGGCCTGCTGCCGGCCGCCGGGGCCATCCTCGGTCAGGTCGTGGCCGAGGGCCGGGGCGTCTCGCGCGCCGTGCTGCGCCGCCGTGGCGAGCCGTGGGAGCTGTCGGGCTCTCGCTGGCGCGACTTCTTGCCGGCCTCGCGGCGTGACCTCGAGGGAGCGCTCTAGGTCATGGGCTCGCTGCATCCGACGCGCTCGCGCCTCGTGCTCGCGCTCGCGGCGGGGCTCGCCGCGCAGTGCAACTGTCCCGGCCCCGGCAAGCTCCCGCCGTGGGACGCGGGCACCGACGGCGTGCCGGACGACACCGGCCACGACACCGGTCCTGCGCGCGACGCGGGCCGCGACGCGGGGGCGGCGCGAGACGCGGGCCCGGTCACGTGGCTCGCCCTTCCCGGCCTGTCGGAGCGCTGCGGGATGATGGCGGTGGAGCCGGCGGCGGTGCATCCGCCGCTGTCGTTCGAGCCGTGCCCCGACCGGCCGGCCTGCCGCCAGCTCGTGGCCGACTGGGAGTCGAACGACGACGGCGCTCGGTTCGTCTCGTACACCGACACCGGCTACCACGACGGCGAGCGCGGGATCTTCGTCTTCGCGAAGCCCGACCCGTCGACCGCGGACCGCCGCGCGTGGTGGACGGTGATCGCCACCGACGCGGGCGAGGTCCTCGCGGTTGTCCGCCACCGTGTTCCGGATGATCGGGTCTGCTTCCTCGCCAAAGTCGTCGTGGGCGAGGGGCGCTTCGTGATCGAGGTCGTGCTCCCTGACCTGAGCTCGCGCATCCTCGGCGGGGAGCTGTCGACGCCGGCCGCGACGCTGCGCGAGGTCGCCCGCTATGACCCGGCCGCGTACGGGGACGGCTGGATCAGCTACCTGCGGGTGGGCGCCGAGCAGATGGCCTTCAACACCACCGGCTACCGCGGCTACCGCGTCGGCTGGGACGGGAGCGTCCGCCGCATGGATCGCGCCGACGGCACTTGGGTCGACACCAACCACCCGAGCGTCGTGGGCAGCACGATCGTGTTCGACGACGAGCAAGCGAGCAATCACATCCTGGTGAGCGAGGCGGGCGGGCCGCCGGTCGACCTGGTCCCGCCGCCCGCGCCGGGCGCCCAGCCGTCCGTGCACTACCGCACCGACGGCCGCACGCTGGCGTGGCTGACGGGTTTCGATTCAGTGGGCCTCTCGTCCTTGCTGTTCGAGCGCGTCGAGCTGTGGGCGTCGCCCTTCGCGGCGCGCGCCGAGGACCTGGCGCCCGTACGGATCGCGCAGATGCGCAACCCTGGCGTGCATGCCGCGATCATCGGAGGGTGGGGCCACGCGGCGGTGGAGGACGACGACGCGGCGATGATCCGCTTCTTCCGCGTCGCCGACGCGCACGAGACCGAGCTGCGCGCGCCGGAGGGCACGACGTGGACGGGGTTCGTGAGCTACATCGGCCCGCGCGAGGTGATGGTCTCGGCGGGCACCAGGCTCGCCTACAGCGGCCAGAGCGCCGTGATGTTCATCGACCACACCGCCCTCGAGCCGCCGTTGTGACGGCGGGAGGCTCTCCCACGCGTTCTCACCTGCACCGCTGCTGGCGGCTCTCCTCGATCACGATCGTGGTGCAGCCGCCCGAGCTGCCGGTGCACCGGATCCAGCGGCCGGTGGTCCCGCAGAACGGGGGCTCGCTGCCCTGCCAGCCCTCGCCCGTCGGGCAGATCTCCCCGATGTCGATGAAGCAGCTGATCGTCGCGTTGTACTCCCGCTCCTCGATCCCGTCGCAGTTCCAGTCGTAGGTCGCCGGGTACGGGTAGTTGCCGGCGTGCCGCATCGTGAACCAGCCCGTCTGGTCCGGGTTCGCCATCGGGTCCTCGTCTCCGCAGTCCCTCTCGCAGGCGCCGATGAGCGTGTTGCGGCAGCCGTCCGCGAGGCACTCGTCCACCGTGGGGGCTCG
>Ga0214473_10003341_pt1 | contig 19475 bp, 18 predicted proteins | sample RVTome_7_FD_203509 | JGI IMG/M metagenome (GOLD analysis project Ga0214473, IMG submission 203509) | Soil microbial communities from uranium-contaminated site in the Upper Colorado River Basin, Wyoming, United States - RVT98D197 | ecosystem: Environmental > Terrestrial > Soil > Contaminated >... | reverse complement strand
GGTGGGAGGTGCGAGAGTGATGCAAGAGCCGCGGCGCGTCACGCCTTGACGGCCAGCATCGCCAAAGAGCACACTACGTCGGTGATGGCACCGATCCCAGCTGCCGCGCAGCGGCTTAGTTCAACCCTCCTGCCAAGCGAAAGACCGCGTCCCGATTTCCTCGTGCACCCAGGAGGACGATGTTTTCTTGAGTTCACGCATCACGTCCGCGAGGCAGTGGGTGGCCTTGAGGCCAACGAGCAAATGGACGTGATCGGCCACACCACCGATACCTTCCGGGAAACCGCCGAAGCCGCGAATAGTGCCACCGAGGTAATCATGCAGGCGGGCGCGCCATGCGGCTTCGATGCAGGGCACGCGATCTTTGGTGCCGAAGACGAGGTGATAATGGAGGCTCAGGTAGGTCGAGGGCATGGGGGTTTGGTTGTTGTGGGGCTAGCTGGCACCTCTCCGGGGTGCGGATTTGTTTTGCGTTCGGTATCCGGTGGTGTCGCTCGCTGGGGCTCGCTCAACCACCGGCTAATAGCTGGGAACCCTCCGGGTTCTGTCTGTCGTCGCGCGTGCCAGGCCATCCCGGAGGGATGCGAGCTATTAGCCGGGGGTTGAGGCCGCAGGCCGACACCCCCGGAGCCAACGCGCGCAGGAACACCACCCCGGCAGGGGTGGCAGCCGTCTTCGTTTGCACAGGCGGAATTCATGCCTGGGTCGCCGCCTCCAATTCCGGCAGGTCGAGGTCATGCACCCGAATCTGCGCCGTCATCAACTGGTGCAGCAGGGTGCGGAAGAGGTCGATGAGGCTGGCGTTCTTGTTCTCATGTATTTTCTCTTTCCGGTCGAGCGCAGCAAAGACGGCGGCAACATCACGCTGTTCCGCTAGAGAAGGAATCGGAATGGGATAGGTCTTCAGGTAGCCGCACGTCAGCGCGCCTTTCGTGCTGCCGGCAGCCTGACTGATGGAGCGCAGGTGCTCATAGCGCGTCTGCATGAACCAAAGGACAAACTCCGGCACGACTCGCGGCGAAGTGAACTGCGCGTAAGCCAGATGCTGGTTGATGCAAGTCTCGAACGACACGAGCGCCGAGTTGCCGAGCGTCTTTCCCTGGCCAGTGATCGCAATAAGAAGGCTGCCGGGCTTTACGTGGGGCAAATGGCTCTCCTTGACGGCAAGTTCCGTTACAAACTGATCTGCCTGGGTGATGAATCGCTCGTGAATCTTGGCGCTGTTCAGCCAAGGGATCGATCCGCCTTCCCAATAACCGTCGTTGTCTCGCTTCGGCGTCGAACCATTGCCGACTTTCGCCAAGGAGCCCAGCGGCACCACCTCCCAACTCTCTGGCACGGGGCCAATCTCGGTTTGTTTTTGAGGCTCGCCGCGGAGGCCAGCGGTGAAGATCTGGTGCAGGAGCGCCTTTTTCAGTTCGGCGGTCAGCGCCAGTAGGCGTTCCTGCTGCTCCATCGCCCGCTGCACCACGCCCAACACCGCTGCAATCCTTCGCTGCTCGGGGAGGGGTGGGACTGGGATGCCCTCGTTCAAGACATCACTATCCCGAACAGCCGGATAGCTGGCGCCGCGTTCCAGTTCCCCCATGCGTTTGGTGAAGGCATCCGTGAGGATACGGCCGTAGAGGTAGTGCGGATTCAGTTTTTCAGGATCAGCGCGGAGAACGATGAAGCCCGTGCTGGCTATCTGACCGTCCAATTCCGGTGGAACCAGTGCGACGCGTTTCAGCGTGGGACGCACGGTTGCAAAGAGCACGTCACCGGTGCGAATCTTCTTTCGGGCCCGACTTGGCGCCGCCGAACCTTCTATCTCGGTGGCCTCGACGATCCTGAACGAGCGGTTGCTTACGGAAGACACATCAACATAGCGAAAACGTGTCGTTGGTTGCCGTCGCGGATCACGCTGGCTTGTCCGAACGGTCACGTTCTTGATCGGGAGCTTTTTCCAATCCGATGGAAAATTGTTCATCGCAACACGAGCGCGGACATCCTTGTCCGTGCGGCTTCTGGCACCCCTCCGGGGTGCGGATTTGTCTCACATTCGGTATCCGGTGGTGTCGCTCGCTGGCGCTCGCTCAACCACCGGCTAATAGCTTGGAACCCTCCGGGTTCGGAGCGGTGCGCCCATGATCGGTTTGAAAGCGTTCCAGGCTTGAATCCGTGCAACCCAACGGGTTGCCAGCCATTAGCCGGGGGTTGAGCGAAGCGACACCCCCGGTAAGCGGAACGAACGGACACGACCCCGGCAGGGGTCACAGCAATCTGGTCAGCGGCCCCGGTGAGGTACCAGACGCGGGCCTTTTCGTCTTCCACGCAGAGAAGAGGCCGGTAGTGGATCCAGGTGAATTCGTCACGCAGTGCGTGACGAATCTGGGTAGCGGTGCCTTCGGGAACCTTCTTCGTCATACCCCGATCCTCGTCAGAATCGTCTTCAACGCCGCATCGGTCTCCCTGGCCTCCACCTCCAGCGCCTCCAACTCTTCCACGATCTCAACGATCGGCCGGTACTCGTCCGCTTCACCCGTGTGGATGTAGCGGCTGGGGGAGATGTTGAAATCGTTCTTCGCAATTTCCTCACGGCTGACGATGCGCGAGTATTTCTCGACTTCCTGCCATGCGCCGAAGGTCTCAGCTATGCGACGGATGGCGTCGTCGGGGATGTAGTTCTTCGGGTCGCCCTTGGTGAACTCGCGGCCGGCATTGAGCAGGAAGAGGTTTTCCTTTCGCTCCTTCTGCTTGGCCCGGTTCAGCACGAGGATGATGCCTGGGGCGGTGGTGTTGTAGAAGAGATTTTCCGGCAGGTAGATAACGCCCTCGATAAGGTCCTGTTCAACGAACCAGCGGCGCACATCTTTTTCTTTGTTCGTGTTGGCATTGCCGGAGCCGCGCGAGGCGGCTCCCGTGTCGAGCACCACGGCGGCGCGGCCCTGCGGTTTGAGGCTGACGAGGATGTGCTGCACCCAGCCCCAGTCGGCCTTGCCGCCGGGGAAGCCCGCGCCCTTGGGGAAGCGGTCGAGTTCGTCGGCGTCATAGTCCTTCTCCTTGAACTCGGTCTGGTTCCACATGGGATTGGCCACGGCGCGGTCAAAAGTCTGCAGGCGATTGCCCTGGCGGAACTTCGGATTTCGGAAAGTGTCGCCGATCTGAATCTCGCCCTCCATGTCGTGGATGATCATGTTCATGTTGGCCATGGCCCAGGTGCCCGGCTCCAGTTCCTGGCCGTAGAGCTTCAGGGGCGCGTAAGTCTTCTTCCCGGCGGCCTTCATTCCCTCATCCAGCGCCAGCTCGCACTTGATGAGCAAACCGGCGGAGCCGCAGGTGGGATCGTAAATGGTCATGCCGGGCTGCGGGTCCATGACGCGAGCTATGATCTCGCCCACCTCGCCGGGGGTGTAGAATTCGCCCGCGCTCTGCCCGCCGCCCTCGGCAAACTTGCGAATGAGATATTCGTAGCTGCGCCCGATGATGTCGCCCTCGACGTCGGTCAGCCCGAGCCGCTTGGCGCTGATGGCCTCGATGAGGTTGGAGAGGCGGGCGTCGTCGATGTCGCGCTGGCCATGGGTGGTGGCGTTGAAATCGATGCGGTCGATGATGCCCTTGAGCAGCGGGTTGGCGTCGGCGATGGCGCGAAGATGAGTGGTAAGCTGTTCGCCGATCTTGTCCGAGAGCGTCCGGATGATCGACCAGACAGCGTCGTCGGGGTTCTTCGGTTCCAGCGGCAGGTAGAAGCGGACAAGCTTCTTGTCGTGCTTCACCAGCTTGAACGCCTTGGCCCGTGAGCCCACTTCCTGGGCAATGCGGTTGATCTCGTCATCGAACACGTCACAGAGGCGCTTGGTGAAGATCAGGGGGAGGATGAACTCCTTGTACTTCGGCGCATCCTTGGCGCCCCGAATGGAACACGCAGCGTCCCAGATCCAGGATTCGAGGGATTTGTCGTTGCCGTTTTTCATTTCAGGCTTTTCTGTCGGGATCATTACCGGCTTGCGCATAACGAGCTTGTAGAAAAACCCGGTAGCGGTTTGCAAACGGTTCAGCGATGGCCGCTGGAGGTGCAGAGCGCATTCTACAGTCGGTTGGTTTGGGTGGGGAAACCAGAATCATCGCGTAGCCCGATCAGCCACCATGGGTTCACGCCGCGTAGTGCGCGATCTTCTCGATGTTGTGCACCAGCATGAACAGCTTCCATTGCGTGCTCACTTTGCCCTGCCCCCGCAACGTGAAGCGGCCCATCCCCTTGTTCTGGATGTTGGCGAACACCGGCTCCACCGTGGCGATCCGTTGGCCGTAGAGCACCCGTCCCAACGGACTGTCGATCTTGCGTCGCATCGCCTCGATCGCTGGCGGGGGCAGCTGCGGTTGTCGCGCTCTGCCGGGCACCCGCCCTTTGAAAAACACCACCTGTCGTTGCACCGTCCGCTGCGGGTATCGCAGACACCGCTGGCGCAATCCACAGGGCCGACAGGCGCTCTTCGGCGCCTTGAAGTGGGACCCGCGATACCCACCAGTGATGATGTCGACACCGCTGCGGTACAACCGCTGCCCCGCCGGACAGATGCAGCTCTGCTGGCGATCATCGTAAGCAGGCGGCAAACAATAAGATTTACAGTCCAGGGGTGATCGTGGTAATCCAGAGACAGGATGCGATCTGTGCGAGAGGTCCGAGGAAAGCTGCGTCGGCTATGGCCTCATCTGAACGAGCGAGGACGCCGGATGCTGGCTGCGGCTGAAGCGATGGAGATGGGACGGGGTGGGGTGTCGTTGGTGAGCCGCGCCTGCGGCCTGTCTCGCGTGACGATAACCAAGGGAGTGCGCGAGTTGGACGAGCCCGGCTTGCCCGAGGGCCGGACGCGCCGGTCGGGGGGTGGGCGCAAGAAATTGGAGGCACAGGATCCGAAGCTGACGAGCGTGCTGGAATCGCTGGTGGAGCCGTTGGCGCGAGGCGATCCCGAGTCGCCGCTGCGGTGGACGTGCAAGAGCACGCGGACACTGGCGGGAGAATTGGCGCGACAAAAGCATCCGGCAAGCCATGAGAAGGTCGCGCAACTGCTGCGGGAACTGGACTACAGCCTGCAGGGGAACCGTAAGACCGAGGAGGGGGAAGATCACCCGGACCGAGAGGCGCAATTCCGGCACATCAATCGGCAGGTAAAGCTGGCCTTGGCCCAAGGGCATCCGGTGATCTCGGTGGACACGAAGAAGAAGGAACTCGTCGGAAACTATGAAAACAAAGGGTGGCAGTGGCACAAGACCGGGACCGCCAAGCGGATGCAAGGGCACGATTTTCCGCAGCCGGCGGTGCCTCGGGCCTATCCGTACGGGATCTATGACCTTGGGCGAAACACGGCATTCGTGAATGTAGGCACCGATCACGACACCGCGACGTTTGCGGTGGCTTCCATCCGCGGCTGGTGGCGTCACGAAGGCCGCCGTCTGTATGCGGCGGCCACACAGTTGCTGATCACGGCCGATGGCGGTGGCAGCAACGGATACCGGCTGCGCTTATGGAAATGGGAGCTGCAGCGCCTGGCCGACCAGATTGGTCTGTCCATCAGGGTGAGCCACTTTCCTCCCGGAACCAGCAAATGGAACAAGGTGGAGCATCGCCTGTTCTCCTTCATTTCCTCGAACTGGCGGGGCGAGCCGTTGCAAGACTACGAGACAGTGGTGCGGCTGATCGCGAGCACGACCACCGCGAAGGGGCTCACGGTGACCTGCCGCCTTGATCGACGCAAGTACGCGGTGGGACGAACAATCGCCGACGAGCACATGGCCACCTTGAACATTGAGCCGCTGCGCTTTCACGGCGAGTGGAACTATCTCATCCACCCTCGCGAACTATAAATGTTATTTCTTGACGCTACCTTAGCGCGCGCCGTGCCCGGAGGGCGCGTCTTCGCCATCGACGTCGAACCCTCGATGGTCGAGTACGTTACCCAACGCGCCAGACGCGAAGGTCTTTCGAACATTGACGTGGTGCTGTCCAGCGCCGACGATCCGAAACTCCCGGCGCCGGTGGACCTCATCCTCATCGTCGACACCTACCATCATGTCACCGATCGGACGGCCTATTTCCGGCGGCTTGCAGGCGTGCTGAAGCCGTCGGGGCGTATCGCCATCATCGACTTCAAGCCCGAGTCGACCCTCGGCCCCATCGAAAAGGTGCCCGCGGCGCAGGTGATCCACGAGCTTACCGCGGCGGGATACTCGCTCGTGGGAGAACCCCAGACGCTGCCTGAGCAGTACTTCCTGATCTTCGCTGTGGCGAGGGCACAGTGAACCAGGCGCGGAGTAAGTCACGGAAGGCAGCGCGGCCGGTGGAAATTCAGAGACCAGCAGGGCTCAACTCACCAGTCACTCTCAATCCGGTCGATCGGATCGAGTGGCTTGGTGAAGCAATGGTAAGGCGGGACACCCAGTCTGCGGCCGAGATCTTCAGCCGGTGCGCCGGTGCAATCGTCCTTCCGTTCCTGTTTCAGCATGCAGTGCAGGGCTGGTGTCCGCCGGTCCCGGTGTTTCGCTGGCTTGGTGTCCGAACCCGGCAAGAGATAGACGAAGAGAAGTATGCGCTGAAGGTGCTACGTGGCGATTTTGATCGAGCCGCCACCTTGCCGACTGCCGAAGTCGCCCTGGAGTCGGTGAAGAGTTAGCCGGGTTAGAGTTAGAGCATCACTGCGGCCGCCAGCACGCCGTCGAGGATGCCGATCACATCGACGACCTGTTGCGTCACCGCAACCCGCCGTTTGATCTCGGCGGCAGCCCCTTCGAGCTGGATGTTCGCCAGCGTGAGCCGCGGTACGATTCCACCGGCGCTGCCAAGCCAGTCGTCCATCATTCGGTCGACTAGGACGTCGATTTCCTCGGAAAGTTTGGCATTCCACGCTGCGATCTGATCCGCTTCGGCGGTTCTGCTTTGAAAGCGCAGGGAGATCTCTGCATGCTGCGCGTGCCGCCGTGTATTGATCAACGCCTCCAGCACGGCTTCCTTGTCCTCGGGCGCGAACCCCACGATTCGCCTCTCGTCACTCGGGCTTGCGGTCATAATGCAATTCCGCGAAGGTTCGGTGCAGCTCCCGGCCGTACTCCTGGAATGCACCTGTTGGTCTTGAGCTTGTTGGCTTGGCAAGCGGCCGGTGTGGTGTTGCCGTCATTTGCCCGCATCGGCTGGCATGCGGATGGGGTGCTTTCGCCTTCGCTGGACCGCTACCTGCTCCCACTCCTTCCTCTCGTCACTTGCCTGGGGCTTTGGGGCGTGCGTCAGGTGCGGCTTGCATCCACCGTCGCTTGGGTCGGAACCGCTTGCTTCGCGCTTGCGGCTCTTGTGGGCACCCACGACTCCCTCGCCCTGCAGCGGGCGACCTGGGAGCTTGCGCGCCGCGCCAATGCGGCGGGGATTCCCAACGTGCGGCTGGATGCCGGCGCGACATGGGACGCCGCTCATCTGTACGAGTACTCGTTGGCCAATCGCATGCCGGTACGGACACCACCGTACCAATACACGACCGGGAATCCTGATTCCCTGCTGACCGAAGTACCACCGTGGTGGCTCTGGGCGTGGGCCCCGGCAACCGACTCGAGTTACATCATCGTCGGCGAGCCGTTGATCGGCTTCGACATCGTCGACCAGATCGAGTACCCGTCGTGGTCGCACCGCCAGCCGACCTATGTGTACTTGGTGAAGAGGCCTTCAGCGTGATCGGTGGGCTTGGGGGCTTAGAGGCAGATCTCCCCCTCGCACTTCTCCATCACCCGCAGATCGCCGGCTCCGATCCGCGGACTTTTGCACGGCTCAGGCGGTAGATGACCCACGGCCAGTCCGTCGATCGGTATACCTCCTGGTAGTGTTCGCAGATCACATCTCGATATTGCGCGGCATTCGGAACGCTGCGCAGGAGATAACCTTCGTTCCAGATCCCGAGGTGCTCGACGCCGCCATGAAAGTCGAGCAGCCGGTCCCAATAAACCCACGGTGGTCCCCAGCCGAACAATGACTGCTCGAACAAGACACCAAAGGGCGTTGTTCCGGGACGGAAGGCGGTCGCGAAGTATCCCAGGTCGGCTTGATAGTTCGCCAACAACACCCGGTCACCCGCAAGACCGAGGAGGTCGCCGGCATGCAGGAGCGGGCGGACCTGAGCGTTCAGGTCGGGGGTAGCCGCTGTCATGTCGTCAGCGATCACCGCCAGCACCGTTGTCGAGTGTGGGAGCGCCGTGGCGCTGGCCATGATTTCACGGTAGGCGGCACTGCAACGGCGCATCGGAACAAGCATGCTGCCGACGATCAGCATCGAGCAGGTGAGGAAGATGACGGACAAGGCGACATCGGTGCGCTGCGCTATGTGCCAGCGCCGGGTACACTCGAGCAGCAGCAGAAACAGGAGCAGCTGACAGCGCACACCGACATAGCCACCGCCAAGCCCGGCCTCGGGTGAAAACAAGGCCAGCAAGAGGGCCGCACTGACGGCGGCGAGCAGACCTAAAGGATATGGATCGTCTGCGGCGCGTTGTCGCAGCTGGTCGACCAGGGCGAGCGTTCCCAGCAAGACGAGCAGAATTGCGGCAATCGAGCTGACAATCAGCGTCTCCCCCTGCAAGCCCACAAAGGGACCGCCGGCCAGAATGCCGGCGAGGCGGCTTGCGATGCTGTCCCAGGCGTAATCCTTAGCGCCGGAACTTCGCCCGGACACACTGATGAGCAACAGCGGGATTGAACCGAGCGCCAGCAACGTACTCTCCCTGACGATCCCCCGCCGCGTGACCACAATCGAGCTCGCGGTAGCGGCGGCACACACGACGAGCACCCAGAGCGCCGGCACCGGGTGTAGGAAAGTGATCACTGCCAGTGCAGCTGCCAAATAAAGCAGGCGCGTATTCCACGGCCGGCTCGTGCGCGCGAGCCACAGCCTCACCGTTAGCACCACCAGCGGCAGCGCCAGACAGAAACTGAAGAACCCCATCCGCACAACGAAGCTGTAACAAGCTAGTGGGATGAAACAGCGAGGAAAGAAACAAGGGGCGCGGCCGTTCTCGTTGAGCGAGATTGCCAGCAGCAGTCCGGCGGCCGTCGCGAATATCAATAGCGAGGGTACGTATGTGGGACCACACCAGCGGCTCAGCCACTGCACCATCCATGTCCCCGCCCGCGTCGCCGTGGAAGCCGGCGAGGGCGCGAAGAACCGATGCAGCAGCGCGGTCTCTGACGAGTCGGCCAGGGCCTGCGAGACGTGGGCGGTGTACAAATGGGCGGGCCCGTCCTGGGTCGGGAACGGAACCGCCAGCAGCAGCGGTACGCACGTGAGCGCGAAGAGGAGCAGGCTTGCGAATCGCGGGCGCATCTTACATGTCGCTTGTAGTCTACACACCACTCGGACCAGGCGCACGTGTCCTACCGCCGGCAGCCGGACAACGTCAAGGCAATCCCTCAGAGCTTTTTCGATCGCTTGACTTAAGAGCTGATTCTTGTGAGACCGCTGGCAGTATTGGTCTAGCTGCCGAGCGGCAACGGAGGGAAATGATGATTGCCAGAATCAGTCAAGGACGTAAGGCGTGGGTGACACTCGCTTCTGCCGGGGCTAGTCTAGTGCTGGCCGTGGGGCTGCTTGCCGGATGCACTTCGCCGACCAAATCGATTGGGCTCACCAACGAGGGCATCATGCTGCAGCAAAAGGACGACCTTGACGGAGCCATTCTCAAGTATCGTGAAGCGTTGAAAGCCAACCCGAACGACGACCAAGCCCACCTCGGCCTCGGCTCGGCGTTGCAGAAGAAGGGCGATACCGACGGCGCGATTGCGTCATATCAGCAGGCGTTGGCTCTCAAGCCCGATTTGTCGGGTGCGCGTCTGGGCCTGGGCTACATGCTCTACTCCAAAGGCGATCGGGCCGGTGCCATCCGCGAGCTGAACGCCTATTTGCAAAACCCGCCGGCCGGTGAGGACGAGACGCGGCATAAGGTGGAGCAGGACATAAAGAAATTGGAAGCAGCGCGGTAAATCAAGAGTCCAAGGTCCAAGGTCCAACGTACGCAGGGACCGGTATGACGCTGCCGCAATCTGGTGTCCCGGCTCGAGTTTGATGCATTCTGTCGAAGAGAGGCTGACTTTGGACTTTGGACCTTGGACGTTGGACTGGATGCCTGCCGCGTTCCTGACACACTTGCAATGCTCTTGTGCATTCAAGTCCAGCCAACTCCACAAGGTCACGGTGTTCAGTGGGGCACCCGCCTCGTGGCATGATCACTGCTACCCGGACTTCCGTGAGTTGAGAGCGACTGCTGGGTGAGGGTGCACGGTTTATGAAGAGCGAACCTACGCCGGTGGACTTCGAAGTTATTCTTCCGTCGCAGTTTGTCAGCACCCTCCGGCGGCAGGCGCCGAGCATGAAGGGCGAGCTCCAGCTGCTGGTGGCCATGCTCGAAGATGCGGTGCATTGTTTTCAGAAGCACGTCCACCCGAAGACCAAGGTCGAGCAACAACTCTTTGATGAGGCCGAGCAGTGGATCATGCGCAAAGAGTCACGGCGTGTCCGCCGCAGCGGCGCTGAACCAGTGGGATTTTCGTTCGAGAATGTTTGCGAAGCGCTCGGCCTGGACGCGGACTACCTGCGGACAGGTCTACAGCGCTGGCGCCAGGCGCAGCGACCAGCGGGACGGCACGGGCTGGTGTTCCCGGGCTGAAGGCGGGTCTTAGAGTCTTTAGGATTCCGGCTCCATCATCTCCTTCATTATGTTCTCGGTCATCTCGGTGATCTCCTCGCCGAAAATCGGCGGGATCTCCAGGGCGCGGGTGAGGTACGCGAGCTCGGCGCGCCGCCACGGGGCCGGAGCCGAGCTCTGGATCATCTTGTCGCGCTTCAGGCTTTCCAGGATTTCGGGATCGCGCGGGAACGCCTGTCCGACGCGATTGAGAAAGAACTTCTCCTCAAACGGTAGCCGCGGACGTTGCCCGCCCGCCTCCGGGGACTCGGCCGGATAGCCGACCGTCTGCACGACCAGAATCTTCGAATCGGCCGGCAGTCCGAGGGCGCGCTTCAGCTTCCTTTGCGCCGGGACACCGATCAGGCAGGTGCCCAGCCCTTGCTCGAAGGCCATCAGCGTCGCCTGAGCTATGCCTTGCCCGCAATCCATTTCGGTCAGGCCGCCCGCCTTCATCCCTTCCATGCCGGCGCGAAAGAAGGGAATGAGGGTTTCGTCGAGGTAGCGATGACTCTCGGCCTGGTCGACACCGATTGCGCCGGCCGTGATCAGCTCGTGCAGACGTTCGGGCTGCTGCTCCACCAGGCTCCAATCCACGTACCAGGCTATAAGGACCGGTGCCAGACGCAGCTGGTAGCCGGCCAGCGCCGAACCGGCTGGAATCGCGTCGAGGATCTCCTGGGGCGCGGTGGCGCGCTCGATGACCACGGCTTTCAGCGCCTGGACATTGCCCCAGAATGACGCCAATCGTGCCGCCTCGAGCATGCGCTGGATCTTGTCCCGCTCAACCGGCTTGTGCGGCAGAAGGTAGCGCACCGAACGCCGGCGCCCAATTGCCTCTCGCAGTTCCATTCTCATCTCCTTCATGTTCGATAGAGATGTGCGGCGCTGCTCGCGGAGACTCCAACCTTGGCCTTCGTCCTTCGTCCTATAATTCTGAACTGTCGACTATTGACCGTCGACTGAAAGATCTTCGGATCAAGGTTAGAAAATGAACTCTAAGAGAAATGGCATACGGCAGAGAGGCACATTAGCCGCCCTGCCGTACGCTCATGCGGCTGTGCTTATTGCTGGGCTTTCTTCTTCAGGGCTGCGAGTCCCTTGACCTTACTGGCGGCGATATCGAGGCCGGTGTTGAGGAGCGCCACCACCACTTCGGTCTTGGACGTGCCAAATTCCCCCGCTAGTTGGTCGATAGCGTCACTGAGGGCCGCCGGGATCTTCACGTTCATCAATCTCGTGCTGCTCACCGGCCGCTGCTTCAGGTCAACTATCCTCAATGCCGAGCGCGACGACTGCTGTCCCGCGCCTTGTGATGTGCTGGTACGCGCCAAAGCTGCCTCCTTCAAGTTTTATGATTATGCGAATAGATCACGGTTGTATTGATGGCAGAGGACCGCGGCGTATGCAAGACACGCCGGGCAAAAAAGATGCATATCTCTCGCGCATCTGAGGTTGCAGGTCCACATCGACCGACAAGAGGTTTGTACTTAGCCCGTAGTTCAGTGCGCCCGAAACTTCTCGGCGCACTCGACCTCACGGTCCACCTGGACCGTGGTGTGGTCGATGCCGAACAGCTCGTGGAGCTTGCTTTGCGCCGCGTCAATGATCGTGTGAGGTTCGTTGTCGGCGCAGACCACCAGGTGTGCACTGAGATGACAGCGGCCCGAGGTGAGGCTCCAGATATGCAAGTCGTGCACCTGGCGTACGCCATCGATCTGCAGCAGGCATTCTTCCACTTCGTCCACTCGCATCCCGCGCGGGGCGCTCTGCATGAGGATGTCAACTGCATCGCGGATGATCTCCCAGGAGCTGTAGAGGATCAGCAGGCCTATGCCTACACTCACCATCGGATCCGCGACATACCAATCCGCCACCAGGATGGCGATGCCGGCGCATACCGCTCCCACCGACCCCAGTGCGTCGCCCAGAACGTGGACGAAAGCGGCCCGCATGTTGAGGCTCTCCGACTGCGAATGGCGCAGCACCCACAGGCTGGCAAGGTTCACCCCCAGCCCGATCGAGGCCACTGCGATCATGCCCGCGCTCTTGACCGGCGGTGGGTTCAGGAAGCGCTCATAGGCCTCGTAAAAGATCACCACAACGATGCCCCACAGGCAGAGCGCGTTGACCAGTGCCGCCAGGATCTCCACCCGGTGATAGCCGAAGGTCTTGCTCGCCGTCGGCGGCAACTGCGCCAGCCGTATGGCGAACAGACTCAGCCCCAGAGCGGCGACATCGGCAAACATGTGCCCCGCATCCGACAACAGGGCCAGACTGTTGGTCAGCAGGCCACCAGCCAATTCCACCAGGCAGTAGGCGGCGGTGATGGCCAGCGTGATCGTCAGATCACGGCGGTTACTCTCAAGGTTACGCGGGGACATGTCGGTTTGGCGTATCGTATATCGCGTATCGCCAGCAACGATAAGCGATATGCGATACGCGAAGAACCTGATCAAGGCCTTGCCTTCAGCTGCGCCTTCCAGGCGAGCACGCGCGCCTTGGCGGCCCAGGCCTCGGCTTCCGGCACATTTCCCGAGCGCTGATAGATGCGGGAGATGTTGGTGTACGCCAGCTGGTCATCGGGATTCAGGTCGACGACTTTCTTTGCCGCTTCGACGGCCTCGGTCCACATCTCTTTGTCGGCAAGCGCCATCGACAAGCCCTCCCAGGCGTCGGCGAAATTCGCGTCGAGGGCCACCGCCTCCCGATACTTGCCTATGGCCTCGTCGAGCCTGCCCTCGGCGATACAATCCACCGCCTGATCGTACAGTTCCTCGCGGCTTGGCATCAGTAAGGAACGTATCGGAAGCGCTGCTGAGGCTCAAGGACGCCTGTGGCATGCGGCTTATCGCATATCGTTTGATCCGCCTTGCTTGGTGGCACCGGGCTCTGTCCGGTGCGGCCCTCGTTGTGACGCCAGAGGCTGACTGCTAGTAAGTTTCCGACAACCATGGACGCAGGGGAGGTCCCGCGATGGACCTCCCCTTTTCGTATTGGAGATGGAGACCACGCACGCCGATTGCGAACACGCGCTGCAGCAGCTGCACGCGGCCGTCGACGCACCCATGCGCGCAGCGGGAGCCAAGCACGTCTGGCAGGTGCGAGGTCTCAAAGGTGGGGCGCGCGCATTCTTCGTCTGGCGTGCGCTCAGCGAATTCCCTCGGCCCACCTTATTAGTGCTGCCCTCCGCGGACGAAGCCGAGGCCTTCCTCGATGCGCTGCGGTTCTTCTTCGCCGAAGATGACGATGCCCCGCCCTTCTCTCGCCGGATCCATTATCTTCCCGCCTGGGACGTGGTGCCCTTCGAGGACCTTTCGCCGACCCCCGACGTGGTGGCGGCGCGCATCGAGGGCCTCTACCACCTCCAGCAAACCAAGCATCCCATCATCGTGACTACCGCCGAGGCATTGCTCCAGCGGGTCCCGCCAAGAGCACAATTCGCCCAACGGCTGCGCTACCTGGTGGAAGGCGACGAAATCGACCTCGAGGCGATGGCGCGGCAACTCGATGACTGGGGCTACCGGCGCGTGCCTCTGGTCGAGGACCGGGGTGATTTTGGCATCCGTGGCGGCATTCTGGACATCTTCCCGCCGGCGCACCCGCAGCCCCTGCGCATCGAGTTGATGGGCGACGTCATCGAGTCCATCCACGAATTCGATCCGGTCAGCCAACGGTCGCTGCAGCGTCATCCGGAATTCCTCATCCTGCCGGTGCGCGAGTTCGATGCCCATGGGCGTTCCAATCGCGACGCCCTGCGCGCCATCGAAGCGCGTCTTTTCGACCTGGAGGTGAGCCGCGACGAACGCACGCAGACGCTCGACGGCCTCACCAACGGCCTGCTCTTTCCGGGTGTGGAATTCTTTCTGCCCTATTTCTATCCATCCCTCGACACGCTGGCGGCCTACCTGCCGGCCGAGACGGTGGTGTGGTTGGACAGTGCCGGTGAGGTAGACGCCGCCATCGAACGGGCTTGGGCCGAGATTGAACGCCGCGCCGGAGAGCGCACCGCCGAGCACCGCTTCCTACCGCCGGTCGAGAGTCTGTACATCTCGCCGCGCGAGTGGCGCGCCGCCTTCACCGAGCGCCCGACCATCGAGCTGGAACCGCTCGCTTTGTTGGCAACCGGCGAGGACGCGCAGCACCTCTCGGTACAATCTTTTCTCACCCGCGACCTCAAGATCGAACACGCCCGCGGGCGGCGCGAAACGTCCTTTGCGCCGGTCGCCGACCGGGTCCGCGCCTGGTGCGAGGAGGGGCACCGGGTGGTCGTGGTCGCCAGCACCGCGGCCCAGGGGGAACGCCTGGCGCGGCTCTTCGCCAACCACGACGTCAACGTGCAGCGTGACGCGCTGACCTTTGCCGCCGCTCTGACCGTCCGCGCGCTGCGCCCATACCTGGTGCTCGGCCATCTCAACGACGGCTTTCGTCTTCCCGAAGAGCGGCTGGTGGTGATCACCGAAACCGACTTGTTCGGCGAAGCGCGCCAGCGGCGCCGGACCAGGCGGGTTGAGGTGACGCAGCTGCTCAAGAACTTGAGCGAGCTGAAACCTGACGACTTCGTCGTGCACATCGATCACGGCGTCGGCCGTTATCGCGGCCTCAAACACCTGCGCGTCGCCGACATGGAAGGCGACTTCCTCCACCTCGAGTACGCCGGTGGCGACCGCCTCTACCTGCCGGTGGACCGGATCAGCCTGGTGCAGAAGTACGTCGGTGCCGACGGCGCGGCGCCGGCGCTGGACAAGCTCGGCGGCACGAGCTGGGAACGAGTCAAGATAAAGACCCGCGAATCCATCCTCGCCATGGCCAGGGAGCTGCTCGACATCTACGCCGCTCGCGAAGTCATGGAGCGACGTACCTTCAGCACGCCCGACCAGTACTTCCGCGAGTTCGAGGCGGCGTTTCCATTCGAAGAAACCCCTGACCAGCAACGCGCCATCGACGAGGTGCTGGCGGACATGCAGCGCCCCAAACCGATGGACCGCCTGATTTGCGGCGACGTCGGCTACGGAAAGACCGAGATAGCCTTGCGGGCGGCATTCCTCGCCGTGCTCGACGGGCGGCAGGTGGCCATGCTGGTTCCCACGACCGTGCTGGCGCAGCAGCATTACAACACCTTCCGGCGCCGCTTCGAGGGGCATCCGGTGCGGGTGGAGATGCTGTCGCGTTTTCTCAACCGGACGGAAAGCCAGTCCGTGGTGCGCGGCATCGAGAGCGGTGAGGTCGACGTGGTCATTGGCACGCATCGCTTGTTCCAGAAGGACATCAAGTTCAAGAATCTTGGCCTGCTCGTCGTCGACGAGGAGCATCGTTTCGGTGTGACACACAAAGAGCGCATCAAGCAGATGCGCAAGCTGGTCGATGTCCTCACCCTGACGGCGACCCCGATTCCGCGCACCCTGCAGATGTCACTGCTCGGCATACGCGATCTTAGCGTCATCGAGACACCCCCGATCGATCGCCTCGCCATCCGCACCTACGTCACCCGTCACGATGAAGGGCTGATCCGGGAGGCGATCCTGCGCGAGGTCGGCCGCGGCGGACAGGTGTTCTTCGTGCACAACCGCGTCGAGACCATCGAGATTCGAGCCCGCCGCCTGCGTGAGCTGGTGCCGGACGTGGCCATCGCCGTGGCCCACGGACAGATGCACGAACACGATCTGGAGCGCGTGATGTCGGATTTCTTCTCCAAGAAGACCGGCGTGCTGGTGTGTTCGGCCATCATCGAATCCGGTCTGGACATTCCCAACGCCAACACCATCGTCATCGACCGGGCGGACCGTTTCGGGCTGGCGCAACTGTACCAGCTGCGCGGCCGTGTCGGCCGGTCACACGAGCGCGCCTACGCCTATCTCATGATCCCGGGCGAACAGCTCATCACTCGCGAGGCGCAGCTGCGGCTGCGGGCCCTGCAGGAGCTCGATGATCTTGGCGGCGGCTTTCGTCTCGCCACACACGACCTCGAGATCCGCGGCGCCGGCAACTTGCTCGGCAAGCAGCAGTCCGGCCATGTCGCCGCAGTCGGCTTCGAATTGTACGAGCAAATGATGGAAGAGGCCGTGCGTGAGTTGCGAGGAGAGCATGTCAGCGCCGAGGTCGAACCCGAGATCCAACTCGGCTTCCCGGCGTACATTCCCGAGAGCTACATTCCGGATGAAACACAGAGGCTGGTGTTCTACCGCAAGCTGGCCGCCATCAAAGGGGCGGCTGACCTCGAAGCCGTCGCCGCCGAGTTGCGCGAACGCTACGGCCCCATTCCGCCCTTGGCCGACAGCTTCCTGCGCGTGATGGATTTGCGCCGCAGCCTGAAAGACCACCTGGTTATGCGAGCGGCGCTACGTGACGGTGTGGTGACCCTGCAATTCCACCCCGAAGCCAAGGTTGACGTCGAGCGCCTGGTCAAGCTGGTCCGCAAGAGCAACGGCCGTTTCAAGCTCTCCGCCGATTTCCAGCTTACCTTCCGGCCGGAATCGAGCGACTGGGACGGATTGGTCGAGGACACCAAGCGTGTCTTGCATGACCTCCAAGAGACGTGTTAGCGGCTGGAGCATGTGGTTCTTAGCATTGCGGCGATTAAACATTGCCGGCGCGTGCCTGGTGCTCGCTACCCTCTGCTGGGCTGGAGCGGCATCTGTGCGTGCCGAGGTCGTTAACAAGATCGTGGCAACCGTGGACGGCGAACCGATCACGCTGCACCAGGTGAAACTGTTTGCGCAAGGCGTGCGCGGGCGCCAATTCGGCGCCCAGATGGGGCAGTCGGAGCTGCTCGAGGCGCTGATTACGGACAAGCTCATCCAGAAGGAAGTGAGCGACAAGGGTATCATTGTCCGTGATGAAGACGTCGACCGCTACATCGAAGCCATCATGCAGCGCAATAATATTGACCAGGACAAGCTGCGTGAGGCGCTGGCAGCCCAAGGTCTGACCTTCCAGGGTTATCGCACCCAGATCCGCGAGGAGATCGAGCGTGACCAGCTCATCAGCAAGGAGATCAGGGGAAAGGTCAGCGTGACGCCCGAAGAAGTGCAGCGTTACTACGAAAGCCATCTCGCGGAGTTCTCGACTCCGGAAAAGGTGCGCTTGGCCCACATCCTCTTGCGTCTCGAGCCCGACGCGCCTGCTGAAAAGGTTCGGGCGGTCACGGCCAAGGCGGACGATGTCTATCGCCGCATCAAGAAGGGAGCGGAGTTTGCCGAGATGGCCAAGGACTTCTCCGAAGACTCCGCCGAAAGAGGCGGCGAGCTTGGCTGGTTCAAGAAGGGCGAGACGCTGGAGGAGATCGAGAAAGCGGCGCAGAAGCTGAAAGTGGGCGAGATCAGCCAACCGGTGCGGACCAAGGTCGGCCTGCACATCATCAAGGTCGAGGGACGCGAAGGTGCCACGCACCAGAAGCTCGACGAGCTCAACGACCAGATCAAGCAGCAACTCTACAACGCCGCGCTCGAAGAGCGCTTCCAGAAATGGTTGACCGAAGACCTGCGCAAACGGCACCACGTGGAAATGGTGGAGTGATGCTCTCCTCGGCCCCACGGGTACGCCTGGCGATCAGCATGGGCGACCCGGGCGGCATCGGCCCCGAAGTGACGCTGAAGGCGCTGGCCACCCGTGGTGTGCGTGCGGCCATCGATCCGATCCTGGTCGGCGACCGTGAAGTGTGGGAGGAAACGGCGCGGCGGTTGAAGCTGCGCATGGCCTTCAGCGAGACGGCGCGCCGTGGACATTTCAGGCTTGCGGTGACCTCGGCGTTGTCACCGCGTCACCGGCAGGCCGGTGCGTCACGCAGCCAGGCCGGCGCGGCAGCCCGAGGAGAGGCCGCCTACCGCGCCATCCTGGAAGCGGCGCGCCTGGTGCAGAGCGGTGAAGCGGCGGCCATGGTCACGGCGCCGATCAGCAAGGCACACCTGGCGGCTGCCGGCTACGACTTTCCCGGCCACACCGAGCTGCTGGCCGAGTTGTGTGGCGGCGTGCCGGTGCACATGATGATGGCGGGTCCGCGGCTGCGCGTGGTGCTGGTCACCACCCACGTGGCGGTTGCCGAGCTGCCCCGGCGGGTGACGCAGGAAGCGGTCCTCGACACCATCTTGTCGACCGGTCGCGCGTTGCGGCAGCACTTCGGTATTGGCGCGCCGAAGATCGCCGTCGCCGGCCTGAACCCGCACGCCGGCGAGAACGGGATTTTCGGCACCGAAGAGATTCGCGTCATTGCTCCGGCGGTACGGGCGGCCCGCCGCCGGCGCCTCGATGTGGTCGGCCCTTTGGCGGCGGACGGTGTCTTCGCTCACGCGGTGAACGGCGACTATGACGCGGTCGTTTGCATGTACCACGACCAGGGCTTGGGCCCCTTCAAGCTGCTGCATTTTGCCGACGGTGTGAACTTCACCGTTGGACTCCCGTTCGTCCGCACCTCACCCGACCACGGCACCGCCTTCGACCTCGCCGGCACCGGCCAGGCAGACCCGCGCAGCATGATCGCGGCGATTCGCTTAGCGGAGCATCTAGTGTAGTGTCCCTCAAATAGCTTTACAGACTTTCCGGCGCTTGCTATGATCTCGCTCATGCCGAACACGAGCCTGGCGATCAAGTTGCAACCGGCTGAACGGACGCAGCTGGAAAAATGGGGAGCCTCATATGGCACGCCACAACAGGTGGCGCCGCGCTGCCGGATTATCTTGGGAGCCCTGGCGGGCCAGGACAATGTATCGATCGCCGAGCAGCTCGGCGTGAGCCGGCCCACCGTGCAGCTGTGGCGCAAGCGGGTCCGCGCGCAGGGCATCGGGGAG
>Ga0214473_10003339_pt1 | contig 19483 bp, 16 predicted proteins | sample RVTome_7_FD_203509 | JGI IMG/M metagenome (GOLD analysis project Ga0214473, IMG submission 203509) | Soil microbial communities from uranium-contaminated site in the Upper Colorado River Basin, Wyoming, United States - RVT98D197 | ecosystem: Environmental > Terrestrial > Soil > Contaminated >... | reverse complement strand
CTGCCCGAGATCAACGCCATCCAGAACGCCATGCGCAAGAAGTCCGGCGACATGATCACCGAGGCCGAGCGGGCCGGGCACTCCGAGGACGTCTGCACCTACGTAAAGGCGGACATCGGGATGATGGCCAAGGGGAACATCGCGCCGAACGGCAAGCCGTTTCCCGACCCGGACATACTGCTCCTTTCCTATACCGGCTGCTTCACCTTCATGAAATGGTTCGAGCTGCTGCGCGAGCAGTACAAGTGCCCGACGGTGATGCTGCACGTCCCCTACGCCGCCGACGGGACCCCGACGAAGAACATGCGCGACTACATCGTCCGGCAGCTGAAGGAAGATGTCATCCCCGCGCTGGAAAAAGTGTCGGGCATAAGATTCGACATCGACCGGCTGCGCGAATACCTGCGCAAGTCGGCCGCCGCCGAGGACGACATGGTGTGGATGCTCGAGTCCACGAAGCACAAGCCTTCGCCCATCGACTGCTATTTCGGCGGGGTGTACTACATGGGGCCGATCTTCACCGCCTTCCGCGGCACCGACGAGGCGATCGAGTACTACCGACTGCTGCGCCAGGAGATCCAGGAGCGGATCGACAAAGGCCTGTGCGCGCAGACCCCGGAAGGCGACATGCCCGAGGAGAGGTACCGGCTGGTGGTCGAGGGGCCGCCCAACTGGACCTCGTTCCGCGATTTCTGGCAGATGTTCCACGAGTCGGGCGCCGTGGTCGTCGCAAGCTCCTACACCAAGGTGGGCGGGATTTACGACTACGAAGGGTTCCGTCACGACCCTGAACACCCGCTGGAGACGATGGCGGACTACTGCCTGGGCGTCTACACCAACCGCAGCCTGCCGACCCGGGTCGACATGCTCGCCCGCAACATCCGCGAGTATGACGCCGACGGCCTGCTCATCAACTCCATCAAGAGCTGCAACAGCTTTTCCGCCGGTCAGCTCGTCATGATGCGCGAGATCGAAAGGATTACCGGCAAGCCGGCCGCCTTCATAGAAACCGACCTCGTGGACCCGCGCTACTTCTCGGCGGCCAACGTCAAGAACCGCATGGAGAGCTATTTCCAGATGATCGACCAGAAGCGCCGGCTGGCAGGGATGTAGGGGAGACCGCTTCATGCGCACGTTCATCGGAATCGACCTCGGGTCCACCACCACCAAGGCCCTGCTCATCGACGAGAACGAGACGGTCCTCGGCCGGGGGATCACCAACTCCCGCTCCAACTACGACGTGGCGGCGGCGGTTTCCAAGCAGGAAGCGAAGATCGGCGCGCGCTTCACGCTGTTCCACCAGGCGCTGGGCTCCCGCGGGGGCGCGGCGAGGCTCCTTTCCACCCTGGAGCGCAATTTCCGGCTGGAGCAGTTCCTCTCCGAGCTGGGCCGCCTGGAGGAGACATGCATTTCGTATCTCGACCACCCCCGCTTCCAGGGCGGCAAGCAGGCGCTCAAGGAATCGCTGTCGGCGGTGTTCCGGCGGATCGAGAGCGAGGCGCCCGGGATCTACGCCCCCGGGTCCAGCCGCAAGTCCGACTTCTTCCGCGACATAGCCGGATCGCGCTTCATGAACCTCGCCGAGAGCGCAAGCCGGGAGGCGGGGATAAGCTTCGAGACCCTGCTCAACATCTACGACAAGTCGATCCTGGACGTCGAGAGCCGGGTGTCCCCGGAGGAGACGGTGGCGCGGCAGTTTAAAAACGGCCTTTCGCGGGCGTTCCGCGAAACGAACGGAACGGATATCGCCGAAGCCGAAGCCCGCGAGGCGCTCGCGAAGGTTCTCGCCATCGAGCTGGAGGAGACCTACGTGGTCGGCACCGGCTACGGTCGGGTGCGGCTCCCCTTCCCGAAGGAGCATATCCGTTCCGAGATCCTTTGCCACGGCCTCGGGGCCCACATGATGTTCCCCGGAACGCGCACCGTGCTCGACATCGGAGGGCAGGATACCAAGGGGATCCAGGTGGACGGAAACGGCATCGTCACGAGCTTCCAGATGAACGACCGCTGCGCCGCCGGCTGCGGCCGCTACCTCGGCTACATCGCCGACGAGATGAAGATCGGACTCCACGAACTGGGTCCCATCGCGATGAAGGCGACGAAGTCCGTGCGGATCAACTCCACCTGCACCGTGTTCGCGGGGGCCGAGCTGCGCGACCGCCTCGCGCTGGGCGAGACCCGGCCTGACATACTGGCCGGCCTTCACCGGGCGATCATGCTCCGCGCGATGTCGATCCTCTCCCGCTCCGGCGGCGTCACCAACGAGTTCACATTCACCGGCGGCGTCGCGAAGAACGAGGCCGCGGTCAAGGAGCTTCGCCAGCTGATCGGCGAGAACTACGGTGAAATGACCATCAACATCAGCCCGGATTCGATCTATACCGGCGCCCTCGGCGGGGCGAGCTTCGCCCGGCGAGCGGTGATCCGGTAACGGCAGAGGGAGAGCATGACCGTTTCCATCGGCATCGACGTCGGCTCCGGCGTCATAAAGACCGCCCTCTTCCGGGTTGGCGGGGAAAAAGCAGATTGGCTCGCCCGCTGGGATGCCCGCATCCGCCAGCGCGACTCCTTCCAGCTCGTCGAGGAATCCCTGATATACGTGCTGGAGAAGGCCGGCCTGGATCGTGGAAACGTAGACTACGTCGCCACCACGGGAGAGGGGGAAAGCTTCCAGGGGGCCACCGGGCATTTCTATTCCATGACCACCCACGCCCGAGGCGCCCTGTATCTCAACCCCGAGGCCCGCGCGGTGCTCGACATCGGCGCTCTGCACGGCCGCGCCATTCTCATCGACGAAAAGGGGAAGGTGCTTAACTACCGGATGACGAGCCAGTGCGCGTCGGGGTCCGGTCAGTTCCTGGAGAACATCTCCCGGTATCTCGGAATCGCGCAGGACGAGATCGGCGCGCTCTCCATGAAATCCACGAGCCCGGAGAAGGTCAGCAGCATCTGCGCGGTGCTCGCCGAGACCGACGTCATCAACATGGTTTCCCGCTCGATTCCCCCCAGCGACATCCTGCGCGGCATCCACGAGTCGATGGCCGAGCGGCTGATCAAGCTGCTGAAATCCATCGACGTCAAGCAGGGGGTTGTCATGATGACCGGAGGGCTGGCGCTGGATGCCGGCCTGGTTTCGGCCATACAGGACGGGATGGAGAAGCAGAAGATGGCGACCCGGGTCGCCACGCACGCGGATTCCCTGTTCGCCGGCGCCATCGGCGCGGCGTTATGGGGGGCGTTCAGGCACAGGAAACTGCGGGCGCTCGGCAGGCTGCCGAAGGCGTCCTGAAATCCCATCTTTCGCCCGTTTATCGAAAAGGGCGACGAGGAGATCATAAATGAGCGCTACCACCGAAATGACCGATTACATGGGCTTCCAGGATCTCCTCACCGACGAGGAAAAGATGGTGCGGGCGACCGCACGGAAATTCGTCAACGACGAGGTGCTGCCGATCATCGACGGATACGCCCAGAGCGAGACTTTCCCCTCCCACCTGGTCAAGCCGATGGCCGACCTGGGCTTCCTCGGCCCCAACCTGCCGGAGAAATACGGATGCGCGGGGCTTTCCAACGTCGCCTACGGCCTGCTTATGTACGAGCTTGAGCGCGGCGACTCCGGGATCCGAAGCTTCGCCTCGGTTCAGGGCTCGCTCGTGATGTATCCGATATACGCCTACGGCAGCGATGCCCAGAAGGAGTACTGGCTGCCAAGAATGGCGCGTGGGGAGGCGATCGGGTGCTTCGGCCTTACCGAGCCCGACTTCGGCTCCAACCCTGCGGGCATGCGCACCAGCGCGGTCCGGGAGAAGGGCGGCAAGTGGAAAATCAACGGCTCGAAGATGTGGATCACCAACGGAAGCATCGCGGACGTGGCCGTCGTCTGGGCGAAGACCGGCGAGGGCGTCCGCGGTTTCCTCGTGGAGAAAGGGACGCCCGGCTTCACCGCCCCGCAGATGAAGGGGAAGTGGAGCCTTCGCGCCTCGGTGACATCGGAACTGCTGTTCGATGACGTCGTCGTGGACGAGGAGAAAAGCCTGCTGCCGAATGTGAAGGGGCTGAAAGGACCTCTTGGGTGCCTGACCCAGGCCCGCTACGGCATCGCCTGGGGGGCGCTTGGCGTAGCCGACGCCTGCTACCAGACCGCCCTCGAATACGCGTTGAACCGCATCCAGTTCGACAGGCCGATCGCGTCGTTCCAGCTGCAGCAGAGGAAACTCGCCGAGATGGTCACCGAGATCACCAAAGGGCAGCTGCTGGTTCTGCAACTTGGACGCATGAAGGACCAGGGGAAGTATACGTTCGCGCAGGTCTCCATGGCGAAAATGAACAACGTCAACGTCGCGCTGGAGATTGCACGCGTCGCCCGGACCATCCTGGGCGCCAACGGCATCATGGGCGAGTACCCGATCATGCGCCACTCGGCCAACATGGAATCGGTCTACACCTACGAGGGGACGCACGACATGCACCTCCTGATCATCGGCCAGGAGGTCACCGGTATCTCCGCGTTCCGGCAGGGGTAGACGGCTCCCGACTGTTGAACATAATGCAATTACGACTTGCAATATGTGCAACGAGATGATAGCATGCCTCCATGATTCCGAGGGCGATGGAGAGCGTGCTAAAGGACCTGGCCCGCCGCTACCCCGTGGTGACCGTCACCGGTCCCAGGCAGAGCGGGAAAACCACCTTGACCCGTCTTGTCTTCCCCCGGAAACCATACGTCAACCTGGAACGTCCTGACACCAGGAACTTCGCACTATCCGATCCGCTGGGCTTCCTCGCCCGCTACCCTGAAGGTGCGATCCTGGACGAGATCCAGCGCGCTCCGGATCTGCTTTCCTACATCCAGCCCCTGGTCGATGAGGATCCCGCCCCCGGCCGGTTCATCATGACGGGCAGTCAGCAATTCGAGGTGACGAGAACCATAAGCCAGTCGCTGGCCGGGCGCACGGCGATCCTGAAACTGCTTCCGTTTTCCATCTCCGAGCTGCACGACCGCATACGCCCGGTGTCCGTCGACAGGCTGATCCTTACGGGCTTTTATCCGCGCGTTTACGACAGGAAACTCGACCCGACCCAGGCGCTCGGAGATTACTTCGAGACCTACGTGGAGAGGGACATGCGGCAACTTTTCGCCGTGAGGGACCTCGGCGCGTTCGAGAAGTTCGTCCGGCTCTGCGCCGGCCGTGTCGGGCAGATACTGAACCTGTCGGGACTTGCCAACGATGCCGGCATCTCCCACACGACCGCTCGCGGATGGATATCGCTCCTTGAAGCGAGCTTCATCGTATTTCTTCTGCCTCCCTGGTTCGGGAACGTGTCCAAACGCCTCATCAAGTCTCCCAAGATCTACTTTTACGACGTGGGGCTGGCGAGCTACCTGCTCGGACTGGAACACGAGGGTCATGTGTCCAGGGACCCCCTGCGCGGCAACCTCTTCGAGAACCTTGCGGTGATCGAGGCGCTGAAATACCGTTTCAACCGCGGCAAGCGAGGGAACTTGAGTTTTTACAGGGACAGCCGCGGGAACGAGGTGGACCTTCTCGTCGGCGTCGGTCCGGACCTGTTCCCGATCGAGATCAAGGCGGGCGCAACCGTCACGGACGACTATTTCAAGGGACTATCGAGCATCGGCAAGGTGTTGCGAAACATGCCTTTCGGATGCGGCCTGATCTACGGCGGGGATGAAATCCAGGCAAGGTCCGGAGTGCGCATCCATCCCGTATGTGAAACGGAAAAAATGCTCGCCGCAATCGAAAAAGAGGCCGGCCGCCGGGACGCCAGAAAGCGGGATCAATAGGACCAATCCCCCATCGCCTGACACAAGCATCGAGTTGCCGACGAACTGCAACTACATTATGTCAATAGGTGCAAATTCCCCGGGATGACCAACATGATCTGGATTGAAACCATTTCCCAGAGCCCACCCCCTCCGAACCTGACGACCCGCGTGTCCACGGCCCCCAGAATCTTACCCGCCTCCCGCGCCATCGCGTCGACCTGCGCACGGTCACGGACGTCCGCTTTGAGCGGTACCGCCCTGCCGCCTTCCGCCTGGATGTCCGCCACCACCTTTCGGGCTTTCTCCTCGCTCTGAAAGTAGTTCACCCCGACCGCGGCCCCGTGCCGCGCAAGCAGCTTCGCGGTCGCCGCCCCGATCCCCCTGCTTGCCCCAGTTATGACGACTACTCTTCCCTTCAACAGCATCGCCGTTTCCTCCTGCCTTGAAGAATGTGTTCCCCAGGATGTATCAAGTCCGCTCGAGGATCAGCGATATCCCCTGCCCCACGCCGATGCACATCGTGCAGAGGGCGTAGCGGCCCCCGATCCGGTGCAGCTGGTACATGGCGGTGGCGACCAGCCGCGCGCCGCTCATCCCGAGCGGATGCCCCAGCGCGATCGCTCCGCCGTTGGGATTGACGCGTGGGTCGTCGTCGGCCAGCCCCAGCTCCCGCATCACGGCGAGCCCCTGCGCGGCGAACGCCTCGTTAAGCTCGATCACGTCCATCTTGTCCAGATCCAGACCGGCGATCGCCAGCACCTTGCGGGTCGCGGGGACGGGGCCCATCCCCATCGTCCGCGGCGGCACTCCCGCGACGGCCATGGCGACGATCCGCGCCTTCGGGGTGAGGCCGTGCTCTTTGGCGGCTTCTCCCGAGGCAACGAGCAGGGCGCACGCTCCGTCGTTGACGCCTGAGGCGTTTCCGGCGGTCACCGTGCCGTTGGCCCGGAACGACGGTTTCAGTTTCGCCAATCCTTCCAGCGTGCTGTTCGCCCTGGGGTGCTCGTCCCTGTCGACAACGATCTCCCCGCCCTTCCGCTGTGGAATGGAGACCGGGACGATCTCATCCGAAAAGACGCCGGCCGCAGCCGCACGGGCGGTCTTGAGCTGACTGCCCAAGGCGAAGGCGTCCTGGTCTTCCCGCGATACGCGATGCTGCTCAGCCACGTTCTCCGCGGTCTCCCCCATCGACTCGATCCCGTACTGCTCCTTCATCAGGCGATTGACGAAGCGCCACCCGATCGTGGAATCGAACATCTGGGCGCCCCGATCAAACGGAATGGTCCCCTTCCCGATCACATACGGCGCGCGGGACATGCTTTCGACCCCGCCGGCGACGATCAGGTTCGCCTCTCCCGCCTTGATCGCACGGTAGGCGGTCCCCACGGCGTCCATCCCGGAGCCGCACAGCCGGTTCAAGGTCACGCCGGGCACCTCCACCGGCAGGCCCGCCAGCAGTGCCGCCATCCGCGCCACGTTCCGGTTGTCCTCCCCGGCCTGGTTCGCGCATCCGTACATCACGTCGTCAACACTCCCCCATGCGACCGAATGGTTGCGCTTCACCAGGGCCTTTATGGGCAGCGCGGCCAGGTCGTCGGTCCTGACGCCCGACAGGCTCCCGCCGTACGACCCGATCGGCGTGCGGATCGCGTCACAGAGATATGCGTCGCTCATTTCGGCCCTCCCGTTTCATATCATCAGGTGCATCTTCTTGATCTCTTCATTGTTCTCCAGGTCCTTCACCGTCCCGTGGAAGCGGATCCTTCCATTGTCGATGACGTAGGCGCGGTCGATCAGCCGAAGCGACGACTTGAGGTTCTGCTCGGAGAGCAGGATGCTTATCCCCGCATCCTTGAGTTTCAATATCTGCCCTTCCAGGGATCTCACGATGAGCGGCGCAAGCCCTTCCGTCGGCTCGTCGAGCAGCAGCAGCTTCGGGTCGCTCATGAGCGCCCGCCCAAGGGCGAGCATCGCCCTCTCGCCGCCGCTTAAGAACCCCGCCCGCCTTCCGGTGATTTCCTTAAGCGGCGGGAACAGGTCGTACACCCTGTCCTTGCTCCATCCGCCCGTCCTCCGATGGACGACGTCGAGATTGTCCTCCACGGTGAGGTCGGCGAAGATGCGCCGGTCGTCGGGCACGTAGCAGATTCCACGCCGCACGAGCTGCCACGGCTTCCATCCCGTAACATCCTCTCCCTCGAAGCGAATGGTCCCCTCTTTCGGGCGGAGCATGCCGCAGATGCTTTTCATGGTCGTCGTCTTTCCTGCGCCGTTTCTGCCCAGCAAGCCGACGATCTCGCCTTTCGCGAGCGACAGGGATACATCGAACAGGATGTGGCTCTGCCCGTAACAGGTATGGATGCCCCGGACGTCTAACATCCGCCGTCCTCTCCCAGGTAGGCGTCCTGGACCTCCCGGTTCCGCCGCACCTCATCGCAACTCCCCTGGATCACGGTCCCGCCCCGCACCATCACCATGACCCGGTCGGCGATCTCGAACACGAGCCCGATATCGTGCTCGCAGAACAGGATGGTCAGCCCGAGCTCGTCGGAAAGTTTCTTGATCAGGCGGATGCAGCGCTCCGTCTCCTCCGGCCCCATCCCCGCGGTGGGCTCGTCCAGGATCAGCAGTTCCGGCTTCCCTCCCAGCGCGACGGCGATCTCCAGGACCTTCTGGTCTCCGTGGGAGAGGAGGTCGCTTTCTACGTCCTGCTTCTCGTAAAGGCCAACGTTCCTCAGGATCCCGTGGACCTCTTCCGCGGCCATGCTCCGGACCGGCGAAAAGATCCGGAAGGTCTTGCGCTCCCGGGCCAGCACCGCGATCTGGACGTTCTCGAAGACCGAAAGCCGCGGGAAGATGTTGACCACCTGGAAGGAGCGCGATATCCCCTTCCGGCAGAGGACATGAGGGGCGAGCCCGCCGATCTCCCGATCCTTGAACCGTACCCGCCCCGAGTCCGGAGCCAGGTGGCCCGTGATGACGTTGAACAGCGTCGTCTTGCCCGCGCCGTTGGGACCGATGACCGCGACGATCTCCCCCGCTTCCACGTGGAGGTTCGCGCCGTTGACCGCCTTGAAGCCGCCGAACGACTTGACGACCGATTCCACCCTAAGCAAGGCGGCCCTCCTTCGGCCGGAAGCGCCGGATGGCGACCCCCAGCACCCCGTCGGGGAGGAAGATGATCACCAGCGTGAGGATGATGCCGAGGAAGAGGTGCCAGTACGGAATATGGACGCTGACGTAGGTCCGCAACAGAACGAGGATCGAGGCGCCCACGAGCGGCCCGAAGAACGTGTACATGCCGCCCAGCAGGCACATGACGAGGACCTCGAGGGAGTAGGTCCAGAACATCATGTCCGGAAAGACCGACGTTTCGATGACCACGAACAGCGAGCCGGCGACGCCTCCGAAGAACCCCGCGATCACGAGGGCCGTGAGCTGGTGCAGCCTCACGTGGATCCCGATGGCTTCGGAACGGACCGGGTTGTCCCGGATCCCCTCCAGCGCCTTGCCGAAGGGGGACCGGACGATCCGGTGCAGCGCGTACATGCAAAGGGCCGTCACGGCCAGGGTGTAATAATAGGCGCCTTCCGGCGAGGCGATCCCGTCCGGAACCGGGACGCCGGGGATCCCGTTGTCCCCTCCGGTGAAGGAGTACCATCGGTAGACGATCGCCCAGACGAGCGAACCCAGGGAGATCTGGAGCATCCCGAAGTAGAGCTTCGACAGGCGCACGCAGATGATCCCCATGACCAGGCTGAAAGCGGCCGCGGCCAGCGGGCCGGCGATCAGGCAGAAAGGGGCGGGCAACCCGCTCCGGGTCAGCATGAGCGCGGTGCCGTAGGCGCCTACTCCGTAGAACACCGCGTGGTGAAACTGGTAGATGCCTCCGAACCCGATCGCAAGGTTCAAGGAAGTCGCCAGCAGGCCCGTGAGCAGGACGATCGCGACGATATAGATGTGGAACCGCGGCAGGAACAGCGGCAGCGCGGCGAGGAGGGCCAGCAGCAGGAGAGGCGCGGCGCATGTCCGTTTCATCGGGCCGTCACCATACCGATCGCAGCAGGCCCTTGGGCCGGAAAGACAATACGACGACGACCGCGAGATAAGGGAAGACGATCCCGAACTGCGGCCAGACCATGATCCCGAGCGACTGGGCCAGCCCGAAGATGAGCGATCCCAGGAGCGCCCCCCAGACGTTCCCCAGGCCGCCCATGATCACGATCAGGAACGCCTCCATGATCAGCGAGTGGTCCATGCCGAGGGAGACGCTGGTCATGGGCGCGATGAGCGCCCCGCCCAGGCCCGCGAGGAAGCAGCCCAGGACGAAGGTGAACGCGAACACCCATCCCACGTTGATCCCGACGGCGCTCACCATCTCGGCGTCGACCGCCGCCGCGCGGGAGATCTTCCCGATCTTCGTCCGGTTGACCACCAGCCATAGGAAAACGGCGATGAACGGACCCACCGCCAGGAGGAAGAGATTGTAATAGGGTACGGGAAGACCGAGGATCTCCGCGGAACCCTGGATGAGGGCGGGGGCCTCGATGGATCGGAATTCCGTCCCCCAGAGGATCTTGACGAGGTCGCCGAAGATCAGCGCGAAGGAAAAGGTGAGGAGCAGGAGCATCAGGTGCTCGCGCTCGTACAGGTACGAGAAGAAGCCCCGCTCCATGACGAAACCGATGGCCGCCACGACCAGGGGCGCGACGACCATCGCGACACAGAAGGCGAAGCCGCCGCCCCCCAGGAATGAGATCACCGAATACGCGGAAAAAGCGCCGATCATGTAGAGGGAGCCGTGCGCGATGTTGGGGATCCGGAGCACGCCCAGGATGAGGGTCAAGCCGGACGACACGATGAACAGGATCGTCGTCCGGCTCAAGCCCATCAAAACCTGGGACAGCGTCCCGGCGGAAAACAGGATTTCCAGAAAACTCATCCGCGGAAGGCCGCTACTTCGCCCGCACCTTCCGTATCTCCTCGCAGGTGGGCATATAGTCCTTCCCGGCGATCGAGACGAGATCGCTTCCGACGAGGAACTCGTACTTCGTCGATTTTTTCGTCACGCCGTAAAACATCGGCAGCACGATCTGGTGGTCGCAGGCCCTCACCTCCAGCTTGCCGATGGGGCTGTCGAGCGTCATCCCTTCCAGCGCGTCGATGAACTTCTCCTTGTCGACCTTCCCCGCCTTCCCGTAGGCCATCGCGATGAACTGCGCGGTCATGTATCCGTAGAGGGCGCCGCTCTTGGGATGGCGGCCGTACAGCTTCTGGAAGTCGTCCGCGAAGGATTTGTTCACCTTCGTGTCCGGGTAGTAGAACAGGTAGTTCGCGGTGCCGAACACTCCTTCCGGCGCGTTCTGCCCCTGGGGCATCAGAGTCGAAAGCTCGATGCCCGTGTGCTGGTAGAAGGGGACCCTCTTGTTGAATCCCGTCGCCTGCGCCGCCTTCTGGAAATTGACCATGCTTCCCCCGCCGGTCGCGACGATCACGAAATCCGGCTTGGCCGCCAGAATCTGGGTGATGTAGGGGTTGAAGTCGGTTTCGCGCATCTTCCACCAGGACTGGCCGACAAGCTGCACCTTCGGGTTCAGCGCCTTCAGGTGGCTCCAGATGGCGTCCGCGATCGCATGCCCGTACTCGTAGTCGTCCCCGGCGATCCAGTACTTGACGTACCGCTTCTTCGCGAACGCCGTCGCCGTGGCCCTGCCGATCATGTCCGTGTTCTCGTTCATGTTGAAGACGTAGCGGTGCCCCTTCTCCCCGGTGATCTTCCCGCTCTTCGAGAAGGTCACCAGGAAGGGGACCTTCTCCTTCCTGCACAGGTCGGAAATGGCCAGGGCCGTCGCGCTGTTGATCGTGCCCATGAGAATGTCGACGTTCTCCTTCAGGATCAGCTCCTTGGCCATCGCAAGGCCCACGTCGGACTTGAAGGTGTCGTCGCGGATCACGAACTCGATCTTCTTGCCCAGCACGCCGCCCTTCGCGTTGATCCTGTCCGCGGCCATCTTGAACCCGTCCCGCACGTCGTAGGTGTAGGTCGTCACGGGACCGGTGTAGGTATCCACGATGCCCACCTTGATCGTGTCGCCCGCAACGCCGGATGCCGCCAGGAAGAATGTGAGGACGACCACCGCCAGAAACCCTGCCATCTTTTTCATCGCCTGCCCCCCTTCTGAATTGTGTTCCATCAATATTCGCCCGTCGTAATAAAATTCCCCCCCGATCCCTTCCGCCCCGTCCGTCCGCCGCCGGTCAGGGCGAGGAAAGAACGATCACCTCCGGGCCCGGATTCTCCGCGTGCAACCGCTCCACGAGGTCCTTGCGCCTTTCCAGGGCGGCTCTCTGGTTGACATATCCCTTGTCGGTGATCTCGTTTGCGTCGCTGGAAGGCGGCTCCGCCATGAGCATGACGCGGTGCACCCTGGCCGCCGAGCCCCTCTGCCGGGAGTTGTAGTCCGTCAACGTCTTCCGCAGGTGCTTCACCACCTCCGCGCTGCGCAGGATGTCCTCGACCGGCCTGCTTCCGCCCGCGTCCCGGCAAATCTCCCTGCAGACGGGGACGTTGGGCCAGGCGAGGATTCCGACTTCGGATCGGTCGTGGCCGGTCACCAAAGCGTCTTGCAGGGCGGGGGCCGCCGCCGCCATCACGCCGAGCCGAAGCGACCCCGTATGGACCCAGGTTCCCGTGGCCAGCTTGAAATCCTCCGCGACCCGGCCGGCGAAGACGATCCCCTTTGCGGGATCGTCCGGGTCGGCGAACACGCCGGCGTCGCCGATCTTGTAGAACCCGTCCTCGTCGAACGCCTCCCCGGTCAGGTCGGGGCGGCCCAGGTATCCCGGAGTGACGTTGGGCCCCTTCACCCGGAGCTCGAACTTCGCTTCGCTGGGGACCATCTTGATGGCCACGCCCGGACAGGGGAGGCCGATCACGCCCGCTTTTTCGATGGGAAAGTGGGCGGCCGTCGCCAGCGGCGCCGTCTCCGTCGATCCCCAGGAGGAAGTCATCGGGACCTTCCTGCCGGTTGCCAGCAGGGAAACTTCCTCCAGCCGCCGCCACAGGTCCTGCGACAACGCCGCACCGGCGTAGAAGATCAGCTGCAGCCGCCGGAAGAAACTGCGGCGAAGATTTCCGTCCTTCTCCAAGAAGGGCAGAAGCATCGCGAAACCCGCGGGCACGTTGAAGTAGATGGTCGGCGAGATCTCGGCGAGGTTCCGCGCCGTCTGCTCGACCAATCCGGGAGCCGGCTTCCCCCCATCGATGAAGAGGGTTCCTCCCTTCCTCAAGACCAGGTTGAAATTGTGGTTCCCGCCGAAGGTGTGGTTCCAGGGGAGCCAGTCGACAAGGACGGGCGGAGTTTTCCTCGTGAAGGGCCAGACCTGGGCCAGCATCTGCTGATTCGCGCAGAGCATGCCGTGGGTGTTGATCACCCCCTTGGGAAGCCCCGTAGAGCCGGAGGTGAACAGGTACTTTGCGACCGATTCCGGCCCCACCGCCTCGAAAGCCTTTGCGACCTCGCGCGTGGGCGTGGTTTCGAGCAGCGCCGAAAGCTGCGTGGCGGGGATCCCCTCGGCCCATACGCCGTTGACCACCACCTCGACGTCTGCGAGGTCCAGCGCCCGGAGCGCGCGGGAGAACATCTCGCCGTTCTCCGCATAGATGAGCCCCGGCCGCACCTCTGCGAATATGGATTTAAGCTTCGCGAAGTCCTGGCTGAGCAGCGAGTAGGCGACGGAAACCGGCGCCACGGGCACCCCGGCGAGGAAGCCGCCGAGCATCAGAAGGGCATGCCCGATGGAGTTCCCCGACAGGATCATGACGGGCCGGTCCGGCCCCAGTCTCCTGTCGATCAGCGCCTGGGCGACGGAATCCGCCCTGCGGGCGGCCTCCCGGTAGGTCAGGAGCCGCCACTGCCCCGAGGCGTCCCTCTCGCCAAGAAAGACCCGGTCCGGGGCCTCCTTCGCCCAGCGCCGGAGCATCGCCCCGAGGCTTTTTTCATAGGATGCGAGCGGCATGGGGGAGCGCAGGAGATATCCTCCCCCGGGCATGGACTCCACGCCGACCGCGGCAGGCGCGAACTCCGTCGGCGGAAAAACTTCCTGGCTCATCGGTTACCCCCCTCCCATGATGCGCATGACGGCGACCTCGTCCCCGCTGCGCACCGGATGGGATTTTTCGTTCGCAAGGACCATGCTGCCGTTGACCGAGGTGACCAGGGAGCGGTCTTCGAGCTTCCCGGCCGCATGGGGGAGCCGGCGGTGGAGCGCCTCCCTCAGCTCCGCGACGCTTGCAACCGGCTCGTCGACGATGACCGCCCCCTCCGGTGCGCCGGGGATGTCGCCGGGGAGCGCGACCTCGACGGCGAACCCGGTGAGCACTTCGGCGAGCCGGCGGTGCCAATCGAGAGACGGGACCCCGGCCTCGTTCAGCCCCAGGACGGCATAGAAGCGTTTTTTGAGCGCCTCGAACTGCACCCTGTCGATCTTCTCCCCCGCGAAGGGGCCGACCTTCACCTCCTCGTCGAACCAGCGGTCGGGGAGCGTGTCGTCCTTCTCGGTCAAACCCAGGCGGCAGTTGAGGAGACGCTCGACCCCGGTGATGTTTCGGCCGATCCCGTCGAGCTCCGCGGGAGTGAAAACTTCCCCCGTCAGCTCCTTCAACTGGCGGGCGAAGTCCTCGAAGTCCGCCGTGGAGGGTGAGTTGAACAGTTTGGTCGCAAAACGGCATATGCCGACGGCGTCCCCGACGGCGAAAATGTTTTCGCACGCCCTGACTGCGTGCTCCTTCCCCTCGTACCGGTTGGGCTCCGCAGCCACATGTCCGCCGTAGAGAGCCGTCTTGAACTCCGGGTTGTCGTTGATCCTCGCGTTGATCTCCAGGGTGGGCCGATTCCGGAGATGGTCCATCCCGCGGGTCGCGACGGCTAACCCGAGGGCAAACCCCTTGAGGATGCGCGCGTCATGGGGATCGGACTGGAAAAGCCCCTTGACGGCCATGCGGTATTTCAGCGCTTCTTGAGGGTACCTCCCCCGCTCCACCGCCCGGTTGGAGTCGGCGATGACATTCCCGAACCCTTTCCTGTCCGCCGTCAGGAAGAGGAGCTTCTCGATCGCCTCGTAATTTCCCCAGGCGAGATCGAGCCCTCCGGTGTCCTCCATGGTGATGATGCCGCGCTGGTAGAGCTCCATCGCCCACGCAATGGCGCTCCCCGTGCTGGCGGAGTCGAGCCCAAGGTCGTTGACGATGTTGTTCAGCCGGGCGACCTGCTCGGGCTCCCGGATCCCGATCATCGGGCCCATCTTCCCCAGCGTCACGTAATCGGGGCCGTCCCCCTTGTCGTACCGGTCGAATTCGCCGGTCCCCCGGATCCCTTGATACGCCTTCCCTCTCCGGTGCTCGATTTCCGCCTGCTTCTCGTCGTACCCCGCGTTCCCGGCCACGCCTTTGAGCGCGCCGGTCCCCCACCCGCCCTTCCCTTCCGGAGTGAGGTCGTTCAAGGGGCGGCAGCGGACGGGGCATTTGAGGCAGCCGTCCATGCCCGGACGATATGCGTCGAAGTTGTCGGCGTCGAGAGAGTCGTGCCAGCTCGTCTCCTGGTTGTTCTTCGCGCCCATGGCCCCCAGGATGCGGCTGGGCTTGTAGAGGAACGGGGTCCCCACCGTCATCAGCGCGTGCTTGACCGCGCTGCTCGAAAGGATCCGATGGGCGATGTCCCGGTTGTTCTCCTTGAAGGCGGCGGAAACGGCGGGCTGCCCGCCCCGCCCCCGGATCATGACGCCCTTGAGCCGCAAGGACCCCATCTTCGCGCCGGTGCCGCCGCGCGCGTAGATCGCCTTCGGCCCGCCCATGATGCCGGAGCACAGGACCAGGTTTTCCCCCGCGCGGGTGATGCGGGCAAGCGCCATGTCCTTCCTCTCGGCGCAGGAGAAGTCCCTCTCCACCGCCCGGGTGAAGTCCGCGTTGCCCATCCCCAGGTAAGGGGAGGCGTCGTGAAACGCGACCTTGCCGCCCGAGATCTCCAGGAGCGTCCACCCCGGCGCCCGGCCGTAAAGGACGAGGTGATCGCAGCCGTGGAATTTGAGGAACGTCGGGAAGGCGTCCCCGCAGTTGCTGTCCAGGATGGCGTGGCTGTCGGGCGCGATGCTCGTCACGTTCCCGCGGGCGGCGGTGGGTATCGTCCCCGTGAGGACTCCGCTGCCGAAGATCAGCGGGATCTGCGGGTCCAGCGGCTCCCTTCCGTCGGGAAGGAGATTGTAGAGGAGGTACATGTTCCCGCCGCGGTTGGAGAGAAAGGCGCGGAACGCTTCCCTGGGAAGGTACCGGAAAAAATGCTCCCGGCGCTCGAGATCCACGAAAAGCGCGGCGCCCTGCGTCGGGTACTGCGGGCTGCCGGGCATCCTCGCCGCCAGCCGTTCGACCTTCGCCCTTATGTCCACGATCTTCCCGCCCCAGCCCCCCCTTATTTCGTTTCGAGCGCTTTGACGAGGCCCCGGATCATGGTGTTGAACGGTGTGGCCATCCCCGCCTGCACGCCGTATTCGACGATCTTTCCGTTGATGTAGTCTACCTCGGTCCGCCGGCCCGCCTCGATGTCCTGGAGCATGGACGGCTTGTGATGGCCGGCCTTCCGTATGTAGTTGATGCAGTACGGATAGAAATTCGAGCCCAGGGAAACCTCGTTGGCGCGGGCCACCGCGACCCCTTCCTTGATCAGGGAGTCCACCAGGTTGAAGAGGATGGGATCGTTGATGACCTCGGCCATCGTCTTTCCGGTGATGGCGCAGAGCGGGTTCATGCAGGCGTTGAGGATGGCCTTCCGCCAGACCATGTCGTGGATCTGGCCGGTATGCAGCGTTTCGAGTCCGCATTCCGTCAGAACGTCGCAGATCCCGACGGCGGCGGCGCTGGATTTCGGGTCGAGCTCCTGGATGTAATGAGGGCGGTGATGGAACGCGATCCGGACGTGGGAGGGCCCCAAAGGGACGCAGCCGAGGTTGACGACCGCCCGCATGACGGATCCGGCGCCCAGGTGCTGCGCGAGGACGAGCTCGGTGTCCACCCCGTTCTGCCAGCTGACGACATACCGCCCCTCGGCGACGAAGCCCTCCAGGGCGGACGCAATGAGGGGGAGGGCGGTGGCCTTGACGGCGACGACGATCACGTCGGGAGGATCGCCGACGAGGTCGTCCACGCGGGTGGTGGTCCTGGCCACCCTGGCGTGAAGCGAGTCGGTGCCTTCGACTATGATGCCGGGATCGAGAGCGGACTCCAGGGGGGCGGTCAACACATCGCAAAGGGTGACGTCGTACCCTCCGTTCGACAGGAAGGCCGCCACGATTCCGCCGACGGGGCCGGCGCCGATGACCGCAAACTTTTTCGGCCTGTACGTTCCGTTTCCCATGGGTCCCTTCGTTCCCCGCAAATCCCCTATCCGGAGCTCTCCGCCATTCCGAAAGCCTCGGCATCGAGGAGCTTGACGTTGTTGGCCTTGAGGATCTCGATCGCCCGGTCGTTGTCGCTGAAGCGGAATATCATCACCGCCTTGCCGGAGGAGGCCCCGGCCAGCGCGTACATGTATTCGACGTTCACCTTGGTTTCCTTGAACGGGTAGAGGATCCTGGCCAGGCTCCCGGGGACGTCGTCGATCTCCGCGGCGACCACCTCGTCGATGCGCGCCGGAAGCTGCTTTTCCATGATCACTCTTCGGGCCGTGGCGACGTCGGAAACGAGGATCCGCAGGATCCCGTAGTCGGAGGTGTCGCTGATGCAGAGGGACCGTAAGTTCAGGCCCGCCTCTCCGAGGGCGTGGGTGGCCTCGTACAGGCGCCCGGGGGCGTTTTCCAGGAAAACGGACAGCTGCTTCAGCTTCATCGGAACCTTCCTTTCGGACCTGCGCGGACGGCGGGCGGGGCCGCCGCCGGATCAGGCGACCCCGGTGCGGATCCCCTTGGGGCGCCTGTCCTCGACCCGTCTCGCTTTCCCTTCGCTGCGCGGGATCGTCCCCGGCGGGACCAGGGTCACCTTCGCGCTGATGCCGACCATGTCCTTGATGTCCCGCTTCAGGTTATCGATTTTCGCGCGCGCCGTCGCCACATCCTTGAGGATTTCCTTTTCGCTCCCCTTCAGGACGTCGGCCCCGGCCTTCGCCATGAACTCCTCGGTGACCTCGATCCGGACCTCGACCTCGTCCAGACTCCCCTGGCGGTCGACCACGACCATGTAGTGGGGCGACACGCCTTGGCGCTTGAGGATGATCGACTCGATCTGGGAGGGGAAGAAGTTGACCCCGCGGATGATCAGCATGTCGTCCGTGCGGCCGGAGATCCTCTCCATCCTGACCAGCGTGCGCCCGCAGTCGCAGGCCCCGTAATCCAGTCGGGAGATGTCCCGGGTGCGGTACCGGAGCAGCGGCATCCCTTCGTTTCCGATGGTGGTGAGGACCAGCTCCCCCTTCTCGCCGGGGGGAAGAGGCTCGCACGTTTCGGGGTGGATCACCTCCGGATAGAAGAAATCCTCGTTGACGTGCAGCCCGCTGCGGACCTCGTGGCACTCGAAGGAGACTCCGGGGCCGATCATCTCGGTCAGGCCGTACATGTCGCAGGCCTTCAGCCCGAACTTCTCCTCGATCGCCAGGCGCATCGACTCGCTCCAGGGCTCGGCGCCGAAAAGGCCGATCCGGAGCTTGAGCTTCCGGAAATCCACCCCCATCTGTTCCCCGACCTCGTGAAGATGCATGAGGAAGGAAGGGGTCGCGGTGACGACGGTGCTGCCCAGATCCTGCATCAGCATGATCTGCCTCTGGGAGTTGCCGCCGGACATCGGAAGTACCGTCGCGCCTATCCGAATGGCCCCATAGTGGGTCCCCAGGCCGCCGGTAAAGAGGCCGTAGCCGTAAATGTTCTGGACGATGTCGTTCTTCGTTATGCCGGCTCCCGTGCAGGCCCGGGCCATGACCTCGGTCCAGAGCTCGATGTCGTTCCGGGTGTAGGGGACGACGACCGGCTTCCCCGTGGTCCCCGAGGTCGCGTGGAACTCGACGATGTCCTCCATGGACGCGCTGAAGAGGCCGAAGGGATACTGGTCCCGGATATGCTGCTTCGTGGTCAGGGGAAGCTTCCGGATATCGTCCAGCGAACGGATGTCGCCCGGCTTCACCCCCGCGTCGTCCAGCCGCTTCCTGTACACGGCGTTCTTCCCGTGGACGTAGCCGACCGTCTTCTGCAGCTTCCCGAGCTGGATTTGCCGCATTTCGTCGCGGCCGATCGTCTCTTCTCTGCTCCAGGCCATGGCCTCGTGTTTTCCTTTCTCTCGATGTCGGTCGAATCCCGGAAACGTCCTACTTCGCCGGGTATTCGTAGAATCCCTTCCCGGTCTTGCGCCCCAGGTGTCCCGCGCTCACCATCTTCCTCAGGAGTCCGGGAGAAGCGAACCGCGGCTCTTTCGTGTACCCGTAGAATATTTCGCCGACCAGGTGGGAAATCTCGACCCCGGTGAAGTCCATCAGTTCGAAGGGCCCCATCGGCATGCCGGCGCCCAATTTCATCGCCGTGTCGATGTCCTCGGCGGACGCCACGCCCGCCTCGAGGAGACGGACGGCGTCGAGCATGTACGGGATGAGGAGCCGGTTCACGACGAACCCCGGGGTGTCCTTGCAGGTGATCAGCGTTTTGCCCAGCTTTACGGCCATCGCCAGG
>Ga0214473_10003338_pt1 | contig 19486 bp, 17 predicted proteins | sample RVTome_7_FD_203509 | JGI IMG/M metagenome (GOLD analysis project Ga0214473, IMG submission 203509) | Soil microbial communities from uranium-contaminated site in the Upper Colorado River Basin, Wyoming, United States - RVT98D197 | ecosystem: Environmental > Terrestrial > Soil > Contaminated >... | reverse complement strand
AGAGCGTCGTCGGATCGTAGTAGCTGCCCGCCCCGGTGACCGTTCCATAGAACCGCTCGAAACCGCGATGCAGCGGCCAATTGTACTTCGGCCCGTCTTTCCCAATATCCCTCGCCACGTGCCACTTGCCGGCCATGTAGGTGCGGTAGCCGGCCGGCCGGAGCACCTCAGCGATCGTGACACAGCGATCGTTCAACTCGCCCCGATAGCTGTCGAAGCCGCTGTCCGCTGTCATATGGCCCATGCCCGCCTGATGCGGGTAGAGTCCGGTCATCAGCGAGGCCCGTGTCGGGCAGCACCGGGCACAGTTGTAGAATTGCGTGAACCGCAGGCCGTCCGCGGCAAGGTTGTCCAGATTCGGCGTATGGATCTCGCTGCCATAGCAGCCGAGATCGGAAAAGCCCATATCGTCGGACATGATCAGGAGAATATTCGGCCGGCGGGCAGTTCCCGCAGAGACCTGCGACGTGGTGCGGCAGCCCGGAAGACCTGCCGCCACAGCCCCCATTCCTAACGCCCTCAGGAAATCACGACGCGTCCAATGCATTGTCTGCATATCGGCTCATCTCCTCATACCATTGGTCGGCTGTAACCCTGCTGCTTGTAGCGTTCGAGCAGGGTCGAAAGACGTTTCACAATCTGCGGCTGCTCGGCCCAGAGGTTCTTCTGCTCGCTCGGATCGTCATCGAGATTGTAGAGTTGCCCTTCGGGCCCGCCGGGTTGGGGCTTGATCTGCCGGGGAGCCGTGAACCCGCCCGAGCCGAGGCCCTGAACCAGTTTCCACGGCCCCTGTCGGATGGCGAACATGCCGTTTCCGGAATGATGGACCGTGGCTTCACGAATAGGTGTTTCCAAGCCAGGATTCAGAATCGCCGGCAGGATGTTGAAGCTGTCCGGACCGGCATCTGCGGGCAGTGGGTCGCCAACAACCGCGGCGAACGTGGCCAGCACATCCGTCAGGCAGAGGGTCTGGCGGCTCTGTGTGCCGGGCCGGATGCGCCCCGGCCAGCGGCAGATGAACGGGACGCGGTGGCCCGCCTCGTGGATATCGGATTTCTGTCCTCGCCAGGGACCGTTGGCGCGATGACCGAACTTCTTGATCTGCTCGGCAGGCCAGTGCGAGCCGTTGTCCGACGTGAAGACGACCAGCGTATTGTCCTTGAACCCGGCGTCATCCACCGCCTTGACGATCTGTCCCACGGCCCAGTCCACCTGCGTGACGAAATCGCCGTACCAGTCCACATCGGTCTTTCCCCGGAACTCGTCCGTCGGCATCCACGGGGTATGCGGGGCGGTGAGAGGGACATATAGGAAGAAGGGCTTATCGGCGGTCTGGCGTCTGAGGAATTCGACCGATTTGGTCGTGACAGTCGGCAGGACAGCGTAGAAATCGAACGACGGCGCGATAGCCCCGGCCCGCCAGTAGCCGCCCCCGCCGGACCAGCGGCGCTCGCTGCCGGGAGTGTGCCCGGTCGGCGCTTCCACGAGCCGGCCGTTCTCCAGCCAGCAATACGGGTCCATGTCCAGCGAGGCGGGGATGATGTAGCTGTAATCAAAGCCGAGCGACTGCGGCCCGTGCGTCACAGGCTTGGCCCAATCGACGTTGTCAACCACGGGCTTCTTACCGGCGTCTTTCGTCACCCAGCCCAAGCCGAGGTGCCATTTGCCGACGCAGCCGGTGTTATACTCGTGTCTCCTCAGCAGCGACGCAATCGTCAGCCGGTCGGTCTCGATCAGCGGCTCACCGTAACCGTTCAGCACCCCCTGCTTGAGGCTCGACCGCCAGCAGTACCGGCCGGTCAGAAGCCCGTACCGCGTGGGCGTGCAAACCGCCGAGGGCGTGTGCGCATCGGTGAAGCAAATCCCCTGCCCCGCCAATCGGTCCATCTGCGGCGTCGGGATCTTCGATTCACTGCTGTAGCACGTCGGGTCGCCATACCCGAGATCGTCCGCGAGAATGAGAACGATGTTCGGGCGCTCCTTATTCTGCCGAGCCCCTCCTCCCACGCTCTTGCAGCCGCCGAGAGCAAGTGCGCCCGCCGTCCAACTCATGGTTTTGAGGAAGTCACGACGTGTCCGCATACGATCATTTCATCCAGGCCAACAACCTCCGGCACATCACAGAAAACCGGGCACAATTGCCGTCATGGTCCACGAAGCAGCCATTGATGCACGAAGGCCCCCAGCAGCCAGACGGCGAAGCTGGCGCTCAGCACCGCCCACAATGGCAGATGGCGGCGGAAACAGATAAGGGCCGTCACGAAGAACAGGATCGTCGGCAGGATGCCGAGCAGGGCCCCGCCGCAGTAGTCGACCATCAGGGTGAAGTCACCCGGATGGTCCCAGTACAACCACAGGAGCACGAGCAGGCTCGTCAGCGGCATGACCGCGACCAAGCCGGCCAAGGTGGGCGCCTTGCGGCCGATCTGGGTCGCCAGCAGAATGACCGCCACGCTGATGGTGAGTTTGACCGCGAATCGCAGCATCACTTGATGAAACGTATGATCAAGGGATATGGGTAGCGATAGTGGTGCCCGTCGTTGGCCTTGATCGCGGCAATAATGAGCAGCACAATATCCACGATTGCGACCACAGGCAGCAGGAGAAACCCAATGCAGACAAACATCAGCAGTCCTGCCACGAGACCGTAGATGAGCATCGTGATCTGAAAATTGACCGCCTCCTTGCCCTGCTCATCGACGAACGGATATTGATCCTTCTTGATGAGCCAGACGATGAGCGGCCCAATCACGCTGCCAATGGCGGGTACTACGAGGAAAGCAAGGCCTGCCAAGTGGCAAAGCATCGCCCATAGGCGTGCATCGCGGTTCATCTCTCGATCCGTCTGGCCCGGCTCGATCACAGGCGGCACACTGGGCGGCCCTTGCGGCTCGCCCACCCCGGGGACATCATTCATGTTCGTCATGTTCCGACTCCGTTCACAAAAGCGATGGACTCTCTTGTCACACTCCGCCTGCCATGGGCGGACTCTCGTCTGTGCACATCCTGCCAACTACCTTCCTTTTTAGCCCAGAGCATGCCGCCAGTCAAGGGAATCCCGATTTGCTCACAGGTCCTCCGGGTGGCAGCGGCAAGGCCGAAGGCTTTGCCGATGGCGGATGGGCAAACCATCGGCAAGCGTGCGCTTGCTGCCGCCACCCACAACCTCATGCTTGCTCTGCCACGATCTTGTCATAGACCCAGGATGCCCCGGCTGACGGGATTCACTTGACCGGGGAAGTGAGTGTATGATTTGCTATGAGCCATGATTGGCAGGCAGCAGGTCGTGAGCAAGACTGTCGATGCGCCGTTATTGGAGATCTTCCCGTGTCGAATGATCGAGCCTTGAGCGTACCGGCCGTGGCGTCGGTGGGCTGGTCCCGCTGGGGCGTTTGTGCCCTGCTGTTTTTCGCCACGACCCTCAACTACATCGACCGGCAGGTGATCGGCATTCTCAAGCCCGTGCTGGGAAAGCAACTCGGCTGGAATGAGATCGACTACAGCAACATCGTCTTTGCGTTCCAGATCGCCTATGCGATCGGCTACGCCGGCGCCGGCAGGCTCATCGACCGCCTGGGCGTCAGGCTCGGTTACGCCCTGGCGGTCCTGTTCTGGAGCCTCGCGGCCATGGCCCACGCCCTGAGCCGCTTCATACCTCCTGAAGCGAAGTTGGGAAACTGGATACCATGGGCTTCGCACGGTGCTCCGAGCTGGCTGCTGGTGGTTCCCATGACGGTGCTCGGGTTCAGCGCCGCACGCTTTGCCCTGGGACTGGCGGAGGGCGGCAACTTCCCGGCGGCGGTCAAGACGGTCAGCGAATGGTTCCCCAAGAAGGAGCGAGCGCTGGCCACCGGCATTTTCAATGCAGGCAGTAACGTGGGCGCCCTGGCGGCGCCCCTGCTGGTGCCGTGGCTGACAATGAAGTTCGGCTGGCCAACGGCATTCCTGGTGACGGGAGCGTTGGGGTTCATTTGGCTGGCGTTCTGGTGGCCGTTTTACCGGGATCCGGAAAGGCACTCTCGCATCTCCCCGGCGGAATTGGCGTACATTCGCAGCGACCCGCCTGATCCCGTTGTCAAGATCCCCTGGCTGTCATTGCTGCGTTACCGCCAGACGTGGGCATTTGTCGCGGGGATGTTCCTCTGCGCACCGATCTGGTGGTTCTATCTGTATTGGATACCGGACTTCCTCAATAAGAAGCACGGCCTGAACCTGCTGCAGTTGGGTCCGCCGCTGGTCGTGATCTACCTGATGGCGGACGTGGGCAGCATCGGCGGCGGGTGGCTCTCCTCATGGCTGCTCAAGCGGGGCTGGAGCGTAATGCCGCGCGCAAGACGGCCATGCTGGTGTGCGCATTGTGTGTCGTGCCGGTATTCACTGCTTCGAGCGTCTCCAACCTCTGGGCCGCCACGGTCCTGGTTGGCCTGGCGGCCTCGGCCCACCAGGGATTCGCCGCCAACCTCTATACGCTCGTCTCCGATACCGCACCGCGCCAGGTCGTCAGCTCCATCGTAGGCATCGGCGGCATGGCGGGAGCCATCGCCGGTATGTTCAGCGCCAAGCTCATTGGGTACGTCCTCCAGTGGACAGGGCAGTACCGCGTGCTGTTTATCATTGCAGCCTTCGCGTATCTGGTAAACCTACTGATCATCCACGTGCTGAATCCGCGACTGGAACCGATGAAACTTTGACTGGCTGTGAATCCAAGAATCCCTGACACGATGAATGCGTAACAAAGACCACCGGCATGTCATTCCCGCGCGGGCGGGAATCCAGTCTCCTTCGCGGCTTTCCTGGACCCCCGCCTGCGCGGGGGTGACATGGCAAGGCTCCTTCTGCTGGAAGCTATCAGCGTCCCCGTGGTCCGGCGTTGCTGACGTCGATGGGTAGGATGCCCAGTTCCGGAGCGGGCGAGCCGGGAGCGAACTCGACCTTGCCCTGCTGCCAGGCCGCCAGCTTCGGGTCCGCGTGACGGTTGGAGCCGCTCGGCTCAAGAGGATAGCTGCCGGAGCGGTTGTAGCGGTCGAGCTTATTACATTGCACGACGCCTTCGCCGCTGAACAGGACGTTGTTCACGGCTGTGGCGATCCCCTCGTAGTTGTCGAACGTGATCTTGCCCTTGGCATAGAGAACGTTCTTCTCGAACGTGTAGCCGGAGGAGCGGGGGAAAGTGATTTGCATGTCCTTATCGCTGATGAAGACATTGTTGCGGATCGTGTTGTCCCTCGCCATATGGTTATGGGAGGGCCGAACGACATCAACCGAAAGGTTATTCTCCACCACGCATCCTTCGCACTGCTCGTCGAGGTAGTACGCCGAGGCGCCGTAACCGCCGGTATCGACGATATCGTAGATGAAGTTGCCGCGCAGAACGAGGCCCTTGCCGCCAAAGCAGTAGATGCCGGCGCCATCGTGCAGCTCCTGCATGGCGTCGTGGATGCGGTTGGCTTCGATGCGATTGTCCTTGCCGCCGCAGGTCAGGGCGGAATAGGGCGTGTGATGCACGTGATTGTGGCTGACCTCGCAATTCTGCCCGCTGCCGGTCAGGGCAATGGCGCTGGGATACGTCAGGCCGACATCGTGCACATGATTATCTGTAATCTTCATGCCGCTGCCGCTGAAGCGGATGCCGCACGCCCCCACGTGATGCGTGTGACATCTTTCGATGCGCAGGTTCGAGCCGGATACCTTGATGGCCTGCCCGCCGGCGTTGACAATCTCCAGGTCAGCAAACGTGCAGTTGTCCGCGAACACGGCGTTGACGGCCCCGCTGAACCGGCCCGCGCCGAAGCCGCCCGCTTCCAGAGGCGTTGTCGTTACGGCAAGCGTCAGGCCGGCGATCGTGACGTCCTTTACGGGATTGTCCTTCGTGCCTTTGAGGACGATGATGGATTCGACGGTGGGTGCGATGACCTCCGCCGTGGCCATATCCTCGCCTGCCAGCGGCCAGTAAACGACCTTGCCTCGGGTCCGGTCCAGGTACCACTGTCCCGGCTCAGTCATCCCTTCCCGCACGTTCCAGAGGACGTACTTCTTGACGCCGAAGGCGCCCGGCGGATGGCCCGCAGGGCTCGAAAACGTCAGCGTGTGCGAGTTCAGATCGTTGGCGGAGACGCCGACGAGCGATTCGTCCCACATGTGATAAACGGTGACCTCCGCATTGCGGATGTCGAGCCAGGGACTGATGTCCTCCGGCTTGTACTTCATCGTGGTGAGTTCCTCGCCGGTCGGCTTGCGTTTCCAGCCGCCGCCGGTGGTGGACATCCACGGGACATCGAAGATGCTCAGGTGCTCGAAGTATCCCTGCTTGGGAACCCGTGCCCGCGGGCAGAAGCGCCCATTGACGATCAGGGCCCGGAAATCCCACTTGCCTTCTGTAACGCTCGGCAACTCGGCGGCATAAAACCTGTCGCCATCCTTCTCCCATCCTTCCACCTTCCTGCCGCCGTACAGGCAAGCCTTGCCACCCGGCTTGCCGACGATGCGCAGGCCGTTATCCTCGCCCGTAAGCACCAGCGGCTCATTGAGGAAGTACTGCCCCTCCTGAACCAGAATGGTCCGTGCCTGCTTCGTCCCCACCTTACGAGCGGCCCGGCAAGCCGCCTGCAGTGTCGCAAACGGTCCATCCGTGCCGTCGGGGTTGGCTTGAGCCAGCCGCCCGGACCATGTGTCACGGCCGCCAGGATGCACAAAAAAGGCGGAGGTTCCATCTGCGGCGTGGGCCGTTCCAAGACTGAGAGCAATGAATAATGAAGAGATCGTTGCGTTTCGCAATAGGGGCGTCGTCCACTGATTCACCATCGCGCTGCTCCTACCAGCCGAAGAGCCGCGAGAATGTACGGCTTGGCATTCAGTCTCGTCTTCCTTTATTCCTTGAAGCTCAGCAGCTACAACCTGGTGCCCAGTGATACGAGGGAGCCTGGTCATGAATCGACCCAAATGCGTTGAACACCGACAAACTCCTGAGCGGCCGTCTCCTCTCCTTTTACCTCCAAACACGACTGTATTGCTTCTCGAACCCGGTCCATGAGCTTGTCAAGAGACTTGGCCTGCGTGTGACAACCGGGTAATTCAGGAACCGTAGCGACGTAGTAGCCTTCCTTATCACGCTCGATGATGACGTTGAATGCTCTTGCCATTTGTGGCCAATCCTCTGACATCGTGGTGACTCAAACGGTACCAAGCCTCAATATGGCTTCATCCTATCCGGACCGCCTGGACTGGTCAAGGGCATTGATCGCCAAGCATCCCTCTGAGATACGAAAAAAGCCCTTTGCCAAGACGGCTTCGGGGCGATTATATATGGAAGACATATGGACGGATCGCAGAACGTAGGTGTGGCGCTGGGGTTGACCCTGGTGGCGGGATTGTCCACCGGGATCGGCAGCGCCATCGCGTATTTTATCGGGCATCCCCGGGTCGTCTATCTCTCGTTCGCACTGGGCCTGTCGGCGGGCGTGATGATATATGTCTCCTTCATGGAACTGCTTCCCAGCGCCATCGCCAGTGTGGGAGAGGCAACGGGCGTGCTCTTCTTCTTCATCGGGATCGCTTTCATCGCGATGGTGGACCTGCTCGTCCCGGAGCCGGAGAATCCGCACAATTACGAGGGACTGGACGAGCCGGAAGCGATTCACCATGACGACCGCCAATTGATGCGCACGGGGGTGATGACGGCGCTGGCCATCGGGATTCATAACGTGCCTGAAGGCTTGGCCACGTTCGCCTCCGCACTGAGCGATGTGCGCCTCGGGACCTTCATTGCCATCGCCATAGCGATCCACAACATCCCTGAGGGCATCGCCGTGTCGGTGCCGATCTTCTACGCGACGAGAAGCAAGAACAAGGCGTTCTCCTACTCTTTTCTCTCCGGCGTGGCGGAGCCCGTTGGCGCACTGCTCGGCTACCTGGTGCTGATGCCATTCCTGACGCCCGGCGTGCAGGCGGGCACCCTGGCCTTCGTGGCGGGCGTCATGATCTACATCTCCCTTGACGAGCTGCTTCCCATGGCCCACCGCTACGGCCACGGGCACCTGGTCATCAGCGGCATCGTCCTCGGCATGCTCGTCATGGCCGTCAGCCTCCTCATGCTCTGATCCGATTGTCACTCACTTCTATTTGTCCTGGTCCGTAATCCATTTGGCGATGATCTCTAAGGCCGTCGGCGACATGGTCTCTTCGATGCGAGCGTATTCATCGATCCCACCTGTTTGGGCCGTCTGGAACAGGTGGTTCAGGCCCGGCATTTCCTTGATGGTGAAGCGAGTATTGCCGCTCTCCCGCAGGGCCTGTTCGATGGCCGACAGGTTCTGCCTGGCCGAAACCTGCATGTCGAGCTCGCCGTTGATCGCCAAGACCTGGCATTTGACCTTTCGGAGCGTTTCTTTCGGATCATGCGTGATGAAGAAGCGGAACCACTTGGAGGTCGCCGCCTGAGCCTGTGCATTCACGTAGCCATCATGGTATTGAATGGCCTGTTTCTGTTTCTCATCGAGCCTTGACATGGCGTCCGTTATGATCTCGCGGATCTTTTCCCTGGCCAGATTGGGATCCGTCTCGTTCTTGACGACCTCGATGACGCGTCTCTGGTCATGGATCGCAGCGTCAATCCGGGCCTGGTCGGCGCCCCCGGCTTTGAGCAAGTTCGCTATCTGGCCTTCAATGATCACATCGCCCGTCACGCCGGTGCCGGCCATCAGGACGATGAACGACACATCCTTCGACTTGACGGCCGCAATAGGCGCGATGCAGCCTCCCTCGCTGTGGCCGATCAGGCCGATCCGCTTCGAGTTGATCTCCTTGCGTGTCTTGAGGTACTCGACCCCCGCGATCACGTCGTTGGCAAAGTCTTCGCTGGTCGCCTGGGAGGCGTCGCCCTTTGAGCCGCCCACGCCGCGGTCATCCACCCGGAGTACGGCAATGCCCCGGCGAGTCAGGTGATCTGCCAGGACAAGGAACGGCCGGTGCCCGAAGACGCTCTCATCCCGGTCCTGCGAGCCCGAGCCACTGATCAGGATGACAGCCGGGAACGGCCCGCCGGTGCGCGGCATCGTCAGTGTCCCAGCCAGCGTGACGGCATCCTTTGCATTTTGATAGGTCACTTCCTCATCGATATAGGGGTACGGCTTCTTTGGCTCCTGTGGCCGCTGCACCCTCGGGGCCTCTTTTACCCGCTTCATCGCCAACTCCAGCGAGATGCCGCTCTGCGTCCACTGCCCATTCATTGTCGAGCCATCTTCGCTCAGCGTTCCCTCATAGCGGCCCTGGATGACGCCAACTTCCGCGATGACTCGCCCTTTCTCAAGACTGATCCGGCTGAGGGCAATGCCGGTGGCGCCCTGGTCGGGACTGTCGAGTGTGCCTGACAGCGAACCGTCAGGTTTGACGGTGATATTGAACACGATCCGCAACTCGGTGGATGGTGGCACCTTCAGAGTACCGAGCCACGAGCCTGCAAGCGATGCTGGCTTTGTGCTGTCTGATGACGCAGCCAGCAACATCACCGGCACGACGCACGACAGCACGGCCACCAGGACCGCTTTCCGTATCGAATCCATTGGTTCCTCCGGAAATGACAAGGCAGGATTTCTATTCGACAACCACGGCGGTGCCGTAGGCGAGGATCTCGGCGGCGTGGGTCATCACCTCGGCGGTCGAGAACCGCATGCCCACAATGGCATTGGCCCCGAGTTTCTTTGCCTCCTCGCACATCCGGTCAACGGCCTGCTCGCGCGATTCAGCCATCAGCTTCGTGTATTCGACGACCTCTCCGCCGACGAGGTTTCGCAGGCCCGCTACGATGTCCCTGCCGACGTGCCGAGCGCGGATCGTGTTGCCCCGCACCAGGCCGAGGTGCTTGACGACCTTCTTTCCCGGTATCGATTCTGTCGTTGACAACAGCATAGTGTCATCTCCTGACATCTTTATAGCGGTCCCTGCCCCAGAAGTAAATCCTCTCGCGCAACACGGAGACGAACAGGATGGCCAGCCCGCCAATCAGGGCCAACACACCGACCTTCGCCAAGACCCCAATGGTCCGATCCTCTATGATACTCTCAACAAGCTCAAAACCGCCGTAGATGAGAAGAGCAATCGCGGCCACGGAGAACAGGATCCATCCCGCGCCGCGCTCGATCCGATTATAAAGACTATTCCAGTACTCGTCCCAGATCCGCTCCTCCGGCTCTGTCAGTGCGACGCAGTCCGTCATCTGCTTGAGCTTCTTGAACTCCTCCATATCCTTCGCACAATCGCTGCACGAGGCCAGGTGAGCCTCGAAGGCTCGCTTCTGCTCATCACCCAGTTCGTCATCCAGATAGGCCATCATGAGGTCTTTGTGATCCTGGCAGGTCATTGTTCCTGACCTCCTTTCTCATGGTCCAGTATTTCTTTGAGCCGTTGGCGGGCGTAGAACAGGCGGCTGGTCACCGTCCCCCGGTTGCAGAAAAGCACCTTGGCCATCTCGTCATAGGACATGTTCTGGAAATGCCGTAGCACGATCACCTCCCGGTGCTTCTCATCGAGCCGGCCGATTGCCCGCCAGATGCGATCCTTGGATTCATTCCGTTCTGCAACCATCTCCGGGTCGAAATGGTCGGCGATCTCGTCTGATTGCGGATTTTCGATCTCGGATTGCGGATTGACTGGAGAGTCGCCATTCCGCAATCCGCAATCCGCAATCTGCACTTGATAATCCCGCCGGACACGCCTCTTGCGAAGGTGGCTGAAGCACAGGTTCCGCAGGATCTGGTAGAACCAGGGGAAGAACTTGCCCTTGGAGCTGAGCTGGTCGAAGTGCTTGTAGGCCCGATAAAATGCCTCCTGCGACAGCTCCAGGGCGTCCTCACGATTGCCGACCAGGCCCAATGCGATGAAGTAGGCATCTTTCATGTGCCTTTTGACAATGCCTTCAAAGGCCTCGCGCGGACTCTGACCCGAGTCCCACAAGACCGCCGCGTTTTCTTCGCATACCGTGCCCACTTCTGAATACCTCAGAATGCCAAAAACCCGTCCTGGTTCTCAGTTGTCGGTTGTCGGCCCTCAGCGAGAAGTTAAGCGGCCCGGGCCACTGGTGGCTGACAACTGACGACTGCCCAGCCTTGATTTCTGGCATTCTCTTACACAGACTCCCGACAGGGCCGGTTTCTTCAAAAAATCCGGCCACCCTGCCAAAAACTCCCCCGTCCGGACAGGTACTCTACAATTCTACAGCCAAGCTTTCTCAAAATCAAAGACCCGCCCCAACCCGGCAGGATTGAGAGCTGTCAGGCCGCACATCGCCCGGCTGAAATCGTACGGATGGGCGTGAACGTGGATTTTCCAAGTTTGGCACGGCCGCCCTCCGATATAGGGATTAGATTGTTGATATGATTCAGAGCCTGGCACATTCTGATCGGCCTGTAGCGAGCGTCGCACGCAAGGATTTCATCGTCCTGCGGCAAGACCTAACGGTCCAGCAGGCCCTCGATGCGATTCGAAGCGGCATCCGCACCCCTGGGGCAGCGAGCTCCGTCGAGCCGGAGCGGCCGGACCACGTGGAGAACGGCGAGCGGATCGTCTACTTCTACATCGTCGATGAGCAGGATCATCTCGTCGGCGTGGTGCCCACCCGCAATCTCCTCACGGCGGGTCTGCAGCAGCGTCTCTCGGATATCATGATTCGCCACGTGGTCACCATCCCCGACACGGCTTCCATTCTCGATGCCTGCGAGTTCTTCGTCATGTACAGGTTTCTCGCCTTCCCGGTCGTCGATGACCAGCAGCATATCGTCGGCGTTGTGGATGTGAATATGTTCACGGACGAGGTCTTTGACATCGCCGAGCGAGAGAAGACCAACGACATCTTCGAGTTGATCGGCTTTCGCGTGGCGCAGGTCCGCGATGCCTCGCCGGTCCGCGTGTTCCGATTCCGGTTCCCCTGGCTCCTGGCGACGATCACCAGCGGAATCTTCTGTGCCCTGCTGGCTGGTGCATTCGAAGCGACGCTGGCGCAGAGCCTCGTGCTGGCGTTCTTCATCACGCTGATCCTCGGTCTCGGCGAGAGCGTGAGCAGCCAGTCCATGGCCGTGACGATCCAGGCATTGCGCGCCGCCCGGCCGACCCTGCGCTGGTACCTCAGAACGCTTCGCCGGGAGTTGAAGACGGCGGTCCTCCTCGGAGTCTCTTGCGGCACTATGGTGGCCCTGATCGCCGGGCTATGGCGGCAGGAGGCGGCCCCCGCGCTGGTCATCGGAGGCAGCATCGTGCTGTCGCTGTGCTCCGCGTGCGTCACCGGCCTGAGCGTGCCGACCCTGCTGCACGCCCTGCGCCTGGACCCGAAAATCGCCGCCGGCCCCGTGACCTTCGCCCTGACCGATATCCTCACCCTGCTGTTCTACTTCACCCTCGCCGCCCTGTGGCTGTGACATCAGCTTGCTTTTCGGTTTTCGCGGCAGAATTGGCCCATGAGTTCCATGGCTTTGGTCATTTTTTCCGTGGAACCGTCCATGTGGGCGTAGGCATCGACCAGTGCGAGCAGTTCGGGTGGGGGCTCGACGGAGCCGTATTGATGCGAGGTGTTGACGATGCCGGCGTCCAGGCCGTACTCCATGGCCTTCGCCACGTAGGCCCGGCAGACGCCGATCTTGCGCGCGGGCAGGTCCCGCACGCTGTTGCTGACGCCCAGCGAGCAGTGCACGCCCTTCATGGCCGGGTCGCTCTTGATCTTCTTGATGGTCTCGAATGTGCGATACGTGTACCCGGGGACGCCCGGCTCCATTGGCATGTCGATGGCCAGCGGAAAGACCGTGGAGTCGAAGAAAATTTGCTCGGGGCGAAAGCTGTACTGGCCGACGGCCCGCTGAAAGATCTGTTTCGCCAGGCCGTAAAGCTCATCCACGGAGTGCGACCCGCCCGGACCCGTTGGCTTATCCTCGCTGACGAGCAGACCGATGAAGGAGAAATCGTAGTCCCTTCTCAGCGGCAACATTTTGTCCATCGTGTACACTTTGACGGAGTTGAGAAGAGGCGGCCGCGGAATTTCGGATTGCGGATTGCGGATTGCGGATTTTGTGCCGTACCACTCCTTGAGGCCGGCGATCAGGACGTTGTCGTTGCTGCTGTCGAGGCAAATGGGCACGCCATGTCCCCACCTGCGGATGAGCCGGACGTACTCGACCATCATATCGACCGCCTGCTGTGGATTGTCCTCGCCGAGCGCGTCGAGATTGACGGCGATGTAAGCCACGCCCTCATCGGCTTGCGTCTCGATCAGGGCCTTGATGTATTCGAGCAGCTCACTGGGTGCGGTATAGGCGTCACGGCCGAGGCCGTGCAACTGCTTCATGATCTTGCCCGTCTTGGGGATGGAGGCATGGATCGCCTCGCCGATAGCAATGAGCGGGGCCTTCATCGTGTGGTCCTTTGCGAACAGGTAGTTGACGATGGATGATGTATGCTCCAGGACCGGGTTTCGCGGCTTGTTGATCGTCATCCGCAGCCGGGCACGCCCGCGCGCATCTGGGACTTGAGATTTCAGATCTTCCGACGCGGCGGCCTCGTAGATCCGCTCGCCGATGCAGATGCGGTCGAGGTTATTGCCGCAGCGGCCGTCCACGGTCGCGTCGCCGCACGGGGCGTTGTCCATCCCCTTCTCGCAGCCGCCGATCGTGCACAGGCTGAAATTCTCCGGCAGGAAGCAATCGCCGCACTCCTCGCACTCGAAGAGCAGGTACTTGAACGCCTTCTCGCTGCTGTTGAACAGCTTGTAGATGGCGCCTTTGCCCTTGTTGGCTCCCAGGAAAGCCATTGTCCTCCTGAACGCGCGGAAGCCGGCGTGCTGCGGGTCCAGAATCGCCCGATGCGAGAAATCGAAGAAGCGTTTCCCGAACTTCGACCGTGGGGTGGAGAGCCTGACTCTCGCGCCGGACTCGTCGTACAGATAGAACGTCTGCTTTGCGGGCCAGTGGAGGTTGTCCTTGAACTGCTCCCAGTTGAGGCCGATCTCAGCCGCCCTGTGCAGGATGCGCGTGAACAGCTCAAAATTCGGAACACCGCCGAGATCGACGCCGGCGGCGCCCATCGCCTTGTACATCGCCACCTGCTGGGCCGCCCGCTCCAAGTGGTCGTCGACGCGCTCGGAGTTGACCTTGGCGAGCAGCTCGTCGCTGACGAAGCAGCCGGGCAGCTCGATGTCGTGCATGAGTCGCGGGGCCGGCGTCAGCGTGCTGAGCAAATAGACGTTGCCAATCACCGGCACAGTCAGGCCGTTCTCGCGCATGTACGTGAACAGCTCGAGCGACTTTCGCCAATCCCAGCCGACCTGCGTGATGAGGAACTCGGCGCCGCAGGCGATCTTCTTCTCCATCTTGTAGTACTGCTGCATCTGCGACGCTTCGGAGTACTTGAACGGGGACACGGCCGCCCCGGCGAAAAACTGGTGTACATCGGCCAGCGATTGCGGTTTGGCCTGGATGTACGCGTCCTGGTTGATCCGCTTGATCAACCGCAGCAGGCTCAGCGACTCCAGCTCGAAGACTCGCTGCGCCTTGACCGGTTTGTCGCCCGTCAGCACCAGCACGTTGCGAACGCCCAGCTTCCGCAGGCTCATGAGCGAGCTGACGATGGCATCGGCGTTCATGTCTTTGCAGGTGACGTGGGGTACAACGTCGAGCCCTTCCAAAAGGCCTTTCGCCTGCAGAACGCTGATGACACTGCCCGGCTCGATATTGGCCACGCCGCCCGGACTCTGCGGCAGCGTGATGCCGGCGAGATCGAAGCCCGCCGGGAGCGCGCCCGTGCTGCCCGAGGCCGCCTGCCGGTACGCGTCGAGGAATCTCTCGATAGGCTCGAAGCTGAACCCCGGCCCGCCCGTCAGCTCCGCCAGGACCGCGAAACCAGTTCCCCCCTTCAATCCGTCCCTGAGACTCATCCGTGTCATCCACATCTCCACTACGGCCGCCCCGGCCCTCGCCGGGATCTCCGCGACCCGCAGTCAACTCCCGCCAATCGCGGGCTTCAAAGCACTGAAAAATATCACCAACCCAAATGAATTGCCATTCCAATCCTCTACGCAGAACAGGGGATGGTTGTTTCAAGCAGGACCGGCGGCGGTTGGGCAGGAAACGGAACAGGCCCGCACCCTTGTCTCCGCGCGGCGAGAAGCCCTCCCCTCACCCCGGAGCCAAGTGTCTGCAGGCCTGTTGGTCAGACGGCTACATCACTTCTTCGTGGCTTTCGTCTTGCTCTTGCCGGCCGGTTTCGGCTTGGCCGCAGACTTCGCCTTCTTCGCACCACTGCATCCACACTTATTGCACATGCTGCACCCTTTCAAAAACAGTCCACCTCAGGCGGACAACTCATCTGTATTCTATATTCTATCGGTGCTGGTACGGGGGACACTTTAGCCCGCGCGCCATATTGGGTTACTGGCCTGCAGCCTGGATCACCCGGATATCGTCGATGTAGACGAGGCCGGCGCCGTCGGCCTGGGGGTTACTCCGGTCGCCGATGCCGATGGTCATTTCTTTGATGGCCGCCATGTTCACGCCGGTAAAGCTGCTCAGGGGGATGTCCCACTGGGTCCAATCGGTAGCGATGGCGCCATCGGAGTATTTGACCACGGCGATCCGGTTACTGCTGTCCTGCAGTGCGACGTACAGGTCCGCACGGCTGTTGGCCGGATGTGTGCCGCCGACCGCCTGGGCCTTCCAGGAGCCGGAGACATTGCCGGTCGTCTTGACCTCGGAGAACTCGGCCACGGCCGGATTGCCGACGACGTGGCTGGTCACCGCCAGACCGATGTAGACGGGGCCGGTCATGATGAGCGTCTGCGGATTCCAGGACATGGCCGTCCACTTGACACCATCGGTGGAGTAGTAGCCGTTGAACTGGTCGCCCGTGCGGTCGATCCTGATCCAGACAGGCTCCCGCAGGGCGATCTGCTCGGCGGTGGCCACGTCTGTATCGCTGACGGCATCCACCATGGCTCGAAGCCGGGCCTGATAGTGCACTCCGCTGTCGCCCGTTGCGTACACGGCGGCGAACGCAGCATCCGGGTCCAGCGACTGGCGAATCATCACACCCGCCTTCGTCCAGGCGTCCCGATCCACGAGCCGATCGACTCTCGCGACAATCGATCCGTTGCCGGTGAGCGTCTTGAAGGCAAAGCGGAACTCATCGGCGACACCCCAGATGTCCGTGCCGGCGCCGCTGAGCACAATGCCGCCTGATGAATTCTCCAGGAAGTCCACCGGATTGCCCCGGAAATGTAACCGGAGCGTATCGACGTCGCCGATGGTCCAATCCTGAGCCGCGGACCACGTGCGCTCGGCCTCGGACTTGTACTTCATATCCGCCTTGCTGTTGTCGTAGTACAAGGGCATCGACTGCCAGCCGCTGTGGACAATCCTTGTCTCCATGATCGTGGCGTGCGTCGTGCCCTCGCTCCAGATATCGTGTCCCACCGCCGCACCGGTGCCATTGCCCGGATTGCCGTCGGGGAAGAAATCGTCAGGTGAGAAGCCGACGCCGTCGATCCAGGTCTGGAAGATCCGGTTGGGCGAATCGTTCGTATAGCTCTCGAAGGTGTCTACAATAAGGTAATCGGCCACGGTGAAGCTCCACAGCTTCCCTTTGGCCACCGTGGAATCGGCATTGATCTCATCCACGCGCCAATAGTAGGTCTGCTTCCACTGGAGCGGCTCGGCCAGACTGTACGCGGCCTGCTCCTGGCGTCCTTGGTAGATACCGGGTGTCGCGGCTGTCGCGGCTTCCACCGCCGCCTTGTCCGTTCCCAGGTATACATCATGGTGAGACGCCTTGTCCCCGACAGACCAGCTCAGCGGCCCGGGGTATCGAACATCGACGATCTCCCCCATGGCAGGACTGGGGTTCCAGGCCAGCAGCAGGTCGCCGCGCATCAGCGATGCGACTTCCGACTGACTCAGCACGCGGTCATATGCCCGGACCTCATCGATGGCCCCCCGGAAGTACCGCGAATCGAGCGTATTGGCCCCGATCACAATCAGCGCGCAGGCGCCCACATTCCTGTCGCCGGTATGATCTCCCGTCGCATCGAGTGCGCCGTTGACGAACACCTGAACCTGACGCGAGCTCTCCGTCCTGGTTGCCGCGACGTGCATCCATTCGCCCGTGACGACGTCCCGGCTGGAGATGGTATTCGGATTGCCGCCGGGCCCGGTTTCGAACGCCAGCTTCGTGCCCAGCACGGCCATCGTGAAGTGGTCCCCGCCTCCTGCGGCGTCCGACCACAGCAGCCCACTGCCGGCGCGTGCCGTCGTGCCGGTTGCGCCAGGGGTCTCCGCTCTGATCCAGGCCATCAGGGTCAAATCGCGGCCGACGACCTGGGGGACCTCGATGCAATCATCCACCCCATCGAATGCCCAGGCGTTGAGGTTGTAGCCGGCGACGCCATTGGGCTCACCCAGAATTCGGCCGTGACGCCCACGGCCGGACCAGTCGATGGCGACGCCCTTCTCGTCCTGATCGAAGTTCCAGAAGCCAACCAGGTTCGGATCGGTGATCCGGATATCGGGAGTCATCTTGAAGCTCCACACGTCGCCCGTGATGAAACCGGCGCCGTCGAATTCATCGACCCGCCAGTAATAGGTCTTGCCAAACGCGAGCTGCGCCGGGTCATAAGTGGTCGTGACTTGCATCTGCGCCACGCGCCCCAGCTTCGTTGGATCCGTGCCGAGGAAGACATTATGAAAGAGGGCCCCCGAGCCCGCCGTCCAGCTCAGCACGACGTTCGGGTCCACCAGCACGGCTCCATTGGCGGGAGCAGGGTTGGAGGCGAATTTCGCGGAGATGGTGAAGCTCCAGACGACGCCGGGATGCACGGTGACGCCATCCGCCTCGATCTCATCGACCCGCCAATAGTAGGTCTTGCCGACCGTCCACGGGTAATTCGAGAATGTGGGGGTGGTAGTCGTGCCCTGATCGGCGCCCGCGGCGGCATTCTGCACTTCATCACGGTTCTCGCCGACATACACGTGGTGCCGGGCGGCCATCTCGCCGGCGGTCCAACGAAGGGTCACGCTCGCGGCCCCGAGGGTAGCGCCGTTGGCCGGTTCCGGGCCGGCGGCAAACCGCGCCCACCGCGGGCCATACCAGAACAGCTTTTGGACATCCGCAGCGCTCAGGGCGTGGTTGTACACCGCCACTTCATCCAGCCGCCCCAGGTAGCGTCTCCACACATTGAAGTAGTAGCGAGGGCCTCCGATACGCACCTTTGTGATGGACTCACTATAGTTGAACGCTGCGCTGGCGTTCTGCTTGCCATCCACGTACGCAATACACTTGTTCGCGCTGCGGCTATAAGTCACGACCACGTGATGCCACTGGTTGTCATTGAGCCGGACACCTGTAGTCTGGAACCAGTACCAGGGACCGTTGCCCCCGGCGTTCCCGATGCCCAGGCCGCCCGCCGCGTCAGGCTCTATGCTGTTGTCGGCCGTAGTGCCCAGAAGGTCGAACATGACACCCCACGCCTGGTAGGCCGTCGGCATGTTCATCCAGAATGAGCAGGTCGCCTCGCTGATATCCAGGATGCCCGTGGGCAGCGGAGCTTCAACGAGGGTGGACAGCGAACTGGCGGATAGAAAATCCAACGCGTTGCTGTCATACCCGTCGGTCGTCCATCTCACAACGGTCTCATCCCACGGGCTGATGGTCCCATCGTGCCAGTAGTCCGTCTCATCCAGGAACTTCTCACCTGAGCCCTCATTCAGTTTCCAGTACCCGACCAGCTCGGCCGAAACCGGGACAGTCACACCCACGACCGTGAGAATCGCCCAACAGATCGCCGTCTTGTGCATGACATTCCTCCTTCAAGAAAAGCGCCCTCTCCGACTTGCCCGCGTTTCGCCACGCCATGCGTACCCTCCATAGCGCGCCGGCGCGACCATCTGAGAATCATACCTCTTACCTAGCTATGGTATCATATCGGCGACGCCCCTGCAATACCCCAAGAGCCACGCCGTGTACCCGAAAGAACCTGGCCCGGGCCTTCATCATTCACTACTCGCGCCGTGACTGCAAGACGTGGACTGTCCGTATATCTGGAGCATGCATGGCTGCCGCCTATTGACAACGAAGCCGCCAGCAGCCAACATGGGCGCCTATGTCCGTGATTGTGCGAGAGTTGGATGTCGACAGTGTTCGCCAGGGGCGCATCAGCGGCACCACGGATTGGCAGGGCCAGTCGTATACGATCACCGGGTCCGGCACGCACACGCTCAAATGGCGGTACACCAAGAACGGCTCCGGCAGCGGCGGCAGCGATTGCGCGTGGGTGGATTACGTCCAGTCGCCGTCGCCCACCGATTGGCTGACGATCACGTACGGCTATGATTCGGCGTAGCCATTCACGAGGCGCGGCAAAAAAACATTTTTGAAGCGGTAATTTTGGAGTAGCGCGAAGCTGGGCAAGCTGGTATATCCTCGTCTATGGTAGACAAGGATGTCACGATATCGCAGTGGAGCT
>Ga0214473_10003337_pt1 | contig 19488 bp, 18 predicted proteins | sample RVTome_7_FD_203509 | JGI IMG/M metagenome (GOLD analysis project Ga0214473, IMG submission 203509) | Soil microbial communities from uranium-contaminated site in the Upper Colorado River Basin, Wyoming, United States - RVT98D197 | ecosystem: Environmental > Terrestrial > Soil > Contaminated >... | reverse complement strand
TTAGTGATCCGGTGGTTCTGTGTGGAAAGGCCATCGCTCAACGGATAAAAGGTACTCCGGGGATAACAGGCTTATCGCATCCAAGAGTTCATATCGACGATGCGGTTTGGCACCTCGATGTCGACTCATCGCATCCTGGGGCTGAAGTAGGTCCCAAGGGTTGGGCTGTTCGCCCATTAAAGCGGTACGAGAGTTGGGTTCAGAACGTCGTGAGACAGTTCGGTCCCTATCTGTCGCGGGCGTAGGAGACGTGAGGGGAGCTGTCCTTAGTACGAGAGGACCGGGATGGACGAACCGCTGGTGTGTGGGTTGTTCTGCCAAGAGCAGCGCCCAGTAGCTATGTTCGGAAGGGATAACCGCTGAATGCATCTAAGTGGGAAGCCCACCCCAAGATTATGTCTCCCTCCCGAGAAATCGGGACTAAAGGTCTGTGGTAGACTACCACGTTGATAGGCTGGGTGTGTAAGTCCGGTGACGGATTAAGCTAACCAGTACTAATAGACCGTGAGCCTTGACCCCCTTTTAATACCCTCAGTTGTTATAAAAGAAATTAAGGTGATAAGGAACTTACAAAAAATAGAGAAAATGTCCACGTGTGTGGGCATTTTTTATGATAGTATGATAGTAAAGGAGTATAAATTCCTCTCAGTGGCTTTCTAATGTTTCTCTGTTCCGAAGACTCCGCGTCATATGGTGTTTAAAATTTTCATTTGTTCTTCAAATTTTCTATAGTATAATTTCTTTAAAGAAGAGGTATATTTTTTTTGGATTAGATAAGGTTGAAATTTAAAGGTATTAAATGTTAATATAACCAATTTTGTACAAAAATGAATTAATAATAAGGAGTTGAAAGAACAACATGAGAGAAAAAGATGTATTTGATGAAATTATAGACGTAGGTAAAAGACGGGGAGTTCTTACCTACGATGAAATAAACGAAGCTCTGCCTTCTGAGTTCTTTACACCTGACGAAATAGAAGACCTTATGGATCTTCTTCACGATATGGGGGTTCGCGTTGTTGACGATGAGGAGGCTCCACCTGTCGAGGAAATTGAAAGAGAAGAAATCCAGGAATATGAAAAAGCAGAGGACCTTGTTCAGGCATATTTCCATTCCATGGGTGATATCTCAATTCTTACAAAGGATGAGGAAGTAGAACTTGCCAAAAAAATAGAGGAGGGGAAAAGCATTATCAAAAAACTTCTCCACAATCTTCCTTTAACAAAGAGGGCAGAAAGGATATTTGAAGATGACGAAGAAATCTTGGAGGAGGAGGAACGTGCAGAGGAGGTCACAAAAATAGTCTTAAATGAAGTTCAGCTTTCTGTATCAGAGGTGAAAGCCTTGAATAGAAAACTTGCTCATTATGGAGGTTCTTTCAGTTTCTTAAGGAAATTTATAAGAGAAGAAAAAAATAAAAAAAAGCCGAATATTAAGAAGCTTGCTCTAATGGAAGATATTTCAAAAACTGCACATAAGGTTTTTAAAAGAGTGGAGACTGACTTTAACATGAGAATTGACCAGTTGGAGGAGATATGGGGGAAAATTTACAAAGTGCAGGCATTTGTGAGTGAAGCAAAGAACGAACTGATTACACGAAATTTAAGGTTGGTGGTCAATATTGCCAAAAATTACGTGGGCAGAGGTTTGCCTCTTCTTGACCTTATCCAGGAAGGCAATATCGGGCTGATGAAGGCTGTGGATAAATTCAAGCATGAAAAGGGATTTAAATTCAGCACATATGCCACATGGTGGATAAGGCAGGCGATAACACGGGCACTTATTGATCAGACAAAGACAATAAGGGTTCCTGTTCATATGATGGAATTTTATAACAGGGTTACAAAGGCTTCAAGAGAACTCACACAGGTTCTTGGTAGAGAACCAACTGATGAAGAGATTGCCTCAAAACTTAAGGTGCCTGTCAAAAAAGTAGAAGATGTATTCAGGGCTATCCAGGACCCAATTGCCCTGCAGACTCCTGTTGGTGATGAAGATACCGAGCTGGAGGATTTTATTGGCGATAAGAACAGTCTTTCTCCATATTCTGACGCAGAGAAAAAAGAAATATCAGGATATATACAAAAAGTCCTTGGCACCTTAACTCCTAAAGAGGAGAAAGTTATAAGAATGAGATTCGGAATAGGGGTGGATAGAGACCACACCCTTGAAGAGGTAGGCAGACATCTTTTTATCACAAGAGAAAGGGTGCGACAGATTGAGGCTAAGGCTTTAAGAAAACTTAAACATCCAAGCAGGCTAAGGGCTCTTAGAACGCTGGTAAGTACATAAGAAACACGAAGGACGAAAGACGATGGACGATCATCGTCCTTTGTCTTCTCGTCTCAAGATTAAAATATCTGAGTAATTTAAGTCTGCCAATAGATTTTTAAGTCATGTAGCTGGCATTAATCTTTACATATTCTTCTGTTAAATCGCATGTAAGTATCTTTGCCTCTTTTTTGCCAAGTCCTAACTCTACGGTAATAATGATTTCTTTCTTTGAGAGAAGGTTTTTCGGTACTTTGTTTGTACCGATGCCTTTGTTAACGATTTTGAAATTATTAATGAAAACATTAATTTTTTCTTCTTTTATTTCTACACCCGTATGACCAATAGCTGCCATGATTCTTCCCCAGTTAGGATTTTCCCCATATATAGCAGTTTTTACAAGAAGAGAATTAGCAATTGTTCTGGTGACCTTTTCTGCATCAGATTTAGTTTTAGCACCTTTTACAATAACCTCAATGAGTTTTGTTGCACCTTCGCCGTCCATCGCTATCATCTTTGAAAGTTTACATGTTATTTCACTCAATGCATTCTCAAATTTACAATAGAGAGAGGAGTTCTTTTTTATTGGTTTGTTTCTTAACATTCCATTTGCCATGATCAGGACGGTATCATTAGTGCTCATATCGTTGTCAACACTCAGTCTATTGAATGATTGGTTAACAGACTTTCTGAGAGCTGAATCAAGTGCATCCGGTTCTACTGCAATATCAGTGACTATGAAACTCAGCATTGTAGCCATGTTAGGAGAGATCATCCCAGCTCCCTTTGCAATACCTGCTATTGTTCCTGTTTTTCCTGCAATATTTATCTTTCTTGAAGCTACTTTTGCAAAAGTGTCTGTAGTCATTATTGCAGAGGCAGATTCTCTTAGTGAATATGGCGAGAGCTTTTTTACTGCTTCTGGTATTGCTTTTTTTATTTTGTGCATTGGAAGTGGTTTACCTATAAATCCTGTGGATGCAACGTAGACAAGTTCAGGAGCGATACCTAATTCTTTAGCAGCCATTTTAGCCATTTCTTTTGCATCATTAAATCCCTGATGACCTGTACATGCGTTTGCATTGCCACTGTTTATTATAATTGCCTGACCTTTTTGTGATGTAATATGGATGATATCAAGCTTTACATGTGCTGCCTTAATTCTGTTGGTTGTAAAAAGACCTGCAACCGCAGCCCCGGTTTCTGAAAATATTAATGCAAGGTCTTTTTTATTTGTTTTTTTTATGCCGACTGAAATACCAGAAAACTTGAACCCAGGAATGGTGATTGTCTGCTTCGGTACGAATTCGTTCGAATTAACCGTGGCTCTTTTCATCAGGGGAAAGGTGGAATGGTCATTAGTCCGGCCGTCTCATCAAAACCATACATGATATTCATATTATGCACAGCCTGACCTGATGCGCCTTTTAAGAGGTTATCAATTGCACTTACTATAATGAGTGTTTGTTTTTTAGGGTTATGTGTGTCAAGAAAGACAGATAAATCGCAACAATTGCTTCCCTTAACTGCCTTTGTGGTTGGATACTCTCCATTCTTCAGAACCCTTACAAATGGTTCTTTACGGTAAAAATCTTGATATGTTTTCTGCAACCCTGACAGATTTATTTTTTCTTTTCTGCCAGAGGTGGATCCGCCTTTGGTGGACAGCCGTACATAGATAGTGCTGAGGATTCCCCTGTCCATAGGGATGAGATGCGGAGTAAAAATTATCTTACTCTTTTTCTTCGAGAGAAAACATAGTTCCTGCTCTATTTCAGGTGTATGGCGATGGGATGTGACAGCATATGCCTTAACAGATTCGTTTGCCTCCGAGAACATAAACGGCTGGGCAGGGCTTCTCCCCGCACCTGAGACACCTGACTTCGAATCTATAATAATTGAGTCAGTATCTATATAACGTTTTCCCATTATCGGGGCAAGGGCTAAGATTGCACTTACCGGATAACAGCCTGGATTAGCTACAATTGAGGCGTATTTTATTTTTTCTCTATATAACTCAGGAAGGCCATAGACGGCTTTCCTTAACAAGGTAGGGAACATGTGTTGGGTCTCATACCATTTCTTGTATACTGCTGCATCCTTTAATCTGTAATCAGCAGAAAGGTCTATTACTTTCTTACCAGCTTTATAAAGATAAGCAACGGCTTCTTGAGATGTTTTGTGAGGAAGGCAGAGGAAAAACAGGTCAGCCTTTTTTACGATGTTTTTAATTCTTAATGTTTCAAATATTAGCTGACATTCGGGGACTGTCCCAGATTTACGGACGGAGCGAAGCGGAGTCGTAGAATCGGGACTGTCCCTCAGATTCGGAAATATGTCAGAAACAGATTTACCCGGGGAACGCTCAGAAGTAACAGCAGTTATTTTTACATGTGGATGCTGTTTAAGTAATCTTAAAAGTTCACCGCCTGTATATCCACTTCCACCTATGATGGCGACTTTTAATAACATAAAATTTAAAATTTAAAATTAAAAATGCAAAATTAAGGAACTCCACAATTTTGATATTTGCATTTTACATTTTGAATTTTCTTTTATCTCTTTGAGAACTGGAACCGTTTTCTGGCGCCTTTTTGTCCGTATTTCTTTCTTTCTTTGACGCGAGGGTCTCTTGTCAGCAGCCCGTCTTTTTTGAGTTTTGCTTTGAAGTCAGGATTAAGCTCTACCAGTGCCCTTGCGATACCGTGTCTTATTGCACCTGCCTGACCTGACATACCACCGCCTGTGACTTTGGCGAACACATCATATTTACCGGTGACTGCGACTGCTGCTAAGGGTTGGTTTACAACCATTTTCAGGGCTTCATAAGGAAAATACTTATTAAGAGGCTTGTTGTTGATGTTAATATCACCCTTGCCCGGTTTTAATATTATTTGGGCTATAGATGTTTTTCTTCTTCCCGTACTCTTGTATTGAATTCCAGTCGTTTCCAATGTTGCTCCTTTTACATTAACTTTATTATTTTTTCAGGGTTCTGTGCTTTATGTGGATGCTCAGGACCGCTGTAAACCTTTAATTTTTTTAGCTGAAGTCTGCCAAGTTTGTTTTTTGGTAACATACCTCCAACAGCCTCTGTGATTATCTTTTCAGGTGCATTCTTCATAAGGTCTTTTGCGGTTTTTTTCTTAAGTCCGCCAGGATATCCGGAGTGATGTATGTATGTCTTATCCTGTAGTTTATTTCCGGTAAAACGCACCTTATCAGCATTAACGATAACTACAAAATCCCCTGTGTCTATATGAGGGGTATAAATTGGTTTGGTTTTGCCTCTTAATATTGAGGCTACCCTGGAGGCAAGTCTGCCAACAACCATACCCTTAGCGTCTATAACATACCATTTTCTTGCAATGTCCGTATTTTTGGCAAAAACAGTTTTCACTGTTTTCCTTTCCTTACGTAGATTCTGAAATTTAAATAATAATTTAAAATACTTTAACTTGTCAATACTACCCGTATTGAATCATCCAAAATATAACTGAAAATGCTATATTATTATGGTTTATAATTAGAGAGAAAATTAGCATTAAAAAACTAAAGACATGAAAACATATTTGATGGACAACCTTAATACTGGAGCAAATTCTCTTAGAAAGCTCGGACAAAATTTCTGTTGTAACGGGGTATTTATTTTGCTATGTCTGAGTCTATTGGGCTGTGTAAAAAAAGAGGCAGGTAGTGTTTCAATTCAGACTAAAGGCTCGGATACAGAGGTGAATTTAGTTCAGAGACTATCAGAGGTTTTTATGAAGAAAAATCCGGATGTCTCCATTGCAGTTACAGGAGGGGGTTCAGGTACAGGGATTGCTGCCCTTATCAATAAACAGACGGATATAGCAAATTCCTCCCGCGCTATGAAAGATGAAGAGATAAGGCAGGCTAAAGATAACGGTGTAGAGCCTGTAGCTATCATTTTTGCTACAGATGGATTGGCTCTAATTACCAACCAGAGCCTTCCTGTTGAGTCTTTGACTCTTGAAAAAGTAGCTAAAATTTTTAAAGGAGAGATTAACAACTGGAAGGAAATAGGCGGTCTTGATTTGCAGATTTCACTGTATGGCAGACAGAGCAATTCCGGGACGTATGTTTTCTTTAGAGCAGCGGTAGTAAAAGGAGATTATTCTCAAAAGATGAAGATGATGAATGGGACTGCCCAGATTGTTGAGGCTGTGAAACAAGACAGAGCAGGGATTGGATATGTAGGTATTGGATATGTTGTGGATGATCAAGGGAAGGTTATATCAGGAATAAATGTTTTAAAAATTACAAAGGCTGTGGATTCACCTCCCGTGTCTCCTCTTAATCCTGAAAATGTAAAAACAGGACTCTATCCTATTAGTAGACCTTTATACCAATACACCAATGGTATACCCAGAGGAAAGATAAAGGAATTTATACAGTTTGAGCTTAGCCCTGAAGGACAGAATATAATTTCTCTTGAGGGTTACTATCCTGTAACCCTTGAACATATGGAAGCCAATAGAAGGCTGGGAATAATAAAATGAATTTTAAAAAAATTAGAGAAAAAGGGGTTTATCTTTTTTTCTTTTTAACAGGTATCTCTGTAGTAGTCCTTCTTACAGGGATTTTTCTGATGCTTTTTTTCAATGGACTTAAGACATTTAGAGATGTCCGATTTATTGATTTTTTCTTTGGGACTATCTGGAATCCCTCAGCTTATGGAGAGCCATCATATGGCATTTTATCTATGGTTGTGAGCACCTTTATGGTGACCTTGGGTGCCATGCTAATTGCGATACCTTTAGGCATAGGAACTGCTGCTTATATTGCCGATATTGCCAGTCCAAAAATCAGAGAAACACTCAAGCCAATTATAGAGATTCTGGCAGGAATCCCATCAGTAGCTATTGGTTTTCTTGGTATTGTTCTGCTCGGACCTCTTGTTGCCAGGACATTCGGTTTATCATCCGGATTAAATGCATTGAATGGCTCTATACTGCTGGCGGTTATGTCTTTACCCACCATTATCAGCGTTTCAGAGGATGCAATACGGGCTGTCCCCAGAGACTATAAAGAGGCATCTTATGCGCTTGGTGCAAGCCGATGGACAACATTGGTCCGGGTGACGCTTCCCGCCGCCTTTTCAGGGATTGTAGCCTCAGTTATGCTCGGGATTGGCAGGGCTATTGGAGAAACAATGACTGTTTTGATGGCTACGGGTAATGCAATTGCAATGCCTCATGGTTTTTTTGATTCTGTAAGGACGATAACCGCTACTATAGCTATTGAGCTTGGCGAGGTTCCTTACGGCACAGCCCATTATTATGCTCTGTTTGCCATTGGAGCAGTTCTTTTTCTGATGAGCTTCGGTGTAAATCTGGTAGCAGAACTTGTAACCGCTAAGTATCGCGAAGGAAAGGTATGAGACTTAAGAGATTTAGAGAGATATTTGGCATTGGCCTCCTCAGCTTATCTGCTGTCATAGTTGTTTTGATTCTGTGTGTCATTATTTTTGATATCACCACAAAGGGATCGGGAGTAGTTAGCTGGGAGTTTTTAGTAGACTTCCCAAAGGAAGGAATGACCAGAGGAGGAATTTTCCCTGCTATTATCGGGACTATATTTGTAACGATTATCACGACAATTTTTTCAATTCCACTCGGTGTATCTGCAGCCATATACTTAAGTGAGTATGCAAAAGAGGGAAGATTAACCCGTCTTATTCGCACCTCGATTAGAAATCTGGCAGGGGTTCCTTCAATTGTTTATGGTTTGTTTGGAGTAGTACTCTTTGTGCAGGGATTACATTTTGGCACCTCTGTACTCTCTGCAGGGCTGACACTGGGACTTTTGACCTTGCCATGGATTATTGCTACCTCTGAAGAGGCTCTCAAAACAGTCCCTCAGTCATACAGGGAAGGTGCATTGGCATTAGGGGCAACAAAGTGGCAGAGTATTTACTCTAATGTCCTTCCCTATGCCCTCCCGGGAATATTGACAGGCAGTATTCTTGGGTTATCACGGGCTGCAGGAGAGACCGCTCCAATTCTTTTTACCGGCGTTGCTTTCTTTCTTCCTAAGTTGCCTGGTTCTGTCTTTGACCAATTTATGGCTCTTCCTTATCACCTTTATATTCTGTCTACTCAGCATCATGCCATCGAACAGGTAAGACCTCTTGCCTATGGAACTGCTCTGGTATTGGTTGCGTTGGTTTTTATGATGAACCTGACTGCAATCATTTTGCGATATAAATTGAGAAAGAAATTTTAAGCATGACTAATGAAAGAACTAATTTATACAAGTAAGATTACGACTAAAGACCTGAGTCTGTTTTATGGAGAGAAACAGGTTTTAGAGAAGATAAATTTAAAAATACCTCAAAATAGGGTTACAGCTATTATTGGTCCTTCTGGATGCGGGAAGTCCAGTTTATTGAGATGTATGAACAGACTAAATGAACTTATTCCTAAATCAAAAATTATTGGTCAAATACTTTTTGATGGAAGAAATATTTATACATATGATGTTGATGTGGTAGAGCTAAGGCGAAAGATAGGAATGGTCTTTCAGAAACCAAATCCTTTCCCAAAATCAATATATGATAACGTTGCATATGGTTTGAGAATAAACGGCATAAGGGATAAAAAGAAAATTTCTAAATTAGTTGAAAAGAGCTTAAAAGATAGTGGGCTCTGGGAAGAGGTTAAAGACCGGCTCAATACTTCTGCCATGGAACTGTCTGGCGGACAGCAGCAAAGACTTTGTATTGCCCGTGCCTTAGCTGTAGAGCCAGAGGTCATCCTGATGGACGAGCCCTGTTCTGCTTTGGACCCTGCCAGTACATTAAAGATAGAAGAGCTGATGAAGGAATTAAAAGAACAATATACTATTATTTTAGTTACCCATAATATGCAACAGGCTGCCAGGGTTTCGGATTTCACAGGGTTTCTCTATTTAGGCAAACTCATCGAGTTTGATGACACAAATCTAATCTTTACCAGACCTAAAGAAAAACTCACTGAAAATTATATAAGCGGACGTTTTGGTTAAAAAAGGGAGGAGAAAACCATGCCGACGAGAGAATTTTTTAGGAAATATATAACGGAGCTGGAACAGGAACTCATCAGTATGGGCGAAATGGTTAATATTGCAATAAATCGTTCTGTTGAGGCATTAAAGTCCCGTAATATTGAGGAAGCTAAAAAGATAATTGCTGATGATATTCATATTAATAAAAAGCGATGGGATATTGAGGAAAAATGTATTAGTTTGATTGCCACGCAGCAACCCGTAGCTACTGACCTGCGTGATATCGTTGCAATTTTAAATATTGTTACAGAGCTGGAACGGATGGGTGATCATGCTGAAGGAATTGCAAAAATTATTATTATACTGGGAGACAAACCATTGATTAAACCTTTGATTGATATCCCCCGGATGACTGAAAAAGCGAGCGATATGCTCAAAAGGGCACTTGAGGCATTTATGAAACGGGATGTGGAGACAGCGAGAGAGATTTGCAATGAAGATGATGATGTAGACATGCTTTACGACCAGATTTATCGGGAACTTTTATCCTTTATGGTTGAGGACCCGAAGACAATTAGCGGTGCCACCCATCTTATGTGGGTAGCTCACAATTTAGAGAGAATAGCTGACCGTGTTACTAATATATGTGAACGAATCGTCTTCCTCGTAACCGGAACAATGGAAGAGATAAACGTGTCTAAATATTAGTAGCTTTCTTTTTTTAAAGGTGGCATTATTCAGGATTATATTACAGGAAGATTACCTCAACCCCGGGCAGTTTCTCCTTAATCACTTCTTCAATACATTTACTGTCACAGTTACCGCATTGTCCTCCGCAGTATATCACCACCTTATTATCTCTTATCTCAGATAATTCTAAGAAACAGGCGTGCGCCTTTAAGGATGGCTCCAGACTATTCAGGATTTCTGTAATCTGTTCTTTGAGTTTTCCCACAAAGGTTAACGTATTTTTTCAAATGCTTCTTTTGGGGCGTTACATACCGGGCATTTCCAGTCATCAGGGAGTTGTTCAAAGGGAATACCCTCTTTAGCCTCATCATATTCATAACCGCAAACAGTGCATCTCCACAAGTTAGTTGTTCCTCCGTTAATTAAATTTTGTATGATATTCCTTTACCTTTTTAGCAAATTCTCTGGCGAATTCGTAGCACTTTGCCTCATCTTCAAAAGAGGGTTTGTAGAGCACCTGCAATCCGGGTTCAAAGATCTCTAAACCCATCTTTTTAAATTCCTCATAAGCCTCTTTTACAGCACCGCCTCCCCACCCGTAACTCCCAAATGCTCCAATAATCCTGTTCTTAGGACGTAATCCTCTTAAATGGATTAGAAATTCAGCTACTGATGGATATAAAAGATTATTCAGGGTGGGGCTCCCTATTAAGCAGCCCCGTGATTTCCAGAACTCTTTTATAGCAATGCTCATCGGTGTTGCCCTCAACTTGATTACTTTACAGTCAATACCTTCATCCCGTATTCCCTGAGATATCGGCAGGGTCATCTGCCCTGTGCTGTGCCACATGGTGTCATAAATTATCGCTATTCTTAAATCTGCCTTTCCATTCGCCATATCAAGATACATGTTTAATATCTTTTGAGGATTCTGCCTCCAGATAATTCCGTGGTCAGGGGCAATCATGTTAATTTCGAGCCCAAGTTCCTGGATTTCTGCAATCTTGCTTTTTATCAACTTACCAAAAGGCATTAGAATATTGGCGTAATAATCAATGAGGGGTTATATAACCATGAAAATCCCTTATAGCCCAGTCAATCGCTCCTACCCAGTATATATCAGGTTTTAATTCTATGGCTTTCAAGTTCGTCTCCTTTTAAAATTTGTAATAAATTAACTTTAGCACTTTTTCATGGGAAAAGGACATGATGTTAATCATATAAGATTCAATGAGTTAAAGATTCAGGTATTATAAAACAATAGGGCAGTAAATAACGATTAGGACTCTTGCATACTCTGCCTCGATAACTTATTATATTGACATGGAAAAAGGAAGGGTACACGTATTAATTAGAGGGTATGTTCAAGGTGTATTTTTCAGAGCCAGCACAAGAGATATGGCTGAGAGCCTCGGACTGACAGGATGGGTTGGAAATCTTCCTGATGGCAGTGTTGAAGCTGTCTTTGAGGGCTCCCCCGATATACTTAAAAAAGCTGTTCAGTGGTGCTACAAAGGTCCACCCGGGGCTACCGTTACAAAGGTTGATGAGAAATGGCTTGAGTATACAGGGGAATTTGAACGCTTTGAGATAAAGTACTGGTAACTTGATAGAAAAAGGATAATGATATATATTATCAGCATAAAATTATAAAAAACAAACAATGCGTATTGAACGAATTGAGTTAATAGGTTTTAAGTCGTTTTCAGAGAAGACTGTCTTTAACTTCCACCCCGGTATTACTGCAATCGTTGGTCCTAATGGCTGCGGCAAAAGCAACATAGTAGATGCATTTAGATGGGTTCTTGGTGAGCAGAGTGCCAGAAGTCTGAGGGGCGACTGCATGGAAGATGTTATCTTCTCAGGCTCTGCCTCAAGAAAGCCCAAGGGTATGGCAGAAGTGACCCTCGTTATATCAGGTGTTAACAATAACGGGAATTCTTTAGAGACAGGAGAAATTTCGGTTACACGGCGTCTTTACAGGTCGGGTGAAAGTGAATACCTCATGAATAAGGTCATCTGCAGGCTTAAGGATATAAAAAATGTGTTTCTGGATACAGGACTTGAGTTAAAAGCCTATTCAATATTGGAGCAGGGCAGAATAGATGAGATACTGAATTCAAAGCCCCATGAAAGAAGATTTTTGATAGAAGAGGTTGCCGGTGTGATGAAGTACAATGTTAGAAAAACAGAGGCTCTTCAAAAACTTGAATCCGCCAGCTCAAACCTCCAGCGCCTGCAGGATATAATTGCTGAAGTTAAACGCCAGATTAATTCTATATCGAGATATGCGAAACGCGCTGAAAAATACAGACAGGTGTTTGAGGAAATTAAAAACATTGAACTGAAAATCGCTTCAAGAGATGCAACTTTGCTCAGCAGGGAACTGAATGATATTACGGGATTAGAAATTACGCTTAAGTCAAAAGAGACGGAGTTATCCACAAACATCCATTCTTATGATGTACTGATAGAAGAAAAAAGACTTTTATTTCTGGAGACAGAGAAATCTCTTGAAGAGATTCAAAAGAAACTACATTCCACTGAAAGAAAATTTCTTGAGGAGGAAGGCAGGATTTCGCTTCTCAAGAGTGATTGTGAAAATCTCAAGGACAGACTACAAAGATTACTTACACGTGACAGTGAACTTACAGGTGAGAGAGGAAACATTATTACTCAGATTAAGAACATAGAGAACAAAGATGCAGAGATGGGACTTGAACTTGCAGATATCGAGAAGATTCTGGATTCTAAGAACGAGGTATTTTCAACTCTGGAAAGGGAGATTGCAGATTTAGAGCGGAATCTTGAGACAGGAAGGAAGTACATATTCAGTAAGGCAGAAGAGATTACTACCCTGAAAAACGAAATTAACAACCTGTTATTAGTAATAGATGGCATTGACAGGAAGGAGAAGAAGAACCTCGAGGATATCGACTCTGTTAGAGATGAAATTTCTTCGCGTAATACCTCTATAAAAGAGGCAAAAGATGAATACCACGGTTTGGATACGGAACTAAAAAATAAGCATAAACTAAGAGAAGAGTTTTTTGAAGGCATAAACAGGAAAAAAGAAAAATTAATTACAGAGGAAGAGGTTCTTCATAAAGAGAGGGAAGAACTGGCGGCGATGGTCTCTCGTACGGAATCTCTAAAAGAACTGGACGCAGACAGAAGAAGTGTGGGTAATGATAATATAAAAATACTCTGTCAGGTGGCTGATATCTTTGAGCCTCTTCCTGAATACGAAGTTGCTATTGAGGCTGCACTCGGGGATAAATTAAATGTAGCTGTTGTAGATGACCATCATGAAATTAAGAAAGCCCTAAAATTCATAAAAGAACAGAATATAGACAGAAGGGGATTTATGTCTATAAATATATCTCCTGCTTCTCATTCTCGGAATCGAGTCGTACCGACTTCCACCCCTGCCTCAGGTCTTTCAGAGAATGTTATCGGTAAAGCCATTGATTTTGTTAAAATCAGAGAAGGTTTTGACAATATCGCAGCGTTATTATTAAATGATGTCATTGTAGTCAATGATTTAAATACAGCGTTTGACCTGTGGAGTAAAGAGGCGAGGTATTTTGTTACCCTTGATGGAGAGGTGCTTGAGCCTTCCGGCATAGTTTTTGGCGGTATAGAAAAGGGTATTTTAAAGATAAAACGTGAAATAAGAACTCTTGAAAGAGAAATAGAAGACAAAAGAGTGCATATTTTATCCGCTGAAGAGAAATTAGCTTCTCTTAAAAATGATATTGTATCTGTTGAGGATAATCTTGCCTCCCTGAATAAGGAAATATCCCAGATGGAAAAAACCTGCCACGAACTACAGATGAAGATTACAAGTCTGCAGGAGGAAGATGCAAGACAGCAGAAAAAATTGGAATATCTTTCTATTGAACTTGAACAGGATAAAAAAGAAAGAGATGAAATAGAGCAGGTCTTGAATGAAAAAAATAGAATCTACAGTGTCCTGGAGGAAGAAAGACACTCTGTAGAAGAGGAGTTAAAAGAGTTTCAGAATGAGATTGGTGGTAAGAAGACTTTACTTGAGAAAGTGCGTTCTGAACTTACAGAAACAATGTTGTCTCGAACCGCCACTAAAGAAAAAAGGGATTCACTCCTGAGAGAGAGTGAAAGGCTCAATTCAGAACTCCTTGGGATGGAGAGAAAAAAAGAAGAGATGTCCAGTGACTGTCTCGAGATCGAGGCTAACATCAAACATAAAGAAGATGAAATAAAGAAAAAAGAAGAATCTCTCAAGTCATTAGTAATCATGATAAGTGAATTAGAGAAAGAATCATTGAATGTTAAGGAAATACTCGAGGCTAAGACAGCAGAGCTCAGTCTTATGGAGAAACAACAAAAGGCATATACTGAAGAGCTAACCTCTGTTCGCAGAGATATTGCACAGATTGAGATAAAAAAGACGGAGTTGTCCTTGAGACTTAGCCATATGAGAGAAGACATTAAAAAAACCTATTCTATTGAGCTTGACAGTATAACCGGGCTTGAGCCTTTGCTGACTGAGGAGGAAGAAAGGTTGCCGGTACTAAGAGAAAGACTTCAGGAAATAGGACCTGTTAATTTTGGTACACTTGAAGAACTGGAAGAACTTAAAACGAGATACGATTTCCTGGTAAAACAGGAGGAAGACCTTCTACAGTCAATAGCAACCCTGCAGGAAACGATATCGAAGATAAACAGCACTACGCGCAGGAGACTAACAGATGCCTTTGAAGCACTGAATGAGAAGTTCAAGGAGGTATTTACCATCCTTTTTGGCAAGGGCAGGGCAGAACTTATTCTTACTGATGAGAATATCTTAGAGACAGGTATTGACATAGTAGCTCAACCGCCCGGCAAAAAACTTCAGAACTTGATGCTTCTTTCAGGTGGTGAGACGGCGCTGACAGCACTGTCCCTTCTTTTTGCAGGGTTTATGATAAAACCAACTCCTCTGTGTATTCTTGATGAAGTTGATGCACCGTTAGATGAGTCAAATACAGAGAGATTTAGCTCTTTGTTAAGGGAACTCTCAAAGGATATCCAATTTATTACTATTACCCACAACAGGAGAACAATGGAAGTTGCGGATTATCTGTATGGAATTACTATGGAAGAGCCGGGCATATCAAAGGTTGTGTCAATGCATATGGCAGAAGCAGTTCATGATTTAAATAAAGTAGCGAGTAGAGAGTAGAGAGATTTTGTATTTTTGAATTCTTTTTTCTCGCTACTTGCTACTCTCTACTTTCTACTGCATTTCTCATGAAAAATATTAAAGACATACTTCCTCAAGGCAGGGTATCAACTGACCCGGAGGAGCTTTTTTGCTATGGTTTTGACGCCTCTTTCAGCCAGGGCATTCCTTCTACTGTAGTCAGACCCGTTAATACAGATGAAGTCTCAAAGGTAGTTGCTTTTGCGTTTAAGCATGGGATACCCATAGTTCCGAGAGGCGCAGGGTCGGGTATGACGGCAGGTGCAGTCCCTTTAGAAGGTTCAATGGTTCTCTCGTTAGAATCTATGAACAGAATACTGGAAATAGATGATAAAAATCTTGTAGCTGTCGTGGAACCTGGCGTTATAAATTCGCACTTACAGAAGACATTAGAGTTTAAGGGACTTTTTTATCCTCCTGACCCGGCGAGCATGGATTTCTGCACTCTGGGAGGAAATGTTGCCGAGAATGCCGGTGGTCCCAGGGCATTAAAATATGGGGTCACAAGAGACTATGTCCTTGGCCTTGAGGTGGTGCTCCCAGATGGAAGAATACTTACAACAGGGGTGAGAACGCACAAGGGAGTAGTTGGATATGATTTGTCAAGACTTATAGTTGGTTCTGAGGGGACACTGGCAGTTATAACAAAGATTTTTTTAAAGTTGCTGCCACTTCCTGAAGAGGTAATAACGCTTTTATGTATATTTCCGAATATGGATGGAGCTGCAGAGGCGGTTTCTAAGATTACAGCATCAAGGATAATTCCGAGGGCTCTTGAATTTATGGACCATGAAGCAATAAATGCTGTTGAAAATTATAAACCTATTGGCCTCCCTAAAGAAGCAGAGGCACTGCTGTTGATAGAAGTGGATGGCTCTTTAAATTCAGTGCCTGAAGATGCTGAAAAGGTAGCCTCTATTTGTCATTTACTCGGTGCGAAGGTTAGTGTTGCAGATGACATCTTTTCAAAGCAAAGACTCTGGCAGGCCAGGAGGGCGGTCTCTCCTGCTCTTTACCGTATAAGCCCTACGAAAATCAATGAAGATATTGTGGTGCCACGAAGCAGAATACCGGAGATGCTGCGTTTGTTAAGAGATATAGGGAATAAACATAATTTAAAAATAGTAAATTTTGGTCATGCCGGCGACGGAAACATTCATGTAAATATAATGACTGATAAGAATAACAAAGAAGAGTATAAAAAGGCAGAAGATGCGGTAAAGGAGATTTTCGAGGCTACACTTAAACTGGGTGGAACCATTTCTGGAGAACATGGTGTAGGTCTTACAAAAGCTAAATATATAGAGATGGAGCTTTCTCCTGTTAGTATCGGGCTTATGAAGGCTATAAAAAAGGTCTTTGACCCTAAGGGTATAATGAATCCAGGAAAGGTGTTTCCATCTGATTGACAAGGGTAAATGAATATTGGTAGTATTTCCATATTAAATTCCAAATCCCGAAGACAAGATCCTAAATTGTTTGGTTATTTTACACTACGTGTGGAGGATGGGCATGAAGATTATTTTAAAAGAGGATGTTAAGAACCTTGGCACAATGGGCAGTCTGGTGAACGTAGCTGATGGTTATGCAAGGAATTATCTTATACCGAGAAATCTGGCTGTAGAGGCTGATATCAAGAATATAAAACAGTTTGAACATGAGAAAAAGATAATCATTGAGAAGGCGAAAAAAGTCAAAAGGGCAACTGAGGAATTAGCTAATAAACTGTCGAATATCACGTTAACTATAGAAGCTAATGCAGGAGATGACGGAAAATTATTCGGTTCTGTTACCACTATGGATGTTGCCGCTGCTCTATCAAGTCAAGGTGTAGAGATTGATAGGCGCAAGATTACTATACCGGATGAACCTATAAAACGTTTAGGCACATATACTGTTCATGTCAGACTCCATCCAGATGTAACAACAAGCGTAAATATGGAAGTAAGGAGTAAGGAGTAGGGAGTTCTTTTACTTCCTAAAATAGGTCATATATGACCTATATATTACGACCATGAAACAACTTGACGTTGCCCTTGACCGTTTACCACCACAAAATATTGAAGCAGAACAGGCTGTCCTGGGTGCAGTGATGCTTGAAAATGAAGCCCTGGCATCTGTGGTAGAAATGCTTGCCCCTGAAGACTTTTACAAAGATTCCCACAAAAAGATATTCCTTGCAATGCTTGACCTTTATAAAAAAAATGAGCCCATTGATTTAATTACCCTTACCGAACAGTTAAGCAGGAAAGAGCAACTCGAGGAAATAGGAGGTGCTTCCTATCTTAGCTCCATTGTTAATCAGGTTCCTACATCGGCAAATATAAAATACCATTCAAAAATAGTAAAAGAAAAAGCCCTCTTGAGAGGTCTCATCAAAACAGCCACAGAAATTGTTTCTATGGGTTATGAGGGAGGGATGGAAGTGAATGAGCTTCTTGATATAGCAGAAACAAAGGTTTTTTCACTATCTGAAAAAACAATCAGAAGCTCTTTTGTACATGTGAAAGATGTCCTGAAGGGTACTATTGAGCTTGTAGATAAACTCTATAATAAAAAAGAGCTTATAACCGGGCTTCCAACAGGATTTACAGACCTGGATATGCTTACAACCGGCTTTCATCCAGGAGAGTTAATAGTAGTTGGAGCAAGACCCGGCATGGGTAAGACCGCTTTCTGTTTGAATATTGCTGGTTATGCCGGGATTGAAGCCAAGGTGCCTGTGGCTATCTTCAGTCTGGAAATGTCAAAAGAGCTTATTGTCTTGCGAATGGTATGCTCTGAAGCAGAGGTGGATTCCAAGAGTGTCCGCTCGGGTTATCATACCAAAGAGGATTACAGGAAGCTTGTGAATGCAGCAGGAAGACTTGCAGAAGCACCAATATTTATAGATGATGCGTTTAACTCAGTGCTTGAGATAAGGGCTAAGGCTCGCAGGCTCAAGGCAGAACATGGATTGGGTCTTATAATTGTTGATTACCTGCAACTTATGAGGGGTGAAGGTTCATATATTCAGAGGGAGCAGGCAATCTCTGAAATATCCCGCTCATTAAAAGCCCTTTCAAAAGACCTTTCAGTGCCTGTAATTGTAATTAGTCAGCTTAACAGGAGCTGTGAACAAAGGGGAGATAACAAACGCCCTATGCTCGCTGATATGAGGGAATCAGGTGCAATAGAACAGGATGCAGATACAATTTTATTCCTTTACAGAGGAGATTATTATAAAGAAAAAAATGCTGAAGAGGGATTGGCTGAGTTAAATGTAGCAAAGCAGAGAAATGGACCAACTCAACCTGTAGTAAAACTTACCTTTCTTGATAAATTTACAAAATTCAAAAATTATACTGACCGACAGGTATTTTAAAAATCAAAAATAAAAAATAAAAATTCAAAATTGTGGAAAAAAATTAACTAAATTTTAAAATAAAAAAGTTCCTTAATTTTGATATTTGCATTTTACATTTTGAATTTTATATGAAACGCAAGCCTGTCGTAGCCGGACAATTTTATTCAGCCTCATCTTCAGGGCTTTCAAAAGAGGTTCAGAGGTATATTCAAGCATCTCCGGTAAAAGAAAAAGCCATAGGCGTTGTCTCGCCACATGCCGGGCTTATATATTCAGGTGCAGTTGCAGGAGCTGTTTATTCACGGATTGAATTTCCACATACTTTTATACTGCTCGGACCTAATCATACAGGACTTGGTAAACCTCTATCGATAATGGCTCGTGGTGAATGGGAGATACCAACAGGCAGTTTAAAAATAGATGAAGCCCTTGCGAAAAAAATATTAAGTTATTCCAGAGTAATTGAGGAAGATAGTTTTGCCCATTCAATGGAGCACTCACTTGAGGTGCAGCTCCCGTTTATTCTTCATTTCTCCTCTGATGTTAAAATTGTGCCTGTTATGATGATGACTGATTCTCTGGACCACTGCAGATTGGTTGGAGAGACAATAGCAGATGGTATTAAAGATACAGAATATCCCGTAACAATTGTTGCAAGTTCAGACATGAGTCATTACGAAGCAGATTCTATAGCGAGGACAAAGGATAAGAAAGCTATTGATAGGATTTTGTCTTTAAACCCAGAAGGTCTTTATCAGACTGTTGTGAAAGAGGGGATAAGCATGTGTGGTTTTATCCCTGTGACAGCGATGCTTTATTCCGCTAAAAAATTGGGGGCTAAAGATGCCACCCTTGTAAAATACATGACATCCGGAGATGTAAGCGGCGACTATGGCTATGTGGTAGGTTATGCAGGGCTGATAATAAAATAAAGTGGGGAAACAG
>Ga0214473_10003336_pt1 | contig 19489 bp, 16 predicted proteins | sample RVTome_7_FD_203509 | JGI IMG/M metagenome (GOLD analysis project Ga0214473, IMG submission 203509) | Soil microbial communities from uranium-contaminated site in the Upper Colorado River Basin, Wyoming, United States - RVT98D197 | ecosystem: Environmental > Terrestrial > Soil > Contaminated >... | reverse complement strand
GGGTGATCTCGGTGCCGGTCGACGTGCCCAAGGAAGACCTCTGCGTGCAGGTGATCAGCCGAAGCCTCGAAGAGAAGAAGGTCGACCTCAAGGGAGCTGCCATCATAGTGGCCGGCGGCGCCGGCGTGGGCTCCAAGGAAGGCTTTGCCCTCGTCCGAGAGCTGGCCGACACCCTCGGCGGAGTGGTAGGCGCGACCCGAGCGGCCGTCGATGCCGGTTGGATCGGCCACGAGCACCAGGTGGGCCAGACGGGCACCACGGTGCGTCCCAAGCTGTATATCGCCGCCGGCATATCCGGATCGGTGCAGCACCGGGCGGGCATGGACGAGTCGGCCCGCATCCTGGCGATCGACACCGACCCCCACGCCCCCATCTTCTCCGTCGCCCACTACGGTATCGTGGGCGATCTGCACGATGTGATTCCCCGGATCATCCGCGCCTACCGGAGCAAGGTGTGACCAACTTCTTCACGGATAACGCCGACCTGGTGGCCAAACTCGAGCACCTCGACCTGGAGCGAGTGGTCGAATTGCGTGAGGACGGTTTCGCTGCGGCTTCAAGCCACACCTGGGCCCCGCGCGACCTTACCGACGCCCGCGACAACTACCGGCTCACCCTGCAGCTTGTGGGCGACATCGCCGGCGAGTTCGTCGCTCCCCGCGCGGAGGACGTCGACCGTGTCGGCAGTACCCTGGTCGACGGCGAGGTGTGCTACGCCCCGGGGATCTCAGAGGCGCTCGCACGACTCCGCCAGGCCGACCTCATGGGCATCACCCTGCCGCGCCGCTTCGGAGGGCTCAATTTCCCCGTGACCGTCCTGGCCATGGTCACGGAGATCGTTTCTCGGGCCGACGCTTCGCTCATGAACATATTCGGCCTTCAGGACATCGCCGAAACTGTCAACAAGTTTGCCTCCGAGGAGATCAAGCAGGCCTATCTTCCCCGCTTCGCCAGCGGAGAGGTCACCGGGTCGATGGCCCTGACGGAAGCCGAGGCTGGCTCCGACCTGCAGAACATTCAGCTCAAGGCACATCTGGCTGACGACGGGCGCTGGTATCTGAACGGGGTCAAGCGCTTTATCACCAACGGCTGTGGGCAAATCGCGCTGGTCCTGGCCCGCAGCGAGGAGGGCACCACCGACGGCCGCGGGCTGTCGCTGTTCCTGTACGAACGCGACCAACACATGAAGATCCGCCGCCTGGAGGACAAGCTAGGCATCCACGGCTCCCCCACGTGCGAGCTGCAATTCACCGACGCGCCGGCCCTCCTTATCGGCGAGCGCCGACGCGGCCTCACCACCTACGTGATGAGCCTGATGAACGGGGCCCGGTTGGCCATCGCCGCCCAAGCCCAAGGCATCGCCGAGGCCGCCTATCGCGCGGCCTACAAGTACTCGGGCGAGAGGATCCAATTCGGAGTGCCCATCCGCGAGATCGTCGCGGTCACCAGCCTGCTGGCCGACATGAAAGTATCGCTGGAGGCGACGCGCGCGCTCCTTTACGAGACCGCGGTGTTGGTCGACCTGAAAGACGGATTGGAACGCCGCCTGGAGACAGGCAGCGAGGTGTTCCCGCCCGAAGAGGCCAAGGCGCGCCGGGCTGAGGTCAAGAAGTACGCTAACTATGCCGGCCTTTTCACGCCTCTGGCCAAAGCCCGCTGTACCGAAGCGGCCAACCGCATCGCCTACGACTCGCTTCAGGTGCACGGGGGCTCAGGGTACATGCGAGACTTTGCCGTGGAGCGCCACATGCGCGACGCGCGGATCACCACCATCTACGAAGGGACGACCCAATTGCAGGTGGTCGCCGCTCGCCGAGGGATCTTGGCGGGCACGCTTTCCGAGCGCTTCGGCGACTATGAGGCCTGGGATCTCTCCCGGACCCCGGAGCTACTGACTCGAATCAAGCGGGCACGCGAGCGTTTTGATGCGGCGGTAGCCCACGTGAAGGCTGCGGACGATCCCCGCTTCCCCGACTATCACCTTCCAAGGCTTTCGGAGATGGGCATCGATCTCGCTTGCGCCTATCTGCTCACCCGGGAGGGCCAGACCGACGTCCGCAAGATGCTGATGGCCGAGTATTTCGTCGAGCGTATGGTCCCAGCGCTCGAGGCCGGGGCGACCATCATCTTTGAAAGCCGGCCGGACAAGCTCGATGCCCTCCACGCCCTGGCAGCCGACTGAAGGCGACCCGCCCTACCGCCGTGGGCACAACACCGAATAGGAGACCCGGGATGAAAGACATTGCCGCCCTCCTCAGCACCTTCTCCAATGCCCACGGTCTCTCCGGCTACGAGGATGAGGTGGCCGCTCTGCTGCGGCGCGAGATGGAGCCGTTGGTCGACGAGGTCCGCGTCGACAAGATGGGCAACGTCATCGGGATCCGCTCCGGCGACGGACCGGTGGTTATGGTAGCCGCCCACATGGACGAGATCGGCCTCATGGTCTCCCACGTCGACGACGATGGCTACTTGCGGGTCGTGTCCCTTGGAGGATGGTTCGACCAGACCATCCTCAGCCAACGGGTCATGATCTACACCCGAGGCGGCAAACGTATCCCCGGCGTGGTCGGCTCTCGCCCGCCTCACCTGATGGACGCCGAGGATCGCAAGAAGATGATTAAGTTGAAGGACATGTTCGTCGACTGCGGCGCGACCAGCGCGGCCGACGTCGCCGCGATGGGGGTGGATGTCGGCGCGACCGTTACTGTCGATCGTGACCTCCTCCGGATGGGCAATGACTTCGTCACCGGCAAGGCTCTCGATAACCGCGCCGGCGTGGTGATGATGGTGGCGGCGCTGCGGCGGCTGAAGGGCAAGCGCGTGCGGGCCACCGTCCAAGCCGTGGGCACCGTTCAGGAGGAAGTAGGGCTGAAGGGCGCCCGCACCAGCGCATATGGCCTCAACCCAGATGTCGCCCTGGCCCTGGACGTGACCATACCGGGCGACCACCCCGGAGTGACCAAGAACGAGTCCCACATCGCCTTAGGCAAGGGCCCCGCGATAACCATTCTCGACGCGGCAGGCCGCGGCGTCATCGCCCCGCGTCCCGTGCTTCGCTGGCTCAGGGAGTCGGCTGAAAGGGCCGCCATCCCCTACCAACTAGAAGTAGGCGACGGCGGCAACACCGACGCCACCGCGATCCACATCACCAAGACCGGCATCCCGTGCAGTGTCATCAGCGTCCCTACGCGCTACATCCATTCACCGGTGGAAGTGCTGTCGTTGCGCGATCTGGAACAGAGCGCGGCGCTGGTAGCGGCAGCGATGCTGCGGGCCCACGAATACTTCTAAAGCGCGGCTCGCTGGGCGGGCGCGCCGGGCACAAGTCGAGCCGCCCGCCTTGCCGACGCCTACGAGGCCTTGAGCGCCGCCTCTATCTGCTTGACCTTCTCCGGCCCGAAGTAGCCGCAGTTCCCCTTCTTCTGATCCGGCTCCAGGCCGCCCTGTTTGATGATCTTGCTCACTTTCCCCGCAGGGACACCCAGCTTCTCCGCGATCTTGCCTGTCGTAAGTAGCTCGTCGGTCATCCCGTGGCCTCCTTTGTTTCCGCGTTCGCGCGCGCGTAGAGCGCGCTCCCAACCCAGACCCGTCCTCTGTAGCTCCCCTGCCATCGAGGGCGGCACCCGGCCCTTTATCCTCACGTCTTCGTCGCGGTACTCGAAGATCACGGTGCCGCGCTCCCTGACCCGGGCAAGCAGTTCGCCGGCCGAATAGGGCACACGAAGGTCCACCTCCGACCAGAGGTCGGCCAAGACGGTGGCTAACAGCGCGCGCAACTCGTCGACACCGGCGCCTGTCAGCGCCGACACCTTGGCGACGTGTTGATCGTCGCGACGAAGCACCCCGCCGGGGGCGGCGTGGACGCCGGTGACGACCTCGGCCCTATCGACCTTGTTCAGGACTACCACCCGTGGCTTATGACCGGCTCCCAACTCGTCCAGCACGGTCTGCACCGTACGCCGGTGCTCGGCGGCGTGTGGGTCCGCGAGGTCAACCACCTCGATCAGAGTGTCGGCCCTGGTGACCTCCTCGAGGGTAGCCCGGAAGGCCTCCACAAGTTGATGAGGCAGCTTGTGGATGAAGCCCACCGTGTCGCTTACGATCACCGTCTGTCCCTCTCCCAGCCGTACCCGGCGCGTGGTCGGGTCGAGGGTCGCGAACAGCATGTCCTCCGCAGCGGCCGCCTCCTCGCCGACGAGGGCGTTGAGCAAGGTCGACTTGCCTGCGTTGGTGTAACCGACGATGGCCGCCGCCGGCAGCAGGCGGCGGTCGCGGGCCCGGGCCGCGGTCTCTCGCCGGCGGCGTACCTCGTCCACGCGTGCCCTCGTCTTCTTGATGCGCTGGCGTATGACCCGACGGTCGGTCTCGAGCTGGGTCTCGCCGGGGCCGCGCGTACCGATGCCCCCCCCGGTACGCGAGAGGTGAGTCCACAACCGGGTCAGCCGGGGAAGCTGGTATTCGAGCTGGGCCAGCTCCACCTGGATCCGCCCTTCGTGGGTCTGCGCCCGCTGGGCGAAGATATCGAGGATCACCCCGCTCCGGTCGAGCACCTTTACGTCCAGCAACTCTTCCAACGACCGTTGCTGTTTCGGCGACAACTCGTCATCGGCCACCAGAAGCGAGAAGCCGGTCGCGCCTTTGGCCGACTTCAATTCCTCAGCCTTGCCCTTGCCCAGGTACCACACGGGATGGACCGAATCCCGCCGCTGGGCGGTCATACCCACCACCTCGGCCCCAGCCGTCTCCACGAGCGCCGACAACTCCCCAAGCGACTCCTCCGCGCTCCAACCGGCATCATCCCCGCCGTCCACCGCAATGAGGTAAGCACGCTCGCGCCCCGGCGTATTCTCACCCGAAGCGTCGAGTCTCACGCTGCCCGCCCCGGGCCGCACACGGGAAGGACCCGCCTCAGCACCTTGCCCGTCTCGCTCTGCGGATCACCGCAGACCTCCTCGGGTGTCCCCGTGGCCACCAGCTCCCCACCGGCGTCGCCACCCTCCGGCCCCAGATCGATGAGCCAGTCGGCGCATTTGATGACATCCAGGTTGTGCTCGATGACCAACACGGTGTTCCCGGCGTCGACCAGCCGCTGGAGAACCTCAAGCAACTTGTCGACGTCGGCGAAATGCAGGCCCGTGGTGGGTTCGTCGAGGATGTACAGGGTGTTGCCGGTGGCCACTTTGGCCAACTCGGTGGCGAGCTTCACCCGTTGCGCCTCGCCGCCCGACAGCGTGGTCGATGGTTGCCCCAGCTTGATGTAGTCGAGACCCACGTCGGCCAACGTCTGGAGGCGGCGCCTGATCTTGGGTTGGTTGACGAAGAACTCCACCGCCTCCTCCACGCTCATATCTAGCACCTCGGCCACGTTCTTGCCCTTGAAGCGCACTTCCAGGGTCTCCCGGTTATAGCGCTTGCCCTGACACACCTCGCAAGGAACGTACACGTCTGGCAGGAAGTGCATCTCGATCTTGAGCGTGCCGTCACCCTTGCAGGCCTCGCACCGCCCGCCCTTTACGTTGAAGCTGAACCGGCCCGGAGCGTATCCGCGCACCTTCGACTCCTGCGCCTGCGAGAACAGCTCGCGAATGTGATCGAACAGGCCCGTGTAGGTGGCCGGATTCGACCGCGGCGTCCTGCCGATGGGTGATTGATCGATGTTGATCACCTTGTCGAGTTGCTCGATGCCCTCGATGCGATCGTGCTCGCCGGGCCGCACGGGCGCCCGGTTCACCAGGTTGGAGAGACTCCTGAAGATGATGTCGTTCACCAGCGTCGACTTTCCCGAGCCGGATACCCCGGTGACGCACACGAACGTGCCTGTGGGAATGCTCACGTCGAGGTTCTTGAGGTTATGCTCCCGGGCGCCGCGCACCACGAAGTGCCCCCGCGCCTGGCGACGCCTCGCCGGGATGGCGATCTCCTTGTTCCCCGCCAAGAACTGCCCCGTTACCGAACGAGGCTCTCCGAGGATCGCGCTCAACGGACCGCTCGCCACCACCTCTCCCCCATGCTCGCCCGCCCCGGGGCCCATATCGACGATGTGATCGGCCGAGCGCATCGTTTCCTCGTCATGTTCCACCACGATGACCGTGTTGCCGAGGTCGCGCAGCCGCATCAATGTGTCGATGAGCCTCCGGTTGTCTCGCTGATGCAGGCCGATCGAAGGCTCGTCCAGGATGTAGAGGACGCCCACCAGGCTCGAGCCGATCTGCGTGGCAAGCCGGATGCGCTGCGCCTCGCCTCCGGAAAGCGTGCCTGCGCTGCGGTAGAGACTCAAATAGCCGACTCCCACGGACTCAAGGAAGGACAGCCGCTCCCGGATCTCCTTGAGCACCCGGCTGCCGATCAGCCGCTCCCTCTGGCTGAGCTCAAGCCTATCGAGGAACTGCATGGCCCCCGTCACGGGTAGCAGACTCAGCTCGTAGATGTTCAACCCCCCGATCTTTACCGCCAAGATGGGTGGCTTGAGCCGGGCTCCGTTGCAGGCCGGGCACGGTCTTTCGGCCATATACTCCTCGATCTTGGTGCGCATGTAGTCGGAGTCGGTCTCCCGGTAGCGCCTCTCCAAGTTGGGAACGATCCCCTCGAAGGTAGTCATGTAGCTCCGTTTGAGGCCGGCCCGGTTGACGTACGACACGTAGAGTCGCTCTCCCCTGGTGCCATACAAGAACACGTCTCGCACCTCTTGGGGAAGGGAGGCCCAAGGCGCCGCCATGTCCACCTCGTAGCGCTCGGCCACCGCCTTGATGATCTGTTCGTAGTACTTCGAATTGCTGCCGGTCCAGGGGAGTAACACACCCTCGGCCACCGACAACGAGGCATTCCCAACAATTAATTCTGGATCGATCTCCCGCCGGGCGCCGAGACCGCTGCAGGTCTCGCAGGCACCGTGGGGGGAGTTGAACGAAAAGATGCGGGGCGCCATCTCCGGCAGCGATACCCCGTGCTCCGGACAGGCCAGATTCTCGGAGAAGAGGAGGCTGGTGGGCCTGTGAGCGTCGCCGATGTCGTTTCGCGCACCTCCTGCGCTCCCAGCGCGATCATCAGGAGAGTGGTCGTAGACGTCAACCATGAGCAGACCGTGGGCCTCGGAAAGGGCCGTCTCCACCGAATCGGACAGCCGCCGACGGATACCTTCTTTCATCACCAGACGATCGACGACCACGCTGAGGTCGTGGCGCACGTTCTTGTCCAGTTCGGGCAACGCCTCGTCCATGCTGTAGTGCTGTCCATCGATCTCCACCCGGGTGAATCCTTCCTGGCGAATGTGTTCGAGCACCTCCTTGTGCCACCCCTTCTGGCCGCGAACGATAGGGGCCTTAACCACAAACCGGGTGCCCGGTTCCAGGCCCAGGATCTGGTCGACGATCTGCTCTTTGCTCTGCCCTTCGATGGCGCGTCCGCATATCCAGCAATGGGGGCGGCCGATGCGGGCGTAAAGCAGGCGCAGGTAGTCGTGGATCTCCGTCACGGTGCCCACCGTCGAGCGGGGGTTGCGGGAGGTGGTCTTCTGATCGATGGAGATCGCCGGCGACAGGCCCTCGATGGAATCTACGTCGGGCTTGTTCATCTGGCCCAGGAACTGGCGAGCGTAGGCCGAGAGGCTCTCGACGTAACGGCGCTGGCCTTCGGCGTAGATGGTGTCGAAAGCGAGGCTCGATTTTCCCGAGCCGGACAGCCCTGTTATGACGATGAAGCGGTCTCGCGGGAGCGTCAGAGAGATGTCCTTGAGATTGTGCTCCCGCGCCCCGGCGATGACTATCTGATTGGCGCCCATTGCAGAGGGATTCTAGCAGGTGCCGTGCCGGGTCAGCGCCGGCTCAGGCGCGCCCGGGGGGCACGCTGCCGCGCGCGCGGCAGCGCCCATTACGTCCCCAGTCGCGCCCTGAGCGCCCTGATCCTGTCGCGCTGTGCCATCAGGGCAGGGTGATCCGACTCCCGGATCTTGGTGTGGAAAAGGGCCAGATTCATCTGTTCCCGTTGCAGCCGTTTTAGCATCAGCCGGGCGGCGCGGCCCTTCGTACTCTTGATCTGCCGGAGGGCGGCTCGCCGTCTCCGACCGCTTCGCAGTATCCCGAACTCCCCCGCGCTCAACACGTCGCCCCCCACCTCCTCGGCGATAAGCCTGGCGAACGCCTGTTGCTCCCGCCGGCGTGCGACGATAGCTAAGATCGCCAGGAACATAAGGAACGGCATCCCCTTGATCACGAGGGCCAGGATGAACGACCCGAGGCCCCGTCCCATGAGGGACTCCAGCCAAGGGGAATTCCACACGAAGTGCGCCGCCCATGCCAGCGCGGCGAACAGTGCCGCCACGCTCACCCGCCTGCGCCGCGACGCCTCACGCTGGGTCACCGCGAATGCGAAGCCGAAGCCCATCAGACCGCTGAACAAAGTGTGACTGTATACACCCGCCAACACGACCCTCACAAAATAGGTGCTCACAACGGGACCCAACTGGCCGGCTCCGGATTCCGCGGCCGCGTGCACGAAATACTGCACGTTCTCGACCACCTGGAAGCTCAGTCCGATCATGGCGCCGTAGACGAGCCCATCCATGAGCCCATCGAACTCGGTCCGGGCCATTAGGTATATGACGACCAGGCCTGCCCCCTTGTACAACTCCTCGTTGATCGGCGCCACGATGGCCGCGCCCCAGGAGTCTACCGTCACAGGAGAGAGGACGTTCTGAAGGAAGCCCAGAGCGTACGAATTGGTGATGGCGGCGAACGTTAGGGCCACGATCCCACCCCACAGAAGAGCCACGGCGATAAGGGAAGCCGGCTCGGGTTCGAACTGATCCAATCGATAGATGACCGCCCCAGCGGGGACGGCCGTTGCCGCAAGGAGCACCAGGGAAAGCAGCCACGCGCCCGGCAAAGAGCCTACATACGCCAACTGCTCCCCTCCCACGATCAAGAAGCACCCAGCGACAAACACCAGGAACAGCCAGTAGGCGGGCTGACGGGTGAGGCTCACCGAGGCACCAGCATGGTGGCCAGCATACGGTCGAGATCGCCTTGTACGCTGCGTAACTGGCCGGCCGGCGCCACGGCCAGCATGACCACTCCAGTCCCTCCGCGCGCCGCGACGACCAATTCACCCTCCAACCGGCCCGATTCAGCGCTGCCGAAAAAGAGGACGACCAAGGCCGGCATATCGCCGGCGATCGTCGTTGGAGCGGCCGGTAGTGCGCGATACGAAGCGAGCTGGCCCTCGAGTTCCCCGCTTTGGTCCGCTAGTAGACCGCGGTCGGCACCGTCGTACGCCTCGGCGCCGAAGGCCACCAACGCCCCCGCCTTCTGCAGCGAGACCGCGTTCGAGCCTACTTGCCAGACATCGGCGGCAGAGGTCCACCCGCCCGGCGACGTGATGGTCACTCCCTGGCCGATCTGAAGGACCGCCTGCCCGCCCGTCCCCGCCGGTGCGGATACGGCGACCAGGGAGAGGAGAAAGAACATCCAGCCGACCATCACGCCGGCGAGGAGGATCGTTCCTCGCCACGCGGGCCGGCCCGAGGCCGCCCCCGGGGTCGGCCTCGGGCGCGCTCCACGAGCCGTGTAGATAGGTGCGCCGCCCCGGTTCACCTGCGTTGTTCGTGGCTCCTTCTTCGCACAAAGCACACAGGATCTGCCTGTGCGTCATTCAGTGTCCTCATGTTAGGCGCGTCCGAAGGCCTTCACAAGTCAGCATGCGCCCGCAAGCGGGTGCCGACTGCTCCAGCGGTCACCCAACCTGCGGAAAGTTGGTGGCCCGGCCTTGTTGCTTGGCACAGTCCGTAGTAGCCTATGCGCCGCCTCCGCGGTCGCGCAGTGAGGCACGATGTTCGTTCTTCCACGGGCTCACCATCAGGAGGAGTGCATGCGGTTGCCAGTCCCTGGTCTGAAAAACGCCAAGCGGCTTCTTTTGCTGCTCCCAGCCATGCTGATGTTGATGTTGGCGGTGCCGGCCGGTCCGGCTGCTGTTTCGGCAGCCGCGGCCCCCACATCGACGACACCGCCACCCGCTGGCCAGGCCGCCACCACGTCACCGACGACGGCCACGGGCCAAAGCACCACCTCGTCCGTGGCAGCCTCCACCGCGCCCGATCCGGGGGCCGAGGCGGGAGTGGCCGCCGTGGTACCGCCTGTCGCGGGCCTGGCGCCGCTCAATCCGGGCTGGAAGGCCGATCAACTGGTCGTGCAGGTGTGGCCTGAATACGACGCAAAGGCCGTCCTCGTGCTCATGACCTTCTCCCTGCCTGCCGATGTCCCGCTTCCGGCGACCTTCAAGTTCGCCATCCCCACCGGGGCGACTATCGCCGGTATCGGCGAGATCGACCCGAAAGGCACCTTCAAGTACAACTACGCGGATTCCTATCCGCCGGTACAACCAGGGGCCGGGTGGGACATCGTCACCATTCAGGTGAAGGACTTCCGGTCGCTGCAGATCGACTACTACTACGATCCGGGTCTTCCCGCGGGGGCCGGCAAGCGGTCCTTCCCCCTGCTGGTGCAACTGCCCCTAGACGTGAGTACGCTTCTGCTGCACGTGCAGCAGCCCGCGCGAGCCACGGACTTCACAGTACAACCCGCTCTGCAAGGTTCGGGCGCGAGCGGCGACGGTTTTACCTATGCGGTGGCGACGTTCTCTGACGTCAAGGCCGGAAGCACGCTGGGGCAGCTCATCTCGTACAGCAAGCCCGACGGCGGGCTATCCGCCGGCCAAACCGGCTCGACGCAGGCAGGCGAGTCCGCCCCGACGCAGCTAGGGACGAGCACTGTAACGCTCGCGGCCATCCTGGTTATCGTGGTTATCATCGGGGGTCTCGTCGCCTATCGTCTATATGTGAACGCCGTCAAGGGCAAGAAGGGCGGCAAACGCCCAAACACGCAACGAACGTCTACGGCGCGACCCTCGCGCAGTCCGGCGGCGAAACCTGTGGGAACCCTGGCTCCCCCTATGGCCACCAGCCGGAAGAAATCGGCTGCGGAAGCCCGGGCTGCAGAGACTGAGGATGACGCCCCAAATGGGGGCGAAGCGGTGAAGAATCTGTGCGTCGCCTGCGGCGAGGAACTGACCAAGAAGGCCCGCTTCTGCCCGGGCTGCGGCGAGGCCCAATAGGGCTAAATGCATATAGCCGCCCGTCGCCAGAATTCAAACCAGGCGGGCTATGTTCTCCAAGAAGGTGGAGGTAAGGGGACTCGAACCCCTGGCCTCAACGCTGCCAGCGTCGCGCTCTCCCAGCTGAGCTATACCCCCGCGCCAAGCGGCCACGGATTATAGCCGCTGCGCCATGGGCGTGCAACAGGCAGGCTGGCAGCGACCACGGCGGCTACGCTCACTCCACCGTCTCTACCGGTGCCTGCTTCCATAGCACATCGAGCCGGTAGAAATCCCGGGCCTCCGGCGTGAAGACGTGGACGACAAAATCGAGGAAATCCACAAGGATCCATTCCCCGCCCGCCGTCCCTTCAGTCCCAGCCGGCAATAGACCTGCCTCTTGTTTGAGCTTGAATGCGATCTCCTCTGCGATACGCCGAGTCAGGCGGACGTTGCGGCCCGAGCACAGCACCAGATAGTCGGTGTAGCTCACCAATTCGTGCACATCGAGGATCTTGACCTCGTCCGCCTTGACATTGACGGCTGCCATGGCCGCCAACAACGCCCAGGAGTGAATCTGCTCCAGACCCACCCCCGAGGCGGCAGTCTGCGGGCGCTCACGACGGGACAGACTCTCAAGATCGGGGAAAGGCCGCTCGTCAGGCATGTGTGTGGTCTACTCCCATTCGATGGTGGAGGGCGGCTTGCTGGAGATATCGAGCACCACCCGGTTCACACCGGGCACTTCGTTGATGATGCGGCTCGATATCCGTTCCAGCAGGTCGTAGGGCAGCCGGGCCCAGTCGGCGGTCATCGCGTCGTCGGACGTTACCGCCCGTACGACGATGGGATAGGCGTAGGTGCGCTCGTCCCCCATTACTCCTACGCTACGGATGGCCGGCAACACTGCAAATGACTGCCACACCTGCCGGTAGAAGCCTGCCCGCTTGATCTCATCGAGGAGCACGGCATCCGCGTCTCGCAGAATCTGCAGCCTTTCATGGGTCACATCGCCGATGATGCGGATGGCCAACCCCGGCCCCGGGAAGGGCTGCCGCCAGACCATGTCCTCCGGCAGGCCCAACTCCTCGCCTACTACCCGAACCTCATCCTTGAAGAGCATACGTAGCGGCTCGACCAGTTCGAAATCGATGTCTTCCGGCAAACCCCCCACGTTGTGGTGGGACTTGATCTTTGCGGCTTCCCTGGTGCCCGATTCGATCACATCAGGGTAGAGCGTACCCTGTACCAAGAAGCAGGCCTTGCCCAGTCTGTGCGATTCCTCTTCGAACGTGCGAATGAACTCCTCGCCGATGATCTTCCGCTTCTGCTCCGGTTCCGATACACCCTCGAGCTTGGCCAGGAAACGCTCCTGCGCCCGCACATGCACCAACGGCACATGAAAATGGCTACGGAAGGTCTTCTCCACCTCATCGCCCTCGTTCTTGCGCATGAACCCGTGGTCGACGAAGATGCAGGTAAGCTGATCGCCCACCGCCTTGTAGGTGAGAAGGGCGGCCACCGCCGAGTCCACGCCCCCAGAAAGCCCGCACACCACCCGTTCGCTCCCCACCTGAGCCTGGATACGGGCAACGGCCTCTTCAATGATGGAGACCGGCGTCCACGTAGGGGCTATGTCGCAGATCTTGTACAAGAAATTCTTAAGAATGTCCTGCCCGTATTCCGTGTGCCGCACCTCGGGATGAAACTGCACCCCGTAGAGCTTGGCTCCCCGGTCTTCCATGGCCGCGACCGGCATGTGGGGGCTCTGGGCGATGCTCGCGAAACCGGGTGGCACTTCAAGCACCGAGTCGCCGTGGCTCATCCAGCAAGCCATGTCGGTGGGAAGGCCGGCGAACAGGAGCCCTTGCTCGGTGACCTTGACCGCTGTGCCGCCGTACTCCGCCTGCTCGGTGCGGGCCACCAGCCCGCCCCTGAGCTTGGCCATGAGCTGCAGGCCATAGCAGATCCCCAGGACCGGGATACCCAGTTCGAGAATCTCGGGGTCGACCGCGGGCGCGTTGGGATCGTTGACGCTGCGCGGGCCTCCGGACAGGATGAGCCCCGCCGGAGCCGCAGTCTTGATATCTTCCACCGGAGTATCGTAGGGGACAAGTTCGGAGTAGACCCGGCACTCCCGCACCCGCCGGGTAATGAGTTGCGCATACTGGCCGCCGAAATCGAGGACAAGGACCTTCTTGACAGCCTCGACCTTACTTTTCAGCAGGCACCTCCTCCAATTCAACCGCTTTGGCCAACTCCACCGCATCGGCAGGCGAGAACACCCCCGCCCCATAACGGATCAGGTTGGCGGCTGCGCACCCGAGACCAAAGCGCAGGCACTCTGACGGCGCATCGCCTTCCAACAAGCGCACAGCATATCCTCCCACCAGCGCGTCACCCCAGCCCATAGGCGAGATAACGTCCACCGCCGGCATCTTCCCGATGTATGTACGGCTGGCGTCCCCTTCAGCCAATTCCGCGACGCACCCATAGCGGAAGGTTATCACCACGGAACCGCCCCCCATCTCGCGCATGCGCCGGGCGGCTTGTATGCGGTCGTCCATGCCGGTGAACTCGTAGCCGATGACCTTCTCGGCCTCCACAAGCTTGGGAAAAACGTAGTCGGCGCCGGCCTTGATGCCCTGGCGCAGCGGCTCGCCGTACGTGTAGAAGAAGACCTTCAGCCCCAGCCGCCGGAGCTGCTGGATCATGTGAGCATAGCAATCATCATCCAGGCCGCGAGGCACACTGCCGGCCAGCACTGCGATGTCGGCCGCCTTGCTCAGGTACTCCAGCTTCTCGTACATCATATTCATTTCCTCCGGCCGGATCTCCGGGCCCTGTTCCGTGATCTCGGTGACGGAGTTCGTGGCCGGATCGACAACCGCGGTAGACAACCTGGATTCATCTTCGATGCGCACGAAATCGCAGAGGATGCCTTCTCCGTTCAGGTCGGCCAAGATCTGATCGCCCTTGCGCCCGCCCAAGAAGCCGGTGGCAATGACCGGCCGCCCCAAGATCTTCGCCGCGCGGGCGACGTTGATGCCTTTGCCCCCAGGAAGGATGACCGTGTCGGTGGCCCTATGGCGAAAGCCGGCCTGGAACGTGGGAACGGTCATGGTCCGGTCGAGGGCAGGATTGAGGGTCACGGTCAGTATCATAGTCTCACGCCACCCGTCCCACCCATCTGGTGAAACGATCCCAGTAGTAGGCAAGCTTTGATCCGAGCGTTGTCTTCCCAAAAGACCTGTCGGCCACCAGGTCCACGGTCCCCACCGTTTCGCCCCCCACGGTCAGTACGACCCGGCCAAACGACTCTCCCGCCGCCACTGGAAGGACCAATGGACGGTCCAGGGCAATCGAGGTAGTGACCTCGTCGTCTTTGTACAACTCCATCTCCACCGTGCCCTTGGTAATGAGTCCGACACGCCCATCGAGCTGATACGGGACATTGGTCTCGGCCACAACCGTGCCCTCGTTCATGAGGGTCACATAGCGATACTGGGAGAAACCGTACTCCATGAGGGCCTTGCTTTCACTGAAGCACACGTCCGGCACGGGCTCTCCCAGCACGACGCTGATGACCGAGACCCCATCCTTGGTGCCTGATCCGACGAAGCACTGCTCCGCCTTGGGCGTAAGCCCGGTCTTGACACCGGTGACCCAACTAAGCCCGCCCAGCAGCTTGTTCGTGCTCTCGAAGACGGTAGGCCCCGACCGCCCCGGCAAAGAGATCGTATAGCTCTTCGTGCCGACGAATTTGCGGAACTTCTCATTCGCCATGGCGTACCGGGCCAGCCGGGCCATGTCAGCGGCGGTCGAATAGTGACCGGCCGTGTCCAGGCCGTTCGGGTTGACGAACCTCGTGTCGGCCATCCCCAGCTCTTTCGCCTTGGCGTTCATCAGGGCCGCGAACGCTTCAACGCTCCCCGAGCAGGCTTCGGCGAGGGCAACTGCCGCTGAGTTGGCGCTCCGCAGCAGCAGTGCGTACATCAGTTGCTCCACGGTCAAGACATCGCCTTCTTTGAGCCATGTCTTCGGCTCGGTGGTCTGGGCGGCTTTCCGCGAGACGGTGACAGGAGTTTTCAGGTCCATGTTCTCCAGAATGAGGGTGCCGGTCATTATCTTGGTGGTCGAGGCCATAGGCCTGCGCACGTCAGCCTTGCGCTCATAGAGCACCTTGCCGGTCGCCATGTTGATGAGGATGGCCGCCGGAGAGGTCACGCTGGGAGGATCGGCGGCAAAATCGCCCAAGTCCTTCGCACTCACGGTGAAGATCGCGGTCTGCGCGGCGGACAGAGAGGCTGCCGGTAAGGTAGTGGCCGTATCGCCCCGCGCGATGCCGGTTAGGACCGATACCATCACCACCAGGACGACCGCAAAGACCAGGAGCGGGCTGAGCCACCCCCGTCTGGCTATCACACGCATCATGTGCCGGAGTATAGCATGGGCCTCTCGCCGGTCACGCGACCAGCGTGCGCCCATCCGCCGGGAGGGCAAAGTGCCGATGCTATACTTCGCGGCTGACGGAAGCTCCACGGGGAGGTGCGACGATCGCCGAGGTAGTACGCCGCGCTTGGGGCCGACTGATCCGCAAGCAGTCGCTGATCTTCTACCCGGTGGCGCTGGCAGTTATCAATACCATGGCCTTCCTCGCGGTCTACGCGGCCAACGGGGAGACCCTGCGGTGGAGCACGTTCTTCGTCGCCGACTTCGACCGCTGGCAGTACGTCAAGAATCACTTCTTTACCGGGTTCTCGTTCACTCCCGCTCTCGCTGTGGCCGTGTTCGCCGGACTGACGGTGTGTGCCCTCGCCGCTATGATCCGGGCCCCGTATTTCCGCGCCATCGCCGGCCCTGGGTATCCCCTGGCGCCGCGCAACCGCGAAGAAGCGGCCAGGCTCTCCCTTTTCTACCTGTTCGCGAACCTCGTGGTGTGGATGATGCCCCTGGCCACCCCGGCAAACACCGTCCTCGAACAACTGGTCGCCTTCGCCGCGCTGGCGGTGGCCATTCTAATCGTGTTCGCCGACTACGCCATCGTCTTTGAGGGGCTGGCCTTTCTCCCCGCAATAGGGAGGAGCGTCCAGCTACTCGGCCGGCGTTGGGTCAGCGTTGTGGCCATATTCGTCGTCCTTCAAGTCGTCTACTTCGGTATCTACCGACTCTACGACCTCTATTACCAGAACGCCACGGGAGTGTTCATCCTTCTTCCGCTCACCCAGATCCTGGTGCAAGCGGTCATCGTCCTCGTCGTCGATCTGGTGCTCATATTCCTCTACGAGCAGATCAGACGCCAGGGAGCGGCCTAGAGCTCGTTTCAGAATGACGCTTTACCGACAGGTTGCGATCGGCTAGGTGAGGCAAGGATGCAAGGAGTGCTCGTAGCAGCACTACGGGCGCGACTGAGGACGACGATCACACCGCCCAGCGCGGGACTCGGCGGCCGGGACTTCATTTTGAAGCAAGCTCTTACCCGGAGCGTGCCAAACTAGCCTCAGGGGGCGATCTCCACCGTCGGTTGCGTCGTCGGTGCCCGCTCGGGGCCGACACGTGGCTCGTGCCCCTGCACCACCCCTCCCAGGACCAGACCGCTGATGATGCCAACTACCACCACCAGCACGGCGAGCGGGAGCACAAGCATGCGTAACCGGGACGCCACGCTCCGGTCCTCGTAGAGATCGTCCTCCTTAACCACGGCCTGCCGCCCTCCACAAGGCGGCCTTCATCTCTCGAGCCTCCTGCAAGGCAGCCTTCTGCCAGCCGCCCGGCCGCTTCCGGTAGGCATACAGAATGGCACGGGCCGAATTCACGACCGCCCCCGTGCCCCTAGCGTCGAACAGAGCAATAAGATCTGCGGCTTGGGCACCCTGGGCCCCGTACCCGGGTACAAGTAGAGGCACCCAGGGCATCTGCACGCGTAACCGGGCTCCCTGCTCGGGATGGGTCCCTCCCACCACCGCTCCCACCGCCCGGTAGCCCAGACTCCCCCCTGTCCCCTCACCCCACTCGTTCACCAGCTGCGCCACGCGGCCGTACACGGGCTCGCCTGAGGCCAACGGCAGATCCTGAATCTCCGCGGAACTGGGATTGGAGGTCTTCACAAGCACGAAGACCCCCTTACCCGCCTCTCGCGCCCTGCAGAAGAACGGCTCCAGCCCATCGGTGCCGAAGTAGGGGTTCACGGTCACCGCGTCGGCACCGGCTACATCCAGATGAGCGCGGGCATAGGCCTCGGCTGTGCTACCGATGTCGCCCCTCTTGACGTCGGCGATGACTAGGTATCCCAGGTGCTTCGCGAGGGTCACCATGCTCTCGTACAACCCGTAGCCGGTCGCGCCCAGGGCCTCGAAGCATGCGATCTGGATCTTTGCGGCCACCGCCTCGTGGCGCAGGCAGTGCAACAACCCGTTCAGAAACTCCCTATAACAGGCGACCTTCATCTGCTCGTCGCTTTCGTAGCCGGCTCGCGGATGGGCGGCCCGAATCTCGAGAGGAAGCAAGTCATAGTCGGGGTCGAGACCTACCACGACATGCGATCGCTTCGCTTCTATCGCCTCGAGCAGACGATCGGCGAAGTGCCCCATAGCCAAGCTACCACCCTTCTTGTCGGTCGCGACAGCAGGCTCGTCCATCTTGCCTCCCGGAAGAGAAAGGGCCGCGTGACGCGGCCCCGTTCACTCCTGTCACGAAACCGGAATCACTTGCAGGCGTTCTTGAGAGCCAGGCCAGCGCTGAACTTGGGGACTTTGCAGGCCGGAATCTTAATCTTGGCCTTGGTCTGTGGGTTGATCCCTTCCCTGGCCTCGCGTTTCTGCACGTAGAATTTACCGAAACCGGTGAACTGTACGTCTTCCCCCTTATTCAGCGAGTCAGTGATCACATCGATGAACGCGTCCACCACGCTGGCGGCGTCCTTCTTGGTGAGCCCGCTCTTTGCCGCAAGCTTATCCACAAACTCAGCCTTGGTCACAGCTACCTCCCTTTGTCCGCGCGGTACTCTAGTACCTTAGCAAATCCCACGAATCCCGTACAAGACCATTTTCCCTCGGACAGAGGTAATAAACCTCTATTTCATGGCCGGGAACCAATACCCAGCTCCGACGACGTGAACAAGGGGCGCAGTGTAAGCCCCGCGGCTATCGCTGCCTCGCCTCCGCCTTCCTCCCGATCGACAACGCAGTAGAGGTCTTTGACCACGATATCGGCTTCGCGCAGGGCCTCAGCCGCCATAACGGCAGCACCGGCCGATGTGACGATGTCCTCGACCAACGCCACCTTCTCGCCGGGTGCGTACCGCCCCTCGATGCGCTTGCTTGTACCGTACTCCTTGGAGAGCTTCCGGACCAACAGCAACGGCAGCCCCAGTTCCAAAGAGAGCCCCGCCCCGAGCACCACGCCACCCAACTCCGGTGCGGCAAGGCGCTGGTATTCCTCGCCAGAGGCCAGTTGATTCCGGATCATCATTGCCATCTCGTGGACGATGCCGCGCAGCACTTGCGGTTCGGTCTCGAAGAGATACTTGTCCAGATAGTACTTGCTGCGCCTTCCGGAACGCAGGACGAAGTCCCCCTCCAGATAGGCTGTGGCCAGCAGAAGCTTGCCCAACGATGCCTTCTCCACCGTCCCTCCTCGTCTCTCTTCGATCGCTACGTGCCGGAGACCGCGATTCCCTCCGCGGCTATTGAAGGCGCGTGGGTGCTCCCGTACAACGGGATCCAGCGAGCGTCTCCCGCCAGGTCAGTCACCGACTTGAGCAAGGAGACGAACTCCGAAGCTATTGTGGCTTCCCGCACCGGCCGGCCTGGAGCTCCTCCCTCGATCAGACGGCCTGTCACTCCCAGCGATATCTCCCCACTCACAGGGTTCACGCCGGCGTGCACGCCGGCGACGCTTTCCACGTAAAGTCCCTGGCCCACCCGGCGGAGAAGCTCGTCCAACGTCCCTTCGCCCGCCTGCAGGACAAGGTTGTTCGCCCCTACCCCGGGCAGCGAACGGTACGAGTGACGGGCAGCGTTGCCGGTAGAAACAGACTCCGCGCCTTCTTTACGCGCCGTATATGTGTTGTGTAAATACGCTCGCAGCACCCCCCTCTCCACCAAGAGGGTGGCCTGCTGGGACACGCCTTCACCATCGAACGGGTTGGTAGCCATCCCGTCAATCACTAAGCCATCGTCCTTCAGGGTGATCCGAGGCGAGGCGACTTCCGCACCCAGTCTGTCGGCGAACACCGAGCGCCCCTTCTGTACGGCGTCGGCGCTGAGAGCCGGGACGACGCTGGACAGCAGAGCCGCCACGACATCCCGGTCGAAGACCACTGTGTACGAACCTGTCGGGCAGGCACCGGCTCCCAGAAGCACTCGTGCTTTGTCTGCCGCCTCCCTGCCCGCCGCCTCTGGGTCGA
>Ga0214473_10003335_pt1 | contig 19490 bp, 18 predicted proteins | sample RVTome_7_FD_203509 | JGI IMG/M metagenome (GOLD analysis project Ga0214473, IMG submission 203509) | Soil microbial communities from uranium-contaminated site in the Upper Colorado River Basin, Wyoming, United States - RVT98D197 | ecosystem: Environmental > Terrestrial > Soil > Contaminated >... | reverse complement strand
CTCGGGCGACGGCAGTCACGTCTGCGTGCCCCTCCAGGGAAGCGGGACCTTCGTCGTCGAGGCCATGATCGGCACCCTGGTGCCGCCGCAGGGCAAGCTCCTGGTGCTGGTCAACGGCGCGTACGGGCGGCGCATGGTCCGCATGTGCGAGTACTACCGCCGCGCCTGCGTGGCGCAGGAGACGGCGGAGGACCAGCCGGCCGATCCGGCGGCGCTCGACGCCCATCTGGCGAGCGATCCGGCGATTTCTCACGTGGTGGTGGTCCACTGCGAGACGACCTCGGGGCTGCTCAACCCGGTCGAGGAGATCGCGGCGGTGACGGCCCGCCACCGCCGCCGCCTGCTGATCGACGCCATGAGCGCCTTCGGCGCCATCCCGCTCGACGCGCGCCGGACCCCTTTCGACGCGGTGGTGGCCTCCGCCAACAAGTGCCTCGAGGGCGTACCGGGCGTGGGCTTCGCGATCGTCGGGCGCGAGGCCCTGGAAGAGGCGCGCGGTCAGGCTCCCTCCCTCAGCCTGGACCTGCACGACCAGTGGACGTCGATGGAGAAGAACGGCCAGTGGCGCTTCACCCCGCCCACCCACGTGATCGCGGCGCTGGACCGGGCGCTCGACCAGCACGCGGCCGAGGGCGGCGTGGCGGGGCGGGGGGCCCGCTACCGCCGGAACTGCGACCAGCTCCTCGCCGGCCTCCGCGCCCTGGGCTTCGAGACGCTCCTGCCCGACCGGCTGCAGGCGCCGATCATCGTCACGGTGCGCATGCCGGGCGACCCCAAGTTCCACTTCGACACGTTCTACGAGCGGCTCGGCCAGCGCGGCTACGTGATCTATCCCGGCAAGCTCACGGTGGCCGACAGCTTCCGCATCGGCTGCATCGGCGCCCTCGGGGAGGCCGAGATGCGCGGCGTCCTCCAGGCCATCCGCGAGATCCTCGCCGAGCTCGGCGTGACCTCCTGCGCCCCTCTCCCCATCTGACCCGCCACCCTCACCCCGACCCTCTCCCTCTCCGAGGGAGAGGGGGCCGCGTGGGTATGTTAGACTCGCCGGCTGATGGAGGTCCTCCTCGACGTCCGTAGTCTGCGTACCCAGTTCCACACCTCCGCGGGAGTCATCCGGGCCGTGGACGGGGTCTCGTGGGACGTCCGCAAGGGCGAGACGGTGGCCCTCGTCGGGGAGTCGGGCTGCGGCAAGTCGGTCAGCGCGCTCTCGGTGATGCGCCTCGTGTCCGCGCCCGCCGGGCGGATCGTGGACGGTGAGATCATCTTCAAGGGCCGGAACCTCCTCTCGCTGTCCGAGGAGGAGATGCGGCGGATCCGCGGGCGGGAGATCAGCATGATCTTCCAGGAGCCGATGACCTCGCTGAACCCCGTGCTCACCATCGGCCGCCAGCTCACCGAGACGCTCGAGACCCATCTCGGCATGACGAGCGCCCAGGCCGAGGCGCGCGCGGTGGAGCTGCTCTCGCTGGTCGGCATCACGGACGGGGCGCGGCGGCTCCGCCAGTACCCGCACCAGTTCAGCGGCGGCATGCGGCAGCGGATCATGATCGCGATGGCGCTGTCCTGCGACCCGGCGCTCGTCCTGGCCGACGAGCCGACCACCGCGCTGGACGTGACCATCCAGGCCCAGATTCTCGAGCTCATGAAGAGCCTCTCGCGGAGGCTGGGTGTCGCGATGCTGATCATCACGCACAACCTGGGCGTGGTGGCCCGCTACGCCGACCGGGTCAACGTGATGTACGCCGGCAAGATCGTGGAGCGGGCGACGGCGCGGGAGCTCTACGCCAATCCCCGGCATCCTTACACGCTCGGCCTGCTCCGCTCGGTGCCCCGCCTCGATGAGCCGCGGCGGGCGCGGCTCCAGCCGATTCCCGGGCAGCCCCCCGATCTCTCGCGGCTGCCGGTCGGCTGCTCGTTCGCGCCCCGCTGCGCCTACGTGGTCGACCGCTGCCGGGAGCAGCAGCCGCCGCTCGAAGAGGTGGCCGCCGCCCACGTCTCCGCCTGCTGGCTCGCCCGGGATCTGCCTACGCTGGTGCCGGCATGACGTCGACAGACCGCGGCGAGGTGATCCTGGAAGTCAGGAACCTGGTCAAGCACTTCCAGGTGGGGGGTGGGCTGTTCGGGGGGCGCCCCGGGGTGGTGAAGGCGGTGGACGGCGTGAGCTTCCAGATCCGCCGCGGCGAGACGCTGGGCCTCGTCGGGGAGTCGGGCTGCGGCAAGACCACGACCGGCCGCTGCATCCTGCGCCTCGAGCTGCCTACCAGCGGAGAGGTCGTCTTCGAAGGCCGGGATCTCGCGAAGCTCTCCGACGCCGAGCTGCGGGCGATGCGCCGGCGGATGCAGGTGATCTTCCAGGACCCCTACAGCTCGCTGAACCCCCGCATGACGGTGGGCCAGATCATCGCCGAGCCGCTGGCCGTGCACTCCATCGTGCCGGATCGGACGGCCCGCGCGGCCCGGGTCCAGGAGCTGCTCCGCCACGCGGGCCTGCTGCCGGCCATGGCCCGGCGCTACCCCCACGAGCTCTCCGGCGGGCAGCGCCAGCGCGTCGGCATCGCCCGCGCGCTGGCCATGGAGCCGAGCCTGATCATCTGCGACGAGCCCGTCTCGGCGCTGGACGTCTCGATCCAGGCCCAGATCATCAACCTGCTCGAGGACTTGCAGGCCGAGTTCGGGCTGACCTACCTCTTCATCGCCCATGATCTCTCGGTCGTGCGCCACATCTCCGATCGCGTCGCGGTCATGTATCTCGGCAAGATCGCCGAGATCACCGACCGCAAGTCCCTCTACGAGGACCCACAACACCCCTATACCAAGGCTCTCCTCTCCGCCGTCCCCATCCCGGACCCGGCCGTCGAGGCCGCCCGGGAGCACGTGGTGCTCGGCGGGGAGGTGCCGAGCCCGCTCAATCCACCCTCCGGCTGTGTCTTTCACCCCCGCTGTCCCATCGCGGTGGACGAGTGCCGGCGGGTGGTGCCGGAGCTCCGGGAGATCAAGCCTGGGCATCACGCGGCCTGTATCCGGCTGTAGATGCGCGACTGGCCTTGACAACGGGGGTGGGTGGCCGCTAAATTACTGAAACTTAGACGGAACCAAGACCTACCTTCACGGATTGATTCCTCGAACGGTCCGACCGCCCATCTCACTGGGGAGGTGGCCAATGCGCCATCGTAGAATCGGGATTCTCTCTTCTCTCGTCATTGCTGTCCTCGCGCTCACTGTCGGGTGGACGGTCTCCGCCGTCGCCCAGGACAAGCCGCGCTCCGGCGGAGAGCTGGTCTTCGTGGTGCCCTCGGAGCCCCCCTCCTACGACGCACACCGAGAGGAGACCTTCGGGGTGATCCACCCGATGGCGCCTCACTACAGCACCCTCCTCAAGGTGGACCCGTTCGACAAGACCGGGACCAAGCCGGTCGGCGATCTGGCCGAATCCTGGACCATCTCCAAGGACGGCATGACCTACACGTTCAAGCTGCGCCAGGGAGTGAAGTTCCACGACGGGAGCCCGATGACGTCCAAGGACGTCAAGGCCTCCTACGACAAGATCATCTTCCCGCCGACCGGCGTGGTGTCGTTGCGGAAGAGCGCCTACCGCGCCGTCGAGGCCGTGGAGGCCCCGGATCCGCAGACCGTCCGGTTCAAGCTGAAGTGGCCCGAGGGGTCGTTCCTCCTCAACTTGGCCTCGCCCTGGAACTGGATCTACAAGGCCGACATCCTGGCCAAGGACATGCACTGGTACGAGAAGAACGTGATGGGGACGGGCCCCTTCAAGTTCGTCGAGCACGTCAAGGGCTCACACTGGGTAGGCAAGAAGAACCCCGACTACTGGGACAAGGGGAAGCCCTATCTCGACGGGTACCGGGCGATCTTCATCTCCTCGTCCTCCGCCCAGGTGGCGGCCGTTCGCGGTGAGCGGGCCCACATCCAATTCCGGGGCTTCACCCCCGCCGACCGCGACGGCCTCGTCCAGGCCCTCGGCAACAAGATCACGGTCCAGGAGAGCCCGTGGGACTGCATCCTGATGGTGGCGATGAATCACCACAGGAAGCCCTTCGACGACAAGCGTGTGCGCCGGGCGATGACGCTGGCGCTGGACCGCTACGAGGCCTCCAGGAACCTGCCCAAGATCGCCATCGTGAAAGAAGTCGCCGGTATCCAGGTGCCCGGCACCCCCTTCGCGACCCCGCCGGAGGAGCTGGCCAAGCTGGCCGGCTACTGGAAGGACATCAACGCGTCCCGGACCGAGGCCCGCAAGCTCCTCAAGGAGGCGGGGGTCCCGGATGGGTTCTCCTTCACGTTCAAGAACCGCGGCATCCCGCAGCCGTACGAGCCCCTGGGCATCTGGCTCATCGACCAGTGGCGGCAGATCGGGCTCAACGTCAAGCAGGAGATCATCGAGGCGTCGGCCTATTATCCGATGCTGAAGCGGGCCGACTTCGAGACCACCATGGACTTCCAGTGCGGCTTCATCGTGGAGCCGGATCTCGACCTGCCCCGCTTCCTGTCGGACTCCGACGCCAACTACGGCAAGTCCGGTGACAAGGTGCTGGACGATCTCTACAACCGGCAGGCCCGCGCCACCGACCCCGAGGAGCGCAAGAAGATCCTCCGGGCCTTCGAGAAGCGCCTCCTAGACGAGGAGGTGCATTCGATGATGACGCTGCAGTGGAACCGGATCATCCCGCACAGCTCGAAGGTGAAGGGCTGGACCATCACCCCGAGCCACTACCTCAACAACCAGCTCGACACGGTCTGGCTGTCGGAGTAAGCGCGGCGGCGGTGGGCCCGGGCCGGGTTCCTTTCCGGCCCGGGCCGCCTCACGGCCCATGTGGAAATACCTGCTGAAGCGGTTTCTCCTCATGTTTCCCACCCTCATCGGGGTGGCGATCGTGACGTTCGTCCTCATCCGGGTGATCCCCGGCGACGTGGTCGAGCTGCGGCTGTCGGGCGAGCGCGGCGCCGCCTCGGAGGAGCTGATCCAGCAGGAGCGCGTGCGGTTCGGGCTCGATCAGCCCATCTGGAAGCAGTTCGCGACCTGGATCGCGGGGATGCCCCGGCTCGACTTCGGCACCTCGATGTGGACGGGCTCGCCGATCTGGGACGAGATCAAGCTGCGCTTCGCGCTGTCCCTGCAGGTGGCGGTCATGGCCACCGTCGTGGCGGTGACCCTGGCCGTGCCCCTGGGTCTTCTCGCGGCGCTGAAGCAGGACACGTGGGTGGACTACGGAGTGCGCATCTTCTCCATCGCGGGGCTGGCCGTCCCGTCGTTCTGGCTCGGTATCCTGTTCATCCTGGCGTTCCTGATCATCTTCAAGTGGCTGCCCCCCATGGTCTACACCCCGTTCTGGGTGAGCCCCTGGCAGAACATGCAGCAGCTCATCTGGCCGGCCCTGGCGGTGGGCTACCGGTACTCGGCGGTGGCCACACGGATGACCCGCTCGGCGATGCTCGAGGTGCTGCGCGAGGATTACGTGCGCACCGCGCGGGCCAAGGGTCTCGCCCACCGCCTCATCCTGATCCGCCACGCGCTCAAGAACGCCATGCTGCCGGTGCTGACGGTCATCGCGATCGAGTTCGCGTTCCTGATCGGCGGCCTCGTCGTCACCGAGCAGGTCTTCAATCTCAACGGGATCGGGCTGCTTTTCGTGCAGGCGGTGGCCCACCGCGATTACACGCTGATCCAGGCGCTGGTCATGCTGGTGGCCGGCATCTTCATTCTCGTGAACTTCTTCATGGACGTCATGTACGCCTGGCTCGACCCGCGCATCCGGTACCGGTAAATCACGCGTCATGGCCATCAATGCCCGTGCTGACCTGGCCACCGCGACCGCCGAGCCCACCTCGAGCGCCCGGTGGTGGGTGGCCGTTCGCGCCTTCGCGCGGCGCCGCACCTTGGGCGCGGTGGGCGCGGTGGTCGTGCTGATCATGATCGTGGTCGCCATCTTCGCGGGGCCGCTGGCGCCCTACGACCCGCTGGCGGTGGATTTCGGCGCGATGCTGACCAGGCCCAACGCCGCGCACTGGCTCGGCACCGACGCCTTCGGCCGCGACGTGCTCTCGCGGCTCATCTACGGCTCGCGCACCGCCCTCCTGGTGGGCTTCGGTGCCGCGCTCCTCGGGGCCACGCTGGGCGCCGTGCTCGGAGTGGGCAGCGCCTACTTCGGCGGGCGGGTGGACCTCTACCTGCAGCGGCTCATGGACGTCTTCCTGTCGTTCCCGCTCATCATCCTGGCCTTGGCCCTGGTGGCGATCCTCGGCAACAGCATTCCGAACCTGATCATGGCCATCACGGTCCCGATGATCCCGAGGGCCGCGCTGGTCATCCGCTCCTCGTCGCTGACGATCCGTGAGATGCCGTACGTCGACGCGGCGCGAGCGGCGGGCTTCGGGCACGCGCGCATCATCCTGCGCCACATGCTGCCCAACGTGGTGGCCCCGTACCTCATCATGCTCACCGCGTTCCTGAGCCAGGCGATCCTGGCGGAGGCCTCGCTCTCGTTCCTCGGGCTCGGGGTGCAGGAGCCGACGGCCGCCTGGGGGCTCATGCTGCGGGGCGCCGCCGTCGATTTCGCGGAGGCGGCCCCATGGATGGGGCTCTTCCCCGGCCTCTCGATCAGCCTGGCCGTCTTCGCCTTCAACCTCTTCGGCGACTCCCTCCGCGACGCGCTCGACCCCAAGCTCCGGACGCTGTAGCGACGGGTCAAACGCCTTGACACCTGCGGCGCAAGTTGGTAGAAGTATGTGGGTTTCCACACGGTTTTCCCGGGTCACCGGTTAACAGGAGGCCGGAATGGCGTATATCATCGCTGAGCCCTGCATCAACGTGAAGGACAAGGCCTGCGTCGAGGTCTGCCCGGTGGACTGCATCTACGAGGGCGAGACCATGCTCTACATCCACCCGGATGAGTGCATCGACTGTGGGGCGTGCGAGCCGGTCTGCCCGGTGAAAGCGATCTTCGCGGAGGACGAGACCCCGGCCAACTGGAAGAACTTCATCGAGCTGAACAAGCAGTTCTTCAAGGACAACCCGGGCGTCAAGCCGGCGACCAAGGCGTAACCGAGCCGCCGTCCGCTCGCGTATCAACGGGAACCCGCGTCACACGGGTTCCTTTTGTTTTGCCCATGCGCGGCGGCAGGCGAGCGCGACGGCTGCACACGGCCTGGTGCAGGCCAGCGGGCCCGCCCGCGGATCTACACGGAGTTCATCGCGGCGAGGCGTGGCACAGGCCTTGCGATACTCGCCACCCATGACAGCGCTCATGCCCGCTCCCGAGCCCGCTCCGCGGCCCTCACCCCCGCGCATGCCCAAGGGGCTGTCGGACAGGGTCGCCTTGCCCGACGCGCCCGCGCGGCCCCTGCCTGGCTTCCACGGGGCCGTCTCCGACTTCAAGCGCCGGCTGATCGAGGCCACGCTCACCCAGGCCGGCGGCAACCGCACGCGCGCCGCGCGGGCGCTCGGCCTGCAGCGGACGTACCTGCTCCGGCTGATTCGCGAGTTCGAGGTCCGCGTCCCGCCCGCGCCAATGGCGCCGCACCGCGGCCACACGGCTCCCGTGGCCGGCCACGCGCCCGGAGCCGCGCCGGCGCAAACACGTTGACACCCGGTCGCGCGCCGGTTTGAAATGGGTGGGTGAGCGACGTGTGGATCGCCGGAGCGGGCATGACCCGCTTCGGCCGGCGAGACGAGAACCTCCCCGATCTCATGGCCGAGGCGGCGCTGGCCGCCATGAGCGACGCGGGCATCGACCGGCCCGACGCCCTCGTGGTGGCCACCATGAACCCGGAGGAGTTCACCGGGGAAGGCAACTACGGCTCGCTGATCGGGACGCGGCTCGGCCTTTCCCACGCGCCCGCGCTGCGGGTGGAGACGGCCACCTCGTCCGGGGTCGCGGCGGTCTACGCGGCCTTCGCGGTCATCGCGGCGGGTTTCCATCGCTCGGTCCTGGTCGTGGGCGGCGAGAAGATGACCCACCTGGCCACGCCGCGCGTGTCCGAGATCATCGGCCGCTCGATCGATCCCCACGAGAAGAGCTACGGCACCACGATGCCGGCGCTGGCCGGGCTCATCACGCGGGCCGCCATCCACCGCCGCGCCCTCACGCTCCGGGAGATCTCGCAGGTGGCCGTGAAGAACCACGCCCACGGCGCCCGCAACCCCTATGCGCACTTCCAGGAGGAGGTGACGCTCGAAGCCGTGATGGCGAGCCGCCTCGTGGCCGATCCCCTCCGGCTTTTTCACTGCTGCCCCATCTCCGACGGCGGCGCCGCGCTCGTGCTCACCGCCGAGCCTCGGGCCGTGCGCATCGCCGGCATGGGGCAGGGCGCCGACACCATCGCGGTGCGCTATCGGAGCGAGCTGACCTCCTTCCGCGCCACCCAGGCGGCCGCGGAAACGGCGTACCGCATGGCGGGCTTCGGGGCCGAGCGCGTGGAGGTCGCCGAGATCCACGACGCCTTCACCCCGTTCGAGCTGATCTCGCTCGAGGACACCGGGCTCGTGCCGCCGGGCAAGGCGGGCCGGGCCACCCTCGATGGCGAGACGGCCCTCGGGGGGCGCCTGCCCGTGAATACCTCCGGCGGGCTCAAGGCCCGCGGCCACCCCCTGGCCGCGACCGGCATCGCGCAGCTCGTGGAGCTGTGCTGGCAGCTCCGCGGCAAGGCCGAGGGCCGCCAGGTGGAGGCGCGCGTCGGCCTCGCCCAGTCCATCGGCGGGCTCGCCACCAACAACTGGGTCACGCTGCTGGAGGCGCGCCGCTGATGGCGGCCGAGATCCGGGCCTCTCGCTGCCCGCGCTGCCGGCGCCTGGTGGTGCCGCCGGCCAGTCTCTGCCCCGATCATCCGGTGAAGATGGAGGCGGCCGCGCTCCCCCCGCTCGGTGAGGTGATCTCGTTCACCACGCTGCACTCGCCGCCGGAGGGCTTCCGCGCCCCCCTGCACATCGCGCTGGTCGAGCTGGAGGGCGGCGCGCGCCTCTTCTGTCACGGCGCCGCCACCGAGGGCGTCAAGATCGGCTCGCACGTTTCGGTGGAAGCGGTAGACTCGGTGTTCTACTTCTCCCACATGGGATTCACCGACCGGGCCCGGCTCTTCTGGCGTCGCGCCGGCGCGCGCGGCGAGCGCATCGCCGCCATCGGCAAGAGCGTCGTCAAGGGCGCGTGGAACAGGAGACCCCGTGGCAAAGATCAAGACTAAGCGGGCCCGTAGGAAGCCGGCACCCCGACCGCCGCTCGCGGGTGTGCGCGTCATCGACCTCACCCGTGTGCTCGCCGGACCCTTCTGCGCCATGTCGCTGGGCGACATGGGGGCCGAGGTCATCAAGATCGAGGAGCCGGGCAAGGGCGACGACACGCGCGGGTGGCCGCCCTTCGTGAGCGGCGAGGCGACCTACTTCCTCTCGGTCAACCGCAGCAAGAAGAGCCTCACGCTGAACATGAAGGCCCCGGAGGGGCAGGAGATCCTGCGCAAGCTGCTCGCCACCGCCGACGTCGTGCTCGAGAATTTCCGGCCCGGCACCATGGAGCGGCTCGGCTTCGGCTACGAGCGCCTGCGCCGGGCCAACCCGCGGCTCGTGTACTGCTCGATCTCCGGCTTCGGCGAGAGCGGGCCCGAAGCCCACCGGCCCGGCTACGACCTGATCGTGCAGGGCGAGTCCGGCATCATGGATATCACCGGCTTTCCCGACGGCCCGCCCGTCAAGGTGGGCAACTCCATCGGCGACCTGGTGGCGGGTATGGCCGCCGCGCAGGGCATCACGCTGGCGCTGCTGAACCGGCAGCGGACCGGCAAGGGGCAGAAGGTCGAGATCGGCATGCTCGACGTGATGGCCTCGCTGCTCACGTATCAGGCCGGGCTCTACTGGAACGCGGGCGGCCGTCCCACCCGCCGGGGCAACGAGCACCCGTCCATCGTGCCGTACGAGGTCTTCAAGGCCCAGGACGTCTATCTCACGCTGGGGGTGGCCAACAACCCGCTGTGGGAGCGCACCTGCCGGGCGCTCGACCGTGAGGAGCTGATCAAGGATCCACGCTTCGACACCGTGTCCAACCGGGTCGCCAACCGAAAGGTCCTGGTCCCGCTCCTCAACGAGATCCTGGGCGCGCGCCCCGCCGACGAGTGGCTGGCGCGCCTGGACAAGGCGGGGGTGCCCGCGGGCCGCATCAAGACCGTCGCCGAGGTCTGCGAGAGCGCGCAGCTGCGGGCGCGCGGCATGATGGTCTCGCTGCCGCACCCGAAGGCGGGGCCGATCACGGTGATGGGCGTGCCGGTGCGCCTGCACGACACCCCGGGCGCTGCCGTGACGGCGCCGCCACTCCTGGGCCAGCACACCGAGGAGATCCTCACCGGCCTCCTGCGCATGCCCAAGAGGCGGGTCGAGCAGCTGCGCGCCGCCGGCGTCGTCTAGGCGCCGCCGGCCTCTCACCAGAGGCTGCGGACCAGGAGCCACGCGCCGAGCAGGGCGAGAAAGCCCAGCACCGCGCGGTTGAAGGTCTGCTGATCGAGCCGATCCTGCACGCGCAGTCCCACCGCGAAGCCGGCCAGCCCCACCGCGGTGAGCGCGAGCGACACCCCGAGCAGTGACCACGGCAGGAGGCCGTACCAGCTCACCGCACCGAGCTGCACCAGCTTGTAGAAGAAGAAGGTGAAGGCCACGGAGGACACGAACTCGTGCTTGGAGAGGCCGATGGCGTGGAAGTAGAGGACGAGCGGGGTGGCGGGGGAGTTGGTCACGCCACCGATGACGCCGGCCACGAAGCCGGCGAGCGGCGAGAGCCACGGCTCCCAGTGCGGGGGCACCTTCGGCGAGAGGCCCGTCGCGTTCAGCGCCACGAAGCAGAGGACGAAGGCCCCCAGGGTCATGGTGGCCGCGCGCGGCGAGAGCAGGGTCAGCACGTGGGTGCCGAGGATCACTCCGACCGCGCCCGCCACGAGCAGCCCGCCGAAGCGGCGGACGGCGGCGAGCGGCGTCCCGCGCCGGGCGAACTGGATTGCGTCCATGACGATGTTGGGCAGGATCAGCACGACCACCGCGATCTTGACGTCCACCAGCAGGCTCAGCAGCGGGGTGCCGAGGGCGGGGAAGCCGAAGCCGATGGCGCCCTTGATGAACGCCGCCGCCAGCACCACCGCCGCCATCAGGGTCGGGATCACGCCTCCGAGCATAACTTGACACTCCCCGGCCGCCGGCGGGATGATGTGCCCCCTATGTCGCGCCAGATCAAGATCTACGACACCACTCTCCGCGACGGCACCCAGGGCGAGGGCGTGGCCTTCTCCATGGAGGACAAGGTGCGCATCGCGCACCGCCTCGACCAGCTCGGCGTCCACTACATCGAGGGCGGCTGGCCCGGCTCGAATCCGAAGGACCTGCGCTTCTTCAAGCGCGTGCAGGACGCGGTGTTCAAGACTGCGAAGATCTCCGCATTCGGCGCCACCCGGCGGCCCGGGGTGCGCCCGCAGGAGGACGGCAACCTCCAGGCGCTGGTGGAGGCGGGACCGCCCGTCGTCACGATCTTCGGCAAGGCGTGGGACTTCCACGTGACCTCGGCGCTCTCCACCACGCTCGAGGAGAACGTGGCGATGATCTCGGATTCGGTGGCCTACCTCCTCAAGCACTTCGAGGAGGTCATCTACGACGCCGAGCACTTCTTCGACGGCTACAAGCGCAATCCCGAGTACGCGATGCGGACGCTGCTGGCCGCGGAGGCGGCGGGGGCCCACTGCCTCGTGCTCTGCGACACCAACGGCGGGAGTCTCCCCCACGAGGTCGTCGCGATCATCAAGCAGGTCAAGGCGGCGGTGAAGGCGGAGACGCCGCTCGGCATCCACGTGCACAACGACACCGAGTGCGCGGTGGCGACCTCCCTGGCCGCGGTGGGCGAGGGGGGGGTCGGGCACGTGCAGGGGACCATCAACGGCTACGGTGAGCGGTGCGGCAACGCCAACCTCGTCTCGATCATCCCGAACCTCATGCTGAAGATGGGGCTCGACTGCATCCCGAGGCACAACCTCCGCGAGCTGCGCGACGTCTCGCGCCTCGTCTCCGAGCTGGCCAACCGCAAGCCGTGGACGGCCCAGCCCTACGTGGGCGACTCCGCCTTCGCCCACAAGGGCGGCATCCACGTCTCGGCCGTGCTCAAGCATCCCGAGACCTACGAGCACGTGGATCCTTCGATCGTGGGCAACCAGCGCCGGGTGCTGGTCTCCGAGCTGGCGGGGCAGTCCAACGTGCTCTGGAAGGCCAAGGAGTACGGGATCGACCTCGACAAGAACACGCCGGACGCTCGTCGCATCCTCGAGATGCTCAAGCGGCTCGAGGACGAGGGCTTCCTGTTCGAGGGGGCCGAGGCCTCCTTCGAGCTCCTGATGGAGCGGGCCCTCGGCAATCATCGGCCGTACTTCGAGCTGGGCGGCTACCGGGTGATCGTGGAGGAGAACGCGGGCGACGGCGAGCCGGTGGCGGAGGCGACCGTGCGCCTGCGCGTGAAGGGCATCGAGGAGCACACCGCGGCCGCCGGCAATGGGCCCGTCCACGCGCTGGACCACGCGCTCCGCAAGGCGCTCGAGGACTTCTACCCGAACCTGCGTGAGATGGCGCTGCTCGACTACAAGGTGCGCATCCTCGACGAGTCCAAGGCCACCGCGGCCAAGACCAGGGTGCTGATCACCTCTGGCGACGGAAATGACACGTGGGGGACGGTGGGCGTGGCCGACAACATCATCGAGGCGTCGTGGCAGGCGCTGGTGGACTCGGTCGAGTACAAGCTGCGGCGCGACGAAAAGCAGGGTAAGCGGTAGAGCGGGGGGCGCGGCGGGGCGGCCGCGGGGGGTGGTAGGGGGGTCTCTGACCACGGTGCGCTTTTCTTCGGCGGCCCGCTCAGGAGTTCCCAATCTCGACGGGCGCCGTCCTTGTCATGCGTGGCAGGAACGGGTCACCCGACCCCCCTACCACCCCCCGCGGCCGCCCCGCCGCGCCCCCCGCTCTACCGCTTCGGGATGAATGTCTAGAATCTCTTCGAAGCTGATCGAGGACACCGCGCGTGAGCTGACGGCCCGGGCTGCCATCGACATTCCGTTCGACTACCGCGAGGGCGTGCGCTTGGCGCGGGATCGCGAGTCCAATCGGCTGGCGCGCTTTGTGTTGGATCAGATGCTCGAGAACTGGGAGATCGCGTCGGCGGACCGGCGGCCGATGTGCGCGGATACCGGGCTGCCACGCTACTACGTGCGGCTTGGGAACGAGGCGGTGGTCGAGGGCGGGCTCGTGGCGCTGGAGCGGGCGCTGCGGAAGGCAACCGCGGAGGCGACCCAGGCGATTCCGCTCCGGCCCAATCGTGTGCACCCGCTCACCCGCGAGGACCGCAACGACAACGTCGGCCTCCACGCGCCCGAGATCACCTACGCGGTGGAGCCGGGCACGGACTGGATCGACGTCACCACCGTGCACAAGGGCGGCCTCTTCGGCAGCGACTACCGGATGCTATTCCCGGGCGACGGCGTCGCCGGCATCAAGCGCTTCTTCGTGGACACCCTGATCGAGTCGGGCAAGCGCGGTCTCGCCTGCCAGCCCGCCATCGTGGGGGTGGGGATCGGCGGAGCCAAGGACACCTGCGTGCGGCTCGGGAAAGAAGCGGCGTGCTTGCGCACAGTCGGCAGCCGCAACCCGGATCCGGCCGCCGCCGCGCTGGAGGACGAGCTGACCGCGCTCGGCAACTACATCGGCATCGGGGCCATGGGCTTCGCGGGCACCTCCATGGTGGTGGCGACCCACGTGGAGCTGGCCTACACGCATACCGGCGGCATGCCGATCGGCATCCACCAGTTCTGCCTGTCGTCGCGGCGGGCTACCGCGCGCATCCATCCCGGCGGGCGCGTGGAGTTCCGGAGCGACCCGCAGTGGTTCACCGACTACTACCGCCGCGCGGGGATCGAGTGATGGGCGCAACCATCGCGCGGCTCGACGACGTGGCCATGGACGAGGTGCACCTGACCACGCCCGTCTCGGAGGCCGCCATCCGCTCGCTCAAGCTGGGCGACGTCGTCTACCTGAGCGGCGTGCTCTACACCGCGCGCGAGGGCGTCTATCGCCAGGTCGTCGAGAAGGGCGTCCCGTTCCCGGAGGCGGTGCGGGCGCTGACCAACGTGAACTTCCACTGCTCGCCCGCCGCGGCCACCCGCCCGGACGGCAGCCACGTCGTGGAGGCGGTGACCGCCACCGCCAGCTTCCGCTTCGGCAAATCGATGGCCCCATGGTTCGAGCGCTCGGGGGCCCGCGTCATCGTGGGCAAGGCCGGCCTCACCGAGCTGGCCTACCGCGAGTGGTTCGTGCCCCACGGCGCGGTGTACCTCACCACGGTGGGCTACGGGATGGGCGCGGCCTACGGGCGTGGGATACGTCGCGTTCTCGAGGTCCACTGGCTGCGCGAGCTGGGCATCGCGCAGGCCCTCTGGGTGCTCGAGATCAACCGCCTCGGTCCCTTCCTCGTGGAAGGCGACGCCGAGGGCCGGAGCCTCTTCGCCCTCGCCAACCGCGAGATCAACGTCCGCATCGCCGAGGTCTACAAGTCCCTGCCGCCCCCCGCCCTCTCTCGCTTCGGCGAGGTCCTCTCCCGCACCGACGAAGTCGTCTAGCTCGGGGTCAGGTCTTGCATTACGACATTTCGCGGCTTGCGCGCGGTGCGGCTGCCTGCTGAGCGAGAGGCGGGCGGGTCCTGGCACCGGGGTGGCCCTTGCCGGCTCGGCCTGCGTCACCCACTCGCCGGATTCGCCGCTCTTCGAGCGGCGCACCGGACTCGGGGGTTGAACGAAGGCCGCCCGGCAAGGGCCACCCCGGTGCCACCCGCCCGTCTCCCGTTCCGACAACGACCCGGTGTTCAGGGGTTCAAATGTTGGAATGGGAGACCTGACCCCAGGGCGAAGACGGGGTGGCGGGGGGCTTCGGCTTCGAAGGTGGCGAGCGGAGAGTCGGGCTTCGCGTCGAAATACGGGCGGGTGATGGGGACGCGGGTCACGTAGCGCTGGAGCACTGGGGCCGCTTCATGGGGGCTCAGCTCACGGATCTCCAGGGTTTCAGAGTGGCGGCCTCTGCTCAAGGTGATCTGGCCGGCGGCGCGGGCGTTGCGGACCCAGGCGACGTCGCCGTAGGGGGCGACCAGCCAGCGGCGGTTGCCTTCCTCGACGAGCGTGACCGGCGTGGATAGCGGGCGGCCGGTGTGGCGGCCGGAGACCGTCAGCAGGTACGTGGGGCCGGGCATCAGGCCGAGCTTCAGGAGGAGGCGGACCAGGCGATTGGCGGCGCGGCGGCCGGGGCTGAGGCGATAGGTGCTGGCCACGACCACCCCTCACCCTGGCCCTCTCCCCTGAGGGGAGAGGGGATCGTCGACGCGGGACTTCTCGGCGGACTCGCGGGCGGTGGCGGAGAAGATGCCGCAGGTCATGAGCGCGTGCGCCTCCTGGGCGCGCCGCTCGTAGACCTCGGCGCGCGCCGCGTGCGCGTCACGGTGGTCGGGCTCGGCGGCGGTGGCCCAGTCCACGAGGTGGCTCGCCAGCGCCAGCCGCCCGGCCGCGGCCAGCGCGCGGGCGCGCGCGATCAGCGCGTCGACGCCGCCCGCCAGCGCGATGATCTCGCGGCCGACCTCGGCGTCCGGCGCCGGCTTGAGCCGCGCGGGCGCGCCGTCGTACCAGCCACCGTAGAGCCGCCAGATATTGCGCACCACGTAGTCGGGCTCGTCGTAGACGGGCTGGAGGTATCGCCGCGTGGCCAGATGCGCGGGCGGCCGCACTTCGCGGAGCACCCGCTCGAGCGTGGCGCCCGCGTTCATCAGGGCGAGGGTCTGGCTCACGAGCGACTCGAGCCACTCCGCGGTGTCGGTGAGGGCCTGCCGCACGCGCCCGGCGCCGAAGATCGGCGCGCCGTGTCCGGGGATGAGCAGCTCCGCGCCCCGTGAGGCCATCTCGCGCAGCGCGGCCGCCCAGTCGGCGGCGTAGCGCTGCACCTTCTGGGGGTTACCCGCGTTGGGGGCCACCCAGATGAACAGATCGCCGGTCCAGAGGATGCGCTGCTCCGGCCACCACACCCACGTGTGGTCGTCGGTCTCACCCCGCGCGTGCTGGAGCTCGAGGACCACGCCGTCGGTCCGCAGCGCCAGCACCTGATCGTAGGTCGTGTCGGGATAGTCGTACTCGGTTGGCCACGAGGCGGCGATGGAGAACTGCCGCGCGTTGATGAGACCGTTGTAGGCCGCGGTGGCGCGGTACCGGTCGAAGCGGGCGGCCACGCTCCGATGCCCCACGATACGCGGGCGCGGCCAACCCTTCTGCGCCACCTCGGCCAGGAAGGGCGGCAGCCCGAAGGCGTGATCGGCGTGGCCGTGGGTGTAGATGGCGGCGTGGAGCGGCGCAGGATCGATGGCGCGCACCGCCGTGAACGTCTTCGCGCGCGCCGCGTAGCTGGCGGTGTCCACCAGCACGAGGCCACTGCCGGTGCGGACGACGGTGACGTTGGCGAAGGCGTGCAGGAAGAAGACCCCGGGGGCGATCTCCTCGCTGAGGCCGGTCGGCTTCCAGAGCAGGCTAGGCTCCATCTCGCCCGACCAGGACCGCTCGGCCAGCTCGCGAATCGCCCCCATGGCGGCGCCCAGCTTAGCCTGATCTCAGGTGGCGCTCCAGATGTTCCGGCAGCGCGTCTCGGTGACCAGGCAGGCCGAGAGGAAGGCGCCGATCGCCAGCGCCAGGCAGAGGGCGAAGGCGGCGCGGTAGGCGTCGGGCCCGTACACGCGCGCGCCCGCGACGAGGGTGCCGTCCCACAGGCGGTCCAGCACGAGCCCGGTCAGCCACTGCGTGAGGCCGAAGGAGAGGAAGGTGGGCAGGTTGTGGAAGCCCAGGGCGATGCCCACGTGGCGCGGATCGTTCACCTCGCGGATGCAGGCGAAGACGAGCACGACCACACTCGAGCCGAGGCCGATGAGGAAACAGATCGGCGCGAGGAATGCGGGAGCGATGGGCGTGGCCGGCACGACCAGGGGGAGCCAGGTCACCGCGTTGAGGCCGCTGAGCGCCACCAGCGGGAGCCGGCGGCGCTCCAGGATCCGGTCGGAGAGCCAGCCCACCAGCGGCGCGCCCACGAGCAGGCCCAGCGCGGCCAGCGCGATGAGATTGGATGCCTGCACGCGCGGCAGCCCGTAGACCTGGGTGAAGTACGGCACTCCCCACAGCCCCACGAAGGCGGCGAAGCCGCCGTAGACGCCGCCGGAGATGAGCCCGGCCGTCCACGAGCGGGGATTGGTAACGACGCTGGGGATCCCCGCGATGACGTCCCGAAGCCCCAGCCCGGCGCCGCGGGCCCGCTCCCTCGGCACGTCCCCGTCCGGGCGGTCGCGCACCGAGAGGAAGCACGCCACCGCCAGCAGGGCCGTCGTCGCGCCGATGGTGACGAACGCGTTCCGCCAGCCCATCTGCTCGACGAGCAAGGCCAGTGGCGTGGTGCCCGCGAGCGCGCCGAGCGAGCCCACGCTCTGGCTGGCGCCGGCCACGATGGCGAACTCGTCGGTCCGGAACCACTCCGCGGCCAGCCGCAGGCACCCGATCAGCATCACCGAGGCACCCAGCCCGACGAGCAGGCGGCCCGCGAAGGCCACCCCGAAGCTCGGGGCCAGGCCGAAGAGCATCGCCCCCGCGCTCATGCTGAGCCCGCCCAGGGTCAGGATGCGGCGCGGGCCCAGGAGATCGGCGAGGCTGCCGCCGGGCAGCGCCATGACCGCGAAGCAGTACGGGTAGATGGCGGAGAGCGTGCCGAGGGACGCGGCGGAGACCGCGAAGGCGGCCATGAGATCGCCCGCCACCACCACCGGCGCGACCCGGTGGAAGTACGAGAGGAAGTAGAGGAGGGCCGGGACGATCAGGATCGCCCAGCGCGCCCGCGCCACTAGATGCTCTTGCGCTTCCGCCACTCCTCGATCTGCCGCCGATGCTCCTGATAGTGATGCCGGCTGTTGAGGTCGACGATCTTGTGGGCGGTCTTGCCCGGGACGTAGCGCTCGTCCGGCACGCCGGCCGCCGCCTGCATGAAGGCGGCGTGCGAGGCGTCGATCTCCTTGAGGACGTCGGCGGTGGATGCCGCCTTCCTGGCGTCGGCGAAGCGGGCGTTCCAGGCGTCGACGTCGTCGTAGGAGGCGCCCTCGGGGATCGGGCGCTCGCCCTTTTGCATGCGCCCGAGGGCAGGGCCCAACTCGCGGTGCCAGCCCGAGATGTGGGCGACGATGTCGCGCGCGCTCCACGTCCCGAGCCAGATCTCGCGCATCTGCAGCTCGCTCAGGCCCGCGATCGCGCGCTTGAAGGCAGTGAACTCCGTCTCCGCTTCACTCAGCAGGGTCGTCTTCTCCGACATAGCATCCTCCCTGGGGTCAGGTCTTGCATTACGACATTTACTCGCCGGTCGCCCAGGTTACCCCGTGCGGAAATGTCGTAATGCAAGACCTGACCCCGCCTCAGCCGCTGACCCCATCCGCGTCGCGCGGCGGGATACGCTTGTAGAAGAGCAGCTCGCGGACGCCCTGAGGCAGGTTGTCGATGTGGCCGCTGGGCACGAAGCCGAGCGCGGTGTGCATCCGGATCGACGCCACGTTGGTCTCCTCGGAGGAGGAGAACAGGCGCGGGGTGGGCGACACCGCCTCCACCGACTTGAAGAACTCCCGCGCGATGCCCTTCCGGCGAAAATCCTCGCGCACCACGGTCAGGGTGACGAAGGTGCACTGGAACCAGTCCACCCGGTAGGCGAGGAAGCCGACCACCTCGCGCTCGGCCTCGGCCACGATCAGGTGATGCCGCTCCAGGTGGGAGCGGATGAAGGCGCCCGCGCGCTCCTCCCCGATGACCTGGGCGGCGAGCGTGGTGCAGCCCACCTCGTCCGCCACCCGCGGCAGCCGGATCTCGATCACTAATAGGTGCCGGGACGGATCTGCTTGTAGAGCTCCTTGAGCTTGTCGGCGGTGAAGCCCGGGCTCTGGCAGACCGAGATGATCTTGCGCTCGTCGGCCTCGACTCGGGCGATGGCCTCGGGGATCTTGGCCGCGATGTCCTGCGGGATGGTGCAGACGCCGTGCTGATCGCCGTGGATCAGGTCGCCCGGCTTGACCCACACCCCGCCCACCTTGATCGGGATGCCGAAGTCCACCATGTGCACGTTGGCGTGCGAGACGGAGACGTGGGCCGCGCAGAACTGAAAGCCGAGGGCACGCACCTCGTCCAGATCGCGCACCGAGCCGTCGGTGACCACGCCCACGCAGCCGAGCGCGCGGTGGATATTGGCCTGCACCTCGCCCCACTGGGCGCCCTGCCCACGCGGATCGTCGAGGTCGTGCACCACGATCACCCGCGGGGCGGGGATGGTCTGGACATAGTCCCACCAGCCGTAGGTGCTGGCCCGGTGCCCTTCGATGGGGCCGGCCTCGGCCCGGATGATGCAGGGGACCGCGTAGCCCACCATCGGGCCCATC
>Ga0214473_10003334_pt1 | contig 19492 bp, 32 predicted proteins | sample RVTome_7_FD_203509 | JGI IMG/M metagenome (GOLD analysis project Ga0214473, IMG submission 203509) | Soil microbial communities from uranium-contaminated site in the Upper Colorado River Basin, Wyoming, United States - RVT98D197 | ecosystem: Environmental > Terrestrial > Soil > Contaminated >... | reverse complement strand
AGGGGCTCACTCCAATGTCCTTGCCGGCGGCGGCGGCCTCGAAGCCCTCCGCGTAGGGGTCGTCGTTCTCGTGCGCTGCATTCCGCTTGCCGGCGATGCGCTTGCCGCCGTGGAAGACGACGTAGTCTCGATTGAGGTTGGCGCGCTTGAGTTCGCTGGCGAGCGCCGTCGCCTCCACCTGCGAATCGCATTTTCCTTCCGTACGGAACTCCGTGTAGTGCTCGACCCGGCGCGGTCCTTTGACGGTCGTGATCATCACGACCTCGACGCCACGGCTTTTGACAATGAAGTTGGGCATTCTTTTACGCGGTGACGCTCGCGCTCCTTCGTTCTTCTCTTCGCATTCGGATCTCGATGATCTTGGCTTCGACGTCAAGATCATTGAATGAAAACCCCACGCGCGGAAAGCGCGCTATCGCCTGGGCCTTGAACTCCTGGTAGAGACTCTGCGCCTTCTCGTCAGCGTCCGGCTGGCCATGGAAGTGCTCGGCCAAGATCGCCAGAGCCAGTTGAGCCGGCCCGCTGCCAAGGTAGCCCCATTCGAACCCCGACGGCGAGTGCCGGCGCAGATCGAGGCGCGTGTCCAGGCTGCGCTCGGGCAGTCCGTCTTCATAGACTCGAACTTGTGTTTCACCACGCTCGTCGCGCCAGCCCTTGTAGCGTTTCATGGTCATCCTCCCTTTTGCCGTGCCTTGATCCGTTGCAGAAAAGAGTTGTGATGTGAGTGCATCTCCTCGGGGCGCGCGAAAACGTCGTCACGCTTTCCGACGGTATCCTGAACAGCCGAAACGTCACGCAGCCGAGAGCGTTTGATCATGTTGCAGAGAAGCGCGGCCGAACCGACGCACACGGGCGCGGTCCAAACCGCGCGATCAAATTTCTCGCCACGTTCCGTCCGCTTGGTCACTTCCATGTGACAGGGGAACCGGCCATCGGAAAGCACGATGTCCGTGATCTCCTCGACGGCATCATGCGCGCCGATGTAGCCAGCGGGCGCCTTCCGCCGGAAGGGGCACTCAGGGCAGGGTTGTGAGACGGGCTTGGTCATTTTCGAAGTTCGGTCGCGCGCTTTTCAAGTTCATCGAGTTGCTCGCTGATGCGCAAGACGCGCTTCTTCATGTCAACGAGATCTTTGTGACCAAGCTCCACGATTCTGTCATCCAGAATCTTCATCTCATATTCTTTTTCGAAGATGGTCTCGCTGATTGAAATCGCTATCGCCGGCATCGTCAGCGGGACCACCTTCAGACTCGCTCGCAAGCGAAGCTTGATCTTCTCGATTTCAAACATCTCAGCTATCAGGGCTTCTCGTTCCGTGTTCATCGTTACCCTCTCGGTGGTCCCCAGGTAAGTCTCGGCATGTTGGGTGCTTTCCAGAATTGCTCCACGCGTGCGGGAAGGACAGCGAACACTCGCGTGATCGGCGAGTCTTTTGGTTCGCCGGAAAACTCATCGATTGCAATTTTGGACTTGTTATTTTGAACGAGCAAAGTCACGACAGGGTCGCTTTCGAGGGGGATTCTCTCCAGTTTGAAAACCATGTGGGCGCCCTTGAAAAGCGGTTCGGCCTCCTTGTCGCTCATCATGATCGGGCCGCCTATAGCCGGATGGAGGTCGTACTCGAAAGAAGGAACAGCGATATCGAAAGTTGGCCACGCGGAGTCGGTTCCGAAGCCACGCAGAAGATGCCGCTTCTTGCCCTTCACGAACAGGTCCTCATTTTCAGATAGGACAAGAGCATTCGTCATCGTCTGAACGCCATTGACGATGACATATTGGAGGTTCGTGAAGAGCACGTATCTTTCGATCATGTGACCGTCTCCCAGGCAACACCATCTACAGATCGCAGCACAAGACCATTCTTCTCACGGATGTGAGGGTAATCCATCGCCCATGGAGCCGGCATGGCCAAGGCACTACCGCAACGCCGGCAGGTACGGATCTCAAGCGGCGTGTCGGGTCCAAGGCGCTGGATGCCCCGCCATTCAGTTTCAGCGCGAAACGTCGTGACGTCACACTTGATCGCGAGATGACTCTCATGAGTGCAAGCGGAAGTGGGTTTGGAAGAAGGCAGCATCACTCGATCTCGTCGTCGCCTTCGCCCGGCACCGAGAGCGCCGCGAACGTTGCGATGGCGCCCATGACGATACCCATCACCATCCCCATGACGAACGCCTGGGCGCCCGCCACAAGCGAGCCCACGGCGAAAACCAAGGACACCATCCCGAGCCGAAAGACCCGATCGGTGCGTTCCGCCAGATGCGAGAGCATCATGGTCGCGCCGAAGATCATGCCGAGAAGGGCTCCCACGCCCACGTAGGCGAGCGGAAAGCCCGCGCCGGAGCCGAGGTTGCGCCCCAGCATCGCGAAAACGAAGACCGACAAGAACAAAGTGATGTAACGCATCGCTGCCTCCCTGGGTGTCCGACGTCCTGCTCTTCTATCTTATTCTCTTGTAAGAGCCAAGATTATCGGGCTGGAGGTCATCCTCTCTTACTATCTTGGAAGAGTCAAGATAGTTATTCGCTCTAGATACGCTATGCGTCAAAGGGCTTGCGGAGGATCTAGGTATGGGTAGCATCAAGACCGTGATCAAACCCGAAGTCGTTGTGGTCGACAACTTCCTGTCCGACCCGGGCGCCATCAGAGAACTCGCACTCGCCCAAACGTTCTCGCCCTCGGACTACCACAAGGGCATGCGGTCGCCGCAGATCCTCTCGCACATCGACAAGGGCCTCTTCGAAGATCTGCTCCGGCGCAGGATCACCCGCTGGGAAGATCACGCGATGAACGGCCGCTTTCAGTTCTGCGTGTCCTCAGATCCCATCGTCTATCACTCGGACTTGCAGTCGCACGCCGGCATCATCTTCCTGTCGCCGCAGGCGCCCGTCGAATGTGGCCTCTCGCTCTATCGATCAAAGGTGACCGGGTGCCGGCGGGCCCCCGCTGACCCGATGCTCGCGAAGCTCACCTACGAAGGAAACTTGCTCGACCGGACCAAGTGGGAACTCATCGACAAGATAGGGAATCTCTACAACCGGCTCGTGCTCTGGGACGGCCAGCTTGTTCACGCGCCATCGTGCTACTTCGGTAACACTTTGCGCGATGGTCGTCTTTTTCAGATCTTCTTCTTCGATAGCGAGTAAGATCCCTCCTCATGAAAGGGAAGCGGCGACATCGCTGTGGTCTCGCTTGCTACAGAGCCAAGGGCACGAGGCTCCTTCATGCCTGCAAGCACTGCAAGCACGCCAAGCTGTTCCCCGGTAAGCTCACCAAGCGCCAGAAGGTTTGCGCGGTGAAGTTCATTCCACAGGAGATCACTGATCTGAAGAAGCACAAGCGATGGACGAGCCTTCGTCAAGCCATCGCCGTTGGCCTCTCGCGCGCTCGGAGTCAATGTTGAACAAAGAACTCGCCCTCGCTCACTCGCTCAAACGAAAACTTGAAAAAGCAATCCGCGACAAGTACCGAAACGTTCTTCATCGCCTGGCCAAGGGATGGGACGAACCTTCCGCCCTCTACTACATTTCGCAGACCGACACGGACAAAGCTCACTCCTGGAAAAAGAAACTCGCGAACCTGGCAGCTTCGCTAAAGTCAGATCCCCCGGGCGTTGCGTGTGAAAACTACGAAACCGCGATCTCGGTCTGGAACGTCACCGAAGGTCTTTCGAACCCCAAACTCAAGATCAAAGTCTAGATGAGCGCAGTCCTTTTCCACGGCGAAACGCAAGAGACCTTCGTGGTGTACGCCACCGAAGATCGGCAACGCGTTGTCGTCGTCACGCCGTGGAACCGAGAAGAAGGTCCGCCCAAGGCGGCACTCATCTTGGCCGAGGGACTCCGCGAACAGTACGGCAAGCGCCTTGAGTCACTCGCGGTGGCGATCGAGGAAGCCGCGCGCATGTGTCTCGCGAAGCCCGTACCGAGGAAGAAAAAGAAGTGGAACTAACGCCACTCGGTCGTGATGAACTTGAGCTTGGCGTCCGTCTTCATCTTCTTGATGACGTCAGAGCCAAGGCTCGGTTCGATTCCATCGTGACAGGCCGCGTGGCCGCAGCGATGGCAGACCGGCTTTTTCCACGGAGTGTAGTGGCGGCACCGGCAACAGATCCAGCCAGGACGCACGTACACGCCGACGAAGGGCTCACAGCACACGACGCCGCCAACGTACTACAGACGATGGTAATCTGAGAAGATGGTACACGACGAAGACATGACCGGTGTGGAGACCTCTTCCGAGGAAGTACGCAAAACCGGACTTCCGATCGAAGCCGTTGCCCGCATGCAAGTGAAGTCCGGCCAGCCTTGGATCGCTTTTCTCACTCTGTCTGAAAATGGTCACTCCGCCGACGCCGCCAAAGCGTGGGTGCTTCGCGAACTCAATCGCCGATGATCAACGTTCTTGTCACCTCGCTCACCATCTTCATCATCCTCAAGCTCACCCACGTCATTCACTGGCACTGGGTGTGGGTACTTTCGCCCGCGTGGATCTTGCCGATCTTCGGATTCGTGCTCATGCTCGTCGGAGCACCGTTCGCGATCATCTCCGGATGGTTCGCGCGCAGGAAACATAGCCGATGAAAATCTTGGTTTGTGGTGGCAGGGACTATCGCGATCGAAAAAAGGTCGCCGAGATCCTGGGCAAGTACGACGATGACACCATCCTCATTCACGGCGCTGCGCGCGGCGCCGACACGCTCGCGCATGAGTACGGTCTTTCACGCGGCTGGGTCATCCGCGCCTACCCGGCGAAGTGGGAGCATCATGGCAAAGCCGCTGGCCCCTTGCGCAATCAAGAGATGATCGATAAGGAGAAGCCGGACGTGGTCATTGCTTTTCCTGGTGGACGCGGGACCATGGACATGGTGAGGCGCGCTAAAGACGCGGCGTGTAAAGTCATTGTTCTTAAATGATTTGCTAAAAAGGCACTATCAAAAGTCAGACTCTAGTTTCAAGCAAAAAGATGCAAACTGATCCTTCAAATTTCGATCCTGTTCCAACCCAGGCGCTTAGATCGCCTCAAAACATGATCACAGCCAAGGAAACAGCTTCAAGGCTAGGCGTGTCTCCGGCAACTGTCAGCATGCGTATAAAAGAAGGAAGACTTCATCCCGTGCGCATGGGAAGAAATGTCTTCCTCAATCCTGATGAAGTAACTCAGGAACTTGAAAGAGTCGCAAGGGAATCCAAGGGTAAAAGAGATTTCAACAAGGCAAGGTATGCCACGTCTGTTCCTAAGCCTCCCAAGGTCCCAGGGCTCATCGAACAGAAAAAGATAGAACCAAACGAACAAGTTCCGCTTGGGTACCTTTCGTACACAGGCGAACAATGCGCTGAAGCGGTTGCCATTCTTCTTGCCGGAGGATCGCAGTTAGATCTCATCAGCAAGATGAAGATCACCTGGGAGACAGCCGACCATTTCTATCGGATGTACCTGAAGCTTCAGCCTGGCTTCTATGTCTCTCCCAAGGGCTTCGCCAAATTGCGCGCTCTTCTTCAGTGGACGGAATCGCCACCAACCGAGGATGGTTTCTTCCGTGCTTTTCAGATCTTCATCATGAAAGAAACTAAAGCCGATTCTGCCGCTCCACTCGTAGCTCCAGCAGAAACCTCTTCATCCTCCCCTCCGGAAACCCCTACACAGGAAGCTGTCTAGACCATGGGCGTAAAGAAGATCCAGAACTTCATCGCGCAACTTGCTCAGCGCGAGGAAGAAAGCGTGATCGGGCTCTATCACGTCAACGTCGCCGGCAAGCGCACGCCGGTCTGGTTCAACGACAAGTGGACCATCACCACCGACACCGCTGAACTCGCGGCTACTATATATGAAGAGGGCCGGAACAACGCGGGGGCGCTTGGTGGCCTTCAGCGGTATCTCGTCGCGGCCTTTCGCAAGGACGACACCGAACGGCAGGACCCCCTCTCCACGGTGGGGTTCATGGCTCAGCCGGACATGGCCGGGGAGGGGGACAGCGCGCTTTCGGAGCCGGCGACCCCTGATGGCCTGCTCGCGCAACTGATGCGACACAACCAGGAAATGTTCCGCATGCACAACGGCATGATGGGCGCGCTCACCACGCACTTGGCGCAAACCATAGATCGCTTGTCGAGTCAGAACGAGAAGCTCGTGACCGAGAAGATGACCGCGATCATCACGATGGAAGATCTGATGAGCAAGAAGCACGAGCGCGACATCACGATGAAGCGCGAAGAGCAAAAGTCGCTTCGTTCGAACGACATGTACGAACGCGTGATGCAGCTTTTGCCGATCGCGGTCAACAAGCTCGCCGGCAAGGAGATCATGCGGCAAAAGGACACGATGCTCGAAGCCGTGGCGGTTCAGTTCATGCAAACCATGACGCCCACCCAGCTTGATACCATCGCGCAGTCGGGCATGTTCAACCAGCAACAGCTTCTTCTCATCAGCACGCTTCTCGAACAAGTCTCGAAGCGCATGGTCACGGCCGACGAAATGCAAAAGTCGAACGCGGACGCCAAAGAAGCCGTCACCAACAACTTGAAGTGATCTTCATGCTCGGATTTTCGCAGCGGCCCTACTTTTTTTCCTTCCTCGGATTCCTCATCGGCGTCGCGATCGGAATTCCAATCCTCGCGATTCTCATCATCGTATGGGTGCTTGATCTGATTGCCTTTTTGATGCACTTCCTCGGACACTTGATCCGGAACCACCTCACACAGCCCACCATCGACTTGATCATCCAGAAGTTCGCGCCCAAGAAGAAGACGCCGTGATCATCAACTACAACTACGAGCACACGCACATGATCGAGGAAGTGATCACGACCGCCGGCAAAGAAAAACGCTGCGTGACGTGTGGTCAGACCTGGGGTCCGGAAATCGCGGGTTTCAAACAAGTCGCACCCTGGACGTACGAGAGCGAAACAGAGAACGAGAAAATTACGTTCTCCTGAGCCAAATTCTAATGGAACAAAAGTTCCATTGAGAGTGCTCCTCCGACGCTGAACAGAGCGTCATCAAAAGTCGATACTCTTACGTAAGAGAGTGAGATAGAGGCCCTATTTGGGCCTCTCTCACTTCTGGCCACTCTTGCATCCTCAAGAGTCGAGAGCACCTTTCGCGAGGGTCGCTAGACCCTTACCTTAAAGAGGTAGCAATTTCGGCTGTCACGCGAAGGAAGTGTCCTTCAAAGGGCGGTCATTCCAAAGAGTCCGCGAAGAGTCGCGGAAAGAAAGCAACAAGGAGATCGAAAATGGCACTTGCATTCTCACAAGGGGACATCGTTCGTTTCAAGGGAATGGTTGATCGGCAAATGTCGAAGGCGAAAGCCATCTCGGCACGGGCCGACGAGGCGGTGGCAACCGTCATCACCACGTCTGAGGTTTCGGCGGCTTCTTTCCTGTTCGGTCTCGCACAGGGGAAGTTCGGCGGCATCTCGCTCGTGGGCGTGCCCATTGACCTGCTCGGGGGTCTCGGTCTGCACATCCTCGCCTTCGCTGGCATCGGTGGGAAGAATGCCCACCACCTGCACGCGTTCGGTGATGGTGCGCTGGCGTCCTTCTTCAACGGCCTCGGCCGTCAGGTGGGCGTCACCATTCAGACTCCGGCAGACCGCGCTCGCATCACGAAGGTGTCGGGTGTGGCTGGCGACTTGAGTGGCATGACCGGTGGTGCTGCTCTTGCCGATGAGGAGTTGGCTCGCATGGTGGCAGCGGGTCGCCGCTAGCAACCATTCGAGATTTTCGGGCGGCGGCGTGAGGTCACTGGGGCTCTTTCGAATGAACCAAACTGAAAGGAACTGAAACATGCGTGCAGACATCGTTGGTGCCTACGGGTACGAACTCGGTTACGACCTCGTCTCGGATGATCTCCTGGGCGATGACTTGATCGGGGACAACTACTCAGAGGCAGATGTGAGGAAGAATGCTCTCGTTGCCGCAGCGGTCGCAAACCGCCGCGTCGCCGAGGGCGCCATCGTCAAGTCGACGCAGCCAAGCAAGGCCCGGGAGTACATCCTCGGCTTTGACTCGACTGCCGTCCCCGGCTCGACCTCGGCGAACATCACGAAGCGTCCCCAGGTCATTTTCCGACCTGAGCGCGTCGTGATTCCGTCGTCGGTCGGCGTCGACTTCCAGGTGGTGGACATCAAGGTCGGCAAGAACTCGCAGTTCTCGGCGTCGGGCGAAGTGCCCGCCGTCGTGTTCGCCGAGACCTCGTTCGGCGTCCGTCTCAAGATGGACACCGCTCAGGTTTCGATGGACGTGACGATCTCGGTTCGCAACACGAATGCGGCCCAGCGCAACTTCACCGCAGCCATCATTGGCCCGGCGGTCGAGTAGTCGTTGGTGATCCAAGAAGGATGAAGGGGCTCGCCCGGCGGCGTGTGCGTCAAGTCTCGAAAGAGAAACGTGACGCCGCCGGGTTGGCTTTTTTTCTCAACCTGAAAGGAACCGAAAAAGATGGCCTACGCATCATATGAAAGACAGCATCTCGCCCTCTGGGCAGCAGCCTACATCAATGCAGCCGGCACGACGCTCATCGCGTTTGGCTGCTCCATGGTGAAGGCAGCAACGGCAAACGCGGCGGACGGCAAGTATTACTTGTCGCTCGGCGCAGGAGACGGTCTCGTTCCTGACGAGATTTTCTGCTTCGTTCAGCCTCGTACAACTGCGCCGCGTTTCGCGGTTCAGTCGGACCAGGACAACCTGACGAAGGAGATCAACGTCTTCAATGACACCGCGACTTCGCTCGCGTGTGACATCGAAGTTGCCGTTTACCGCTCGGTAACGAAGTAGCGGTCACGCCTTCTGGGGACGGGCGTTAAACGTCCCCTATCGAGGCCCTTGGCGGCCAAGCCGAGTTCGATTCTCGGCGCCTCGACCAAAGATAAAAATGTCTCAAGCATCATACCAAAGACAACAACTCGCGCTTTGGGCGGCGGCATACATCAACGCGGCCGGAACAACTCTTATTGCGTTTGGTTGTTCGATGGTGAAGTCGTCCGCCGATGGAAAGTATTACTTGACCTTGGGCGCTGGCGACGGACTTGTCACGGATGATGCTTTCATCTTCGTTCAACCAAGAACCACCGTTCCTCGGGTTGCAAGCCAGGTTGATATGCCTGGAACTAATCTCACCAAGGAGATTTACGTTAGCAGTCCTGAAGATGGTGAAGGCGGTGGCCCCAAAGATTGTGATCTTGAAGTCGCCGTATATCGATCGGTTACCAAGTAGAAGAAAAGGGGAAAACAGATGTCACAGCAGTCATACGAACGGCAGCAACTTGCTCTTTGGGCGGCGGCGTACATCAACGCGGCCGGCACCACGTTGGTGGCTTTCGGTTGCTCGATGGTGAAGTCATCGGCCGATGGCAAGTATTACCTGACGTTTGATGCGGGTAGTGGACTTGTCCCTGATGAGATTTTCATGAACGTGCAAGCTCGTCACACGGAGCCGCGCTTCGTCACCGACACGGACTTCGTGGGCAACAACACCACGAAGGAGATCTACGTGTGGGGCAGCGACGGCGTTGCGACGGACAGTGACATCGAAGTCGCCGTCTACCGTTCGGTCACCAAGTAGTTTTTGCAAGAGAGGGTGGTGAGCCCTCTCGACTTTTTTCTTCCAACGCTCCTTCACTGCGAGATGTGGATGGATGGATCAACCGAAACTATCACTCGCCATCATCGCCCGAGATCGAGAAATTGAAATCGAGCGCGGGCTTGCGTCTGTCTCTCCTCACGTTGACGAGATCGTAGTCGTCGACACCGGCTCACGCGACAAGACCGTCGAAGTCGCACGCAAGTTTGGCGCGAAGATTCTCTTCTACACGCCCGAGACAAATCCAGAAGGATTCTTTCTCGACGCGCCCGAGACTTTCGAACGCCACAACTTGCCGGGGCCGTGGTCCGGCAAGATGGCGCTCGGGAACTTTTCGATCCCGCGCAACATGTCATTCGAAGCCTGCACGGGCGACTACATCATGTGGATCGACACGGATGACGTCGTGGTCGGCGCCGAGAACATCCGCAAGATCGTCAACATCATGGCCACCGAGGACATCAAGATCGGAATGTTCCGGTACGACTACGATCACGACGCTGAAGGCAACGTTGTCATCACACAGGTACGCGAGCGCATCATCAAGAACAAGTCCGGGATCTCGTGGATCAATCCGATCCATGAACATCTCTCTGGGTTCCGCAAAGGCATGCTCTTCGAGGACGTATATGTCAAGCACGACCGCAAGGTAGTCGCGGTTTCCAAAGAACGCGTCGACATCGGCAACGGTGTCATGGCCCGTGTCGTCCATGCTGATCCCAACATCTGTTACCGCAACGTCAAGACGATGCTCCATCACATGGATGAGATGGAGAAGTGCGACAAACCGGTGCAGGCGAAGTTTTACTACTTGCTTGGCTCCGAGATGCGCAACATCGATGAGAAAAAGGCCGAGAAGATCATGGACGCCTTCATCGAGAAGGGCGACCACCCGGAAGATGTTTCACATGCGCACATGCAGATCGCGCACCTCTATGAAGTGAAGGGCAAATGGGACATCGCGCTTGATCGCTACAAGAAGTCACTCGCGGTATTCAACCGGAATCCCGCCGCGCTCCTGGGCATCGCACGCTGTCTTTTCGCCCAGGGCGACGCCGCCGGCTGCATCAAGGCCACGGAGACCGGTTTCAAGATCTATGATTCGGGTACGGTGCATTCCTTCTTGCAACCGATGGAACGCAAGTACCGCGCGCTCGGTCCCTACGCCGCCGCGCTCACCGAAGTTGGTCAGTGGAAAAAGGCGCTTGAAGTTTGTGACGAGGGACTCGCGCTTGTTCCCAACTGTCCTCAACTCGGTAGCCTCAAAGAGTACACACGCTCTCACATCGCGGAGGCAGCGTAATGGCCGAAGAAACCGAACTCATGAACGTGCCGACGGATGCTTCCGTCGAGAAGTACCGTACGCCGAATGTGAATCCACAGTTCGATACGGAATCCAAGGACGTCTCTTTCGGCAAGTCCAAGGACATCATCAACAATGGCAGCAAGGACGTCACCATCGGTGGCGTCGGCAAACCAGTTCAAAACACAGGAGCATGAAGATGGCTGACGTCACTTTTTATGGTTCAGGCGCGGTGGCTCCATCGGCGGAAGTGGAACTCCTCGGCCTTGGCGACACAGATGGTTATGGGGCGGAAGTAGCATTCGGACTCGCCAAAGGACTTGTCATCAATGATCCTCCGGTTCCGGTGTTGACCAACACGCCGGTCGAGAACACTGACAGCTAAAGCAAAAGAAGGAGAAAGACGCAAATGGCTGAAGTTACATATGACGGCGTAGGACAGCCCGTTGGATCTGGTTATGGCAACGAGAACAAGTCGGTTTCGTTCGGCGCCACGGCCGGTGCCTTGCCCGATGCCGAGGTCGAGTACGACGGGCAGAATCAACCTGTCGGTCAAGGTTACGGCAACCAGACCAAGTCGGTGTCTCTTGGCGCCACCTCGGGCTTGCCGCCCGTGAACAACCCAAGGATTGAAGAAGTCGACGGCCCCTTTGATGTCGCGACTTTCGACAACAAAGGCAAGAACGTCTATCTCGCGCCTGATCCAAGAGCACCCGTCGGTACGGTGCTCTATAAGGAAGTCACTTTCGTCTCCGGCAACATCATCAACCGAGACTGATTTTGCATCTAGGCAACAGTCCAGAAGAGATCGCGCTTGGGGAGGAGGAAGGAATTTCTCCTATCCAGTCGAAACTTGCGGTGACGCAGGCGTCGCAGGCTTTTGCCCAGTTTCTCAAAGACTATCCAAAGCTTCGTTACTACTACGCAAAAAAATCGCCGATGGTCCAGGGAATCAGAAACGAGATCATACAGGCCGGCGACGTTTTCAACGGAGCACTCACCAAGATCAGGAAGTCTCCGAACGCTTTGACTCCTATCGAAAAGTATTCCTTCGCGGTTGACTTGAACGACTGGATCAAGGGAGCAAAAAAATGGCAAACGGGAGCTAGCGGCGATCTGTTTGGACCGAGCTTCTTTTCCGCTGACACACTCGACAAATCCAAGCAGTGGAACACGTACGTCGACAAGAAGCTGAACCCGGCTTTAATCACGTTCATGGATCGGTACGTGGGACTTTTCCCGCCTCGAACTGAAATCCCTCATCTGAAAATTACCTGAGATGAAAGAGTCAGTCGAAAATGCTTTGAAACACGTGCAGGCGCGTTACTTCGCGCTTTCCGCGTATTTCACCAAGTTGCGCGAGCAAGCGCAGAAGACCGGCAAGCCCGTGCCGGCGAATGTCATTACGGACTACAACTCCGCCGTGAAGGATCACATGCGGTTTGCAAATGAGGTCTGGAAAGAACTCAACGCCAGCGGAATTCTCGTTGATCAGATTGTCGCCAAGGATGGCAAGGCGGTCAAAGATCCCAAGGACCCAAACGCCATCAAGACATTACGTATCCATGGTCCGCTCTTTCCGCCGTCATTTTCGAGTGTGAGCGGAATGGTAAGACAGCCCGTCACCGTCGGTGTCTTCGTGATTCCCGTTGCTGCATACGTTGTCGGCGGACTCCTTCTCACAGCGGCAACAGGCGTGACTGTTGCTTACGCCCTCAAGAAGATCGTCGACTTCAAGTGGGGCCCCGACTACAGCGCTGACAAGCGCGTCGAGAATTATCTCAAAACCTTCGAAGCACTGAAGGCGGCGGGACTCTCGCCAGCCGAGGCGGCCAAGCAAGCGGGCAAGCAGACCGACAAGCCGCCACCTCCTGCCGGTGAATTTAGTTGGTTCATCATTGGCATCGGGCTCACTGTCGTTGGCGGGGCCGGCTACTACTTTTACACGAAGAAAAAGAGCACCTGATGGCTGACGTCGTCTTTCTCGGCATCGGTTCACCGTCTGGTTATCCAGATCCCAGCGTCAATCGAAACGTCATTCCCGTCGATCCGCCCGACGTCCAGAACGAAGGCATTGTCGTCACTTACGACAACGTCAACGAACTGCCCGGGCTTGGCAATCCAGTGTTTACTTCGGTGGAACTTTTCCCATCGGCGCCCGCTCCTATTCCTCAGTCAACGGGACCCCAAAAAGGACTCGCGCTCAAACTCACCAACAACTTTCGTTCTGGAAATGATCTCGTCAATGTCGGTGATCTTGTTGTTGCCTCGGGCATCGACGCCTCGAACGTGAACTTGACGCCAAACCAACTCCGCCAGCGACTCACCGAGCCCGTCGGACAGTTTCTCAGGTTCGAACCGGACACGTTCACGGTAATTCTTCGCAACGAAAAACGACCGGTCACAGCCTACAACAACGATCTCGGTCAGTTCACTGTGGTACCTGCTTTTCCAGCGGCAGCGACCGGTGGCGACCGGGCCTTCATCGAATCAGATCCCAACGCGGTCACTCGCAACACTCCCGTCCTCGAAATCATCCTGGAGTAGCCGATGTCGATGGTGATCACACTCAAAACCGAACTCTTCCGGGGCGACTACGATCAAGCGCGTTCGCAGTATTCGCTCTTGTGGTTCATGGAGGCGATGTGCCGTGTGAACCAGTCGCACATCCGTCAGATGCGCAATCTGAAGGAGCGCGGAAAGATCACGAAGGACTATCCGCTCATCTACAGATCTGGAATTCACTATGAGCGTGAGCGCGGAACCGAAGAGTGGCTCGACATTCCAACCATCTTGAAGGGCGGCTCATATCCAGGAGAATTCCCTGGTGCATGGGACGATTGCCTTCCGCTCTCGACTCTCGTTCTCAAGGACGACATGAACTTCGTTCCCATCGGGCAACTCGCCCCCGGGGATCGGATCATGGGCAACGGTGAATGGACTACCGTCCTTGAGTACATGGAGAAAGGACGTCTTCCTGTCCTTGCCTTCGAACTCGACAACGGTTCTATCTTCCGTTGCACGGCAGAGCACAGGCTTTTCAAAGCCGATGGAACTGTGATCAAGGCCGGAGAAGTCCGTCCAGGCGAACAACTTCTTACGCCAACCCAGCCTTTCCCGACCAAGCCGGAGCCGATTGTTGATTCGTCTCTCTCGCCAAAAGACTTCGCTTGGCTCCTCGGTGTCTACATCGCTGATGGATGGCACAATCTTCCACGCCATCCGCGATTTGCGATTTCAGGCCGTGACGGCAAGCCGAAGGAAGAACAGAAACGCCGCGTCGAGACGATGATGAAGGCTGCCGGTATCGGCACTTACTGGAATGATCGCTACATTGGCGTCAATGATCGCCGTCTCGCCACCATCATGGCCACGTGTGGCGGACATGCTCCCGATAAGCATGTTCCGGTTCAGTATCTTTCTCACGCGCAAATCCGTGAGCTTCTTGAAGGACTTGCGGCCGACGCAACGACCTCAAGCGGTCCCCTCACGTATGGCACCACGTCAGTGAAGCTTGCTCTTCAACTTCGTCTTCTTTACCGAATGCTCGGCCAAAGCACACACATCAGGCGTTGGGATGATCATGGCGGTCTCGGTAAGCATCCGATCTACCGAATCGGCGTCCGTAAAACCGTCGAGGAGGCGTCTCATCCTCGCCACGCGAAACTTTCAGCGCGAGTTCTTGCTGTCCGTGAAGACGGTGAAGAAGAGTGTTGTGACATTGAAACTGACACCAAGAAGTTCTGGCTCCCGGAATCAGATCTCGTAGTTCACAACTGCGAAGGGGTTTCTTGCTGGCGCGTCGCAGAGCTTCGCGAATTCCCTTTTCATTATGTCGTCAGATCACCGCGCGATGGCAAACCGCTCGTGCTTGATCCTTATTCGCGACCGCCGGCCGGCGCCAGACGCATCAACAGTGGCATCAAGGCCAAGCCGTTCGCGAAGTTTCGCCAACGTGACGACGGCTCATATGCGTATCATGCGCTGGTCCTTCTCCCCGACGGTCGTCTCGAAGATCCTTCACTCACCCTCGGTATGGGCTGGGAGAAAGACTTCTATAACCAGGGTCTCGCCGAGAAATACAAGAACGGCCAGTTGCCGGTTCAGATCAGATACGCCGAGTCGCCCGACACGGTCGTCGTTGATCCTGAAAGCCCGACGGGATTCTCATCGGCGATCGGCCGGGCGCGAATGCGTACCGGGCTTGCCGGCGACTGCTCAGGCCCAAGCTGCTCGAACATGACTCCCGAAGAAATGGGTTTCCGGTCAGGACGGCTTGGACGCCTTGGCCGGATCGGAAATCCCGAAGCGAACTGGGCCCAACGGTTTGGCCACATCGCAACCGCGATTTCAGTTCCACCCATCAGCGCTCAGTATCCCGTCTTAGCTTTGCCGCCACGTTCACGAGATAAACTCTAAAGGAGATCGCCCATGCGTCACGCTCACAAGAATTATGAAACCCCTTCAGTTGGTCAGAGAGTTTTCCCGGCTCTCATGCGGAAGCTCGCTGACATCATCGACGATGTGAACAGCGAATCAATCGACGGCGGTATGGGCAAAGGTTCGCAGCGCCCCACCGCCGACGAATCACCTTACGAGTATGAAGGCGTGGGACTCCATGTCGTACCACCGCCCGCAAAAGCCCAGAAGCCGCGATCTGTTGTTCTTCCTCTGCAAGTCTCCAAAGATGAATCACGGCAGGATGGCGCCATCGTCTTGGTGGGGCGTCCACAAGTCACATTTCGTGCTCGGAAGCTTTACCTGGACCTCGGCGAACACAAAGATCGCGCGTACATCAAGGACATCCAGATCGGCAAGAACTCCCAGTACGCGGCCGATGGTCCCGTACCAGCGAAGTTCTTCATCGACAAGGAGATCGACCTTTACTTCGATGTCGCCCAGATCTCGATGTACGTGACCGTGATCATCGGCGGTTTGCCGGAAGGATTTGTTCCCACCGGCATGTTCATCGGAGATAGTGTCGACTAAATGGGAATCGTCGCGCTTGGCTTTGCTGCCGTGATCATCCTTGCGGCTCTGGCTGTCGGTAAGGGAGGTACCTCCCTTGACCGCGTGCCGGAGTTCGTGCGGAAAGTCATCGCGGACAGCAATGCCTCGCGCGATGATCTGCTCCAGGCCGCCAAGCTCTCCGACGAATCTGGCTATCCACAACTTGGTGAAGTTCTCCGCCAAAAGGCCGAGGGAGCCAAGAAACTCATCGAGTCGCCCTGGAAAGACGTCACCTCATCGGCGTGGACACGCTTCGCCAGCACTGTCGCTGGACCATATAAGGTCAATTCGATCAATCCCAAGGGAATGTTCGGGCTCTTTCAACTCACGGTCAGAAGACTCACAGATCTTGGAATCATGTCAGAGCCCAAGAAGACCAACGGCGCCTGGACGGGGACCTGGGTCGTGCCGATGGAGAAGTTCCTCACGGATGCCACCCTTCAGTACGCGACCTTTGCGCGTTCAATGGACCTTTACCGGGCCATCATCGCCGAGAAATATAAGCAAGTAATTGGCGCGACACTTGAAGGAAAATTGATTACACTGTCAGGACTTCTTGCCGTCGCCCATATGGCTGGCGCCGAGGGTCTCGGTAAGTGGATCGTTGACCCAGAGCAACGCAAACGATTCGAGCACGTCACTGCGGCCTACAAACAAGCAACCGGAATCTTCTAGAAAGTTCATCAATGCCAATCGAACTAATTTTCTCAGGCGAGCCCTTCTACGTCAGTAGGGACCAGATCAAGAAGGCTGTCGACAAAGTAGCCAAAAACGAACAAGCCCTAGTAGTCAGGATCTTTAACGCCTACAATAAAAAAGAAATCGACAAGAACTTGGTCCTTAGATTCAAGGTTTTCCACAAGAACTTTCACAATTGGAAAGGCTCTACCTTTCTGAGGGCAGCCGGGGTACCACTACCTCTTCTTGCTTCTTTCTTTGGGCAAAGGTATCGAGACGCAAAGAACGCTCAAGAAAGAATTGATCAGTGGAACAAGTATCTGGACAGTCTTAGTCAGTATCGGAAAAAAGGACTAGAAACACCCGAGGAGCTTCCTCCTTACGATATAAACATAAGCTTCAGTGACAATTACCTTTAAAAAGAGAAGAGTCAGCAAATGAACGAGGCTTTCACATTCAAAGCACTGCCTGACGGCGGCGTTTGCCTTTCGCTCAATCTCGCGCGTACCGCTTTCTCGGTAAACGTGTCGCAAGAAGAGATCAAGACAATCCGCAAACGCGTCGAGGATTGGCACAGGCAGATGCATGCGCAGGGTACATCGACCGCCATGGGTTTCGATGTTCTTGACGGTCACGTTCGTTCCGCTGTCATGGGCTGCGCCATGAAGAAGATGGAAGCGGTTACGCCGCCTGGTCTCATGGGCGCTGTCGCCAAGGCCGCTCTCACCAAGCGTATTCAGGTCAAAAAGAGCCTACCCGTCGCTGCCGCTGCCAAGGTCGCACAACAGAAAATCGCGGTAGCCGCAAAAAAGATCGCTTCAAGACCCGCCGAGTCGAGGCCAACGGCGCCTACGCAAAAGAAAATCGACCCAGCGGCGATCAAGGCCGTACAGAAGGCTTTGCTCATCGTCACAGATCGCAGAGCCAAGTATCTCTCGGCCACCAAGCGCAAACAGGCGCACCCGAACGCGGCCGAAGTTTCCGAGGGCAAGAACTTCGCGCGCCAGCACTTCACGAAGATGGGCATCCCGTCCGACATGAAGGCAGCACCATTCTGGTTTCAGCCCACCAAGGTCATCGCCAACAAGGCGGCGGCGGCGGTAAATGCTGCCACCACTCAAGGAGCGCCGGTCAAGCCGCCCGTCGTCGCGCAAAAAGTCGTGCCGGTCAAGATGGCGATCGTAAAGAAGGGCCTCTCCACCGTTGCACAGCGTCGCGCGCGGTTCTTGGCTTTTCAGGCGCGCAAGAAATCAGTACCAAATCCAGTTGAAGTCAATCAGGGCCAGGCTTTCGCCAACGAGTTCTTCACCAAGAGCGGCATCCCCGTCAACGACGCGCCCGCGCCGTTCTGGAACCAGAATCCACCTATGATCCAGGCGGCAGTCGCCAAGATCATGAAGGAAGCCGACGCCAAAGGCGCTCCGGCGAAAACCCCACAACCCGTCAAGGTTGACAGATCCAAGCTCCGCGAAGTCGAAAAGGGCATCAAGGTCGTGGCGCTTCGTCGCGCCCGTTTCCTCATGAACCAGGCCAAACGCAAGCACGTCTCTCCTGATGACGTCAAGGCCGGCAACGCTTTCGCCAAGGACTTCTTCGTCAAGAACGAGATCCCGACCACCTCGTCGGAAAATCCGTTCTGGAATCAGACGCTTCCTCTGGTTGCCACCAAGGTGAACTCCACGGTCAAGCTTGCCGAGGCACAAGGCGCCCCGCCCAAGCCGCCCGCACCGGCAAAGCCTATTGCAATCAAGGTCGATCAACAGAAAGTCGCGATCATCCGTCGTGGACTTCTGCGTCTTGCCGGTCAGCGCGCCAGATTCCTCGCGTTCCAGCGTCAGTCCAAGGTGGCGACGGCGGCCGACATGCAAGCCGGCAAGGACTACGCGCGCAAAATCTTCATGGACAAGGGAATTCCAGTCAAATTGCCTGGACGCTCGTCATTCATCGCGGGCTGGGCGGTCGATACCTACGTGGGCCAGACGGCCGGCGCCGCGCTTGATCCGACGACCGAGTTCTGGGCCAAGCCCGCGCCCGAGGTGGCACAGAAAATCGAAGACGCAATCAAGGCCGTCGCCGTCGAGGCGCCCCCAACGCTCGCACGTGAAGTTCCGATGGAAGTGAAAGCACCCGATGGCGTGACGCCTCCCGAGGGGACGCCTTCACCCACTGCCCCTGCACCCGCAGGCGGCGCCCCCGGTGACATGCCGGCCGGTGGTGGCCCAGCGGGAGCCGTGGCACCCGAGGACAATGTTCCGGGAGATGCGCCGGGCAACATGGAATATCCACCGCCGGCTGCGTCCGAACCGCCGGGCTACTTGCCGGACAGCGCCGCGACGGAAGCGCAAGCCGCGCCGGAAGATGTGCCTGGACAGATGTACTATGAACAGGAGCCGGCAGGCTATGTACCGCTTTCGGATTCTTATGAAGAGCCAGGGTCGGTTGCGATGGCTCCTGACGAAGCGCCCGGCGATTACGCTGAAGCAACCCAGGAATCTTTCGAGGAAATCCCAGGAGAAGTTCCGGACTTCAGCGAAGAACCTATCGCCTATAATGAAGAAGTTCCGGAAGAAATTCCGGACTTCAGCGAAGAACCGATTGCCTACAACGAAGAAGCAGAAGCAGTTTCGCTCGAAGAAGAACAACCTGAACAAATGGAGGAAGCTATGTCCGGATACAGTGTCGTTGCAAGGGATTCACTCGTAGGTCACATGCGCGCGAAGATTATTCAACTCAAAGCACTTGCCGCCGCTGGCAATCCCGCCGCGAAGCAAAAGCTCGCGCGTCTGCGCATCAAGGCTCTCGCTCGTCGCGCGGCGAAGGCAAGGGCGGCACAGTCGTCAGGCGCAACGACCGACATCATGGGCGGACTCATCAAGTTCGGCCCGATCACGCGCGGCCCGTTCAAGAAGTATCATCAGGG
>Ga0214473_10003333_pt1 | contig 19493 bp, 16 predicted proteins | sample RVTome_7_FD_203509 | JGI IMG/M metagenome (GOLD analysis project Ga0214473, IMG submission 203509) | Soil microbial communities from uranium-contaminated site in the Upper Colorado River Basin, Wyoming, United States - RVT98D197 | ecosystem: Environmental > Terrestrial > Soil > Contaminated >... | reverse complement strand
TTCCGCAGGGGGAGATAACGAAGGCCTTGCTCATCTGAGCAAATGCCTGCGAATCCACCGACACCCGGATCCTCATGGGGTCGCCGCTGGTAGGGAAGTGGTTGGGCCAGCTGCTCACGTGGATGCATGTACCCTGGGCGATCAAGGTGAACGCCGCCAGCGGGTTCGAGTTCTCGCCGCAGATCAAGCCGCTCATGGGGCCGAACTCGGTGGAGATGGCGCGCATCGTGTCGCCATAACCTCCGGCGTGCACGAGCCGTTCGCCGACCGTAGGCGTCACCTTGATGTGCTTGCCCAGGTATGCGCCGTCGGGTCCGATAAAGACCTGGGAGTTGTACATAGTGCCCGTGGTGTGTGGGAGCTTCTCGCAGACTCCCATGACCACGTATGTGTTGGCTTCACGGGCTGCTGTACACAGGAGATCGAAGTCGGGCCCGGGGATCTCGATGGAGTTCTTGAACAGCTCCACCGCCAGCTTGTTAGCAATGGCGCCTGTGGCAGGATGGTGGTGGTACCAGATGGGGTGGGTGGGGATGAAACCCTCGGGGAAGGCGATCACCCGTGCGCCACCGGCCGCGGCCTCCTTGATGAGCCGGCAGGCCTTGTCTACCGAACCTTCTCGATCCAGAAACACGGAGGCTGCTTGGACAGCGGCCACTCTTACGATGGGATACGTGTCTCCACCCATTCGTCACTCCTTTCCCGCCTAGACCCTCGCCATGGTAACACCCTCTCGCTGGTCCCGGATCCTAAGACCCCGTTGTCCAGCCGCCAGTGGGGCCGATGTTTCGATAGAATGACAAGTGCTCGACTCTTGGCTGCCCTGAGGACGTTGATGGAGATTCTCGAGGCATCGTTCTGCGGAGTCCCTCTCCTCACCATCGTGGGGGAGGTGGACCACGGTTTGGCGGAACAGTTGGCGGGGGCCGCCGAGAGGTCCCTCGGTCCCCGCGGCACCCAACTTCTCCTCGACTTTGAATCCTGCGCCTATCTGGATAGCGGCGTCTTGAGCGTTCTACTCAAGCTTGTAGAGCGGGTGGGGCAGGAGGGCCTGATCGGGGTGATCCGGCCGGCTCGGATGGTTCTCCGCCTGCTGGAGTTGACCGGCGTCACGTCCGCCCATTGTTTGCGGGTCTTCGAGAGTCACGATCAGGCCCGAAGCGCTCTAGGGTGCTAAAGAGCAAGCCATGTGGGTCGCACCCAGCCTGTCCGAGCCGGACCAGGGAATGGGAGGGCCTACCTAGCCTAACGCCCGAGATGGCAATGTGTGGCCTGGGGTCTAGTATTCTATGCAAGCACCACAGGCCCGTAACGGAGGACGAATGGACGCGATACTCACCCGCCGCAGCATCCGCAAGTACACCGATCAGCCGGTGTCGGACGAATTAGTCACCGACTTGCTCCGGGCGGCCATGGCCGCGCCGTCGGCAGGTAACCAGCAGCCCTGGCACTTCGTCATCATCAGGGAGAGGCGGACGCTCGACCAGCTTGCGGTTGTTCATCCCTACGCCTCGATGGCCCCCAAAGCGCAGGTGGCCATCGCCGTCTGTGGAGATCTCAGTCTGGAGACGAACGAAGGTTATTGGGTGCAGGACTGCGCCGCGGCCACCGAGAACCTACTGATCGCCGCGGAAACCAAGGGTTTGGGAGCCGTATGGCTGGGGGTCTATCCTCGCGAAGATAGAGTGTCCAACATCCGGGCTCTTCTCGGCCTGCCCGACCGCGTCATCCCTCTCTCGGTGGTACCGATCGGCTATCCGGCCGACCATCCCGGCCCAGCGGATCGTTATGACCCCGACCGTATCCATCACGAACGGTGGTAGGAGGCAGACGTGAAGACCTCGATCGGCGCCAGGAGCCTCGTATACCCTACCCCGGTGTTCGTCGTAGGCACCTATGATGCCGAGGGCAAGCCCAACGTCATGGCGGTAGCGTGGGGCGGCATTTGTTGTTCAAAGCCACCCTGCGTGAGCGTATCAGTGCGCAAGGCCACGTACACTTACGGCAACCTCGTGGAGCGAAAGGCGTTCACCGTGAGCGTTCCTTCCCGGGATCACGTGGTGGCCGCCGACTATTTCGGGGTGGTTTCTGGCCGGGACAAGGATAAGTTCGCCGCCGCGGGGCTCACTCCCGTGCGCTCAGACCTGGTGGACGCGCCTTACGTTGGCGAGTTCCCTTTAGTCCTCGAGTGCAAAGTGGTCCATTCGACCGAATTGGGATCGCACACGCAATTCGTGGGCGAGATCCTGGACGTCAAAGTGGAGGAGTCCTGTCTGGACGCAGAAGGGAAACCTTCGGCGGAGCTGGTGCAGCCCTTTAGTTGGGGGCCGGCTGAGAACGCCTACTACGCTTTCGGAGAGAAACTGGGTCGGGGTTTCTCGTTGGGCAAGAGTCTGGGTAGCGAGAACTGACGAGCCGGAGGCCGCAGCTCCCCGCAGTCTCACTCGGTTGTTCAGTCGTAGAAGTCGGCGCCGTGCTTGAGCGTCACCCACTGCTCATCGTCATGGCCGCAGAAGATCTGACCTTCGACTTTCTCCACTAGGTCGCGCACCCGCTTCAAGCTGGCCAGCTCACCGCCGGCGAACCAAGTGAAGGCGTGGGGGATGCCGGGGCCATAGCCGTTGATGGGAATGCCGTAGTAATTCCCCAGATGCTCGCATGTGGAAAGAACTACTGGACCGGTCTTCGGCAGATTCACGAGCATGGCTTGGTAGCCGGGCGTATGCCCCGGCAACGAGAGCACGATCACGTCGTTGCCGACCAGGTCGTAGTCACCGTCGATGAAATGGAAGTTCAGCCCGGGGACCTCGAAGTGCTTACGGTGATACATCCAGCTGTGGAATTGCTCGATGGCGGGCGGGCGCCCGGGGATGGGCGGTACGCCGATGCGACTGGCGTAGTCGTACTCCTCCTCTTGAACGATGATCTTGGCCTTGGTCCCGGCGAACTTGGGTAACCAGCCGGCATGCTCGGACATGATGTGCGATATGACCACGTAGTCGATGTCATCGGGCTTGTAGCCGAGGAGGGCGAGCTGGGCGACCGGGTTCTCGTCGGGCCCCTGCTGCGCGTGGAAGCCTTCCGGACCTTTGCGATGGGGAAATCCTACGAACTTCTGAAAGTCCTCCAGGGCAAAACCCAGATCGAAGATGATCTTGGCCTTGGGGTGGTCGACGAAATACTGGGCGTTCCGCACCCGGTAGGGACCGGCCTGATGCTCTTGCCCCGTCTCATCCACGGTCCCGAAGTGCCAGTGGAACGCCCACTCGGTGTAGATGATGCCACCGTTGAGAATGTGTAGCTTCATGATTCCCCCTTGCGTCCGGTCGTCGCGCGGGCCGATGTCGCGCTCAGCAAATGATCCGCATGCAACGTCGATTGTGACTGTACAGGATGAAGTCGGTGGAAGGGAAGCCGAACCTCTGCCGATGCGCTGGTGCGCGCGAGTCATCACGGCGGCGCGCGCGGGGTCTCGACGGGTGGCTCCGTGACTCCTCTTGACACTGGAAGACGGACCTAGTACGTTAGGGCAGTCGGGCGGAGTGAGCGCTCCGTCCGTTGCGCCGCTAGAAGATTCGGCGACTTCTTTGCGGAGCTTTTCGAGCGGTGCTGATAGCGAGCGGCACCCGGTGGGTTGCCTTGCAGGAGCGGGGCCCTGCTCACGTACGTGGCTAGCAAGAGGAGGCATGCAGATGGCAAGTTGGGAAGTGGTGTTCGAGCCGATCAGGATCGGCAGCCTCACAGCCAGGAACCGCGTCGAGGTGGCGCCCACGGTCGTCGGGCTCGCCAATGCAGACATGTCGGTATCGCGCGAGTTGATCGAGTTCCACCGCGTCCAAGCCCAAGGCGGGGCGGGGATCGTGACCGTGGGGGAGAGCGCTATCGACTGGGACCGCGCCCTTTCACAGGCTGCGGCGGTCAACCTCGGCCGTGAGTTCGTGCTGCCGGGGCTGAGTGACCTGGCGGATGCCATCAAACGGGGGGGAGCTATCGCCTCCATCCAGTTAATGCATGCCGGGCGCCAGGCTGTCCGAGAGTTGATCGCGGGCAATCCCATCGGCCCTTCGGGAATGCACGGCAGGTTCACCGAGGACCGCCACCGAGGCGAGGTCGAGGTCGAAGAGATGACGGCCGAGATGATGCGCCTCGTGGCGGACACCTACGCCGCCGCGGCTCTCCGGGCGAAGAAAGCCGGCTTCGACATGGTCATGTTGCACGGGGGACACGGGTGGCTACTCTCCCAGTTCATATCCCCGGTCGCCAACCTGCGGACAGACGAGTTCGGGGGGAGCATCGCGAATCGGGCCCGATTCCCCATCATGGTATGCCGGCGGATCAAACAGGAGTGCGGTCAGGACTTCCCCATTGAGTACCGATTCAGCGCCACCGACCTGGTGCCGGGTGGCCTGGAGCTTGAAGAAGCGGTCGAATTCGCCAAGATCATGGATGCCGAGGTGGACGCCTTCCAGGTGTCGTCCGGGATGATCAGCGAGCCCTCTACCTACCCTTACACTCTTTGCGCCGATTACCTGGAATACGGAGAGAACGCGGAGCGCACTGCCGAGATCAAGCGGGCGGTGAGCAAACCGGTGGCAGTGGTGGGTGCGATACCCCATTTGGAGTTCGGCGGCCAGCTGGTGGCCGACGGCAAGGCAGACATCATAGCCATGTGCCGCGCGCTGATCGCCGACCCGGCGCTACCCGCAAAGACGCTGAGGGGCCGGTCCAGGGATATAAGGGCCTGCATCCGCTGCAACGAGTGCACGATGAGGGTGGGCACGTTGCTTCCCGTCAGGTGTAGCGTCAACCCTGTCGCGGGCCAGGAAGAGTATTACCGTTCTTACCCGCTGCCCCGGCGGAAGAAGAGAGTGGTCGTCGTAGGCGGCGGCCCGGCAGGGATGCAAGCAGCCGTTACGGCCGCGTCGCAGGGCCATTCCGTGATTCTCTTCGAGGCCCAAGAGAGACTCGGCGGCAACCTCAATGCTTTCGCCCAGCTTCCTTTCAAACTGGATGCGAAACGGTTTCTTGAGTACCTGATCAAACAGGTGGGCGACTCCGGTACCGACGTTCGGCTGAAGACCGTGGCAGACGCGGCTGTGATCAAATCGGAGGCACCCGACGAGCTGGTCATCGCTGTGGGCGCCGAACAATCCTGGCCCGCGATACCCGGTCTGGACGACACGAGAGCGTCATGGGCCGGCGATGTCAACAGTGGCAAAGCTGCCACGGGTCAGCGCGTTCTAATTCTGGGTGGCGGGGCGACAGGATGCGAAACTGCGCTGTTCCTTGCCCAGAAAGGCAAGCAGGTGACCATCGTAGAGATGCAGGCGGAGCTTTGTCCGCAGTTCAATCCCTGCAACCGCACGATGTTGCTCGAATTCTTAGGCAAGGAAGGCGTCAAGATAAAGACCGACACTCGGGTCGAGGCCGTCAACGACGGGGTCGTGGCCGTGGTTGGGGCCGACGGCAAGGAATACGAGATTGTCGCGGATACTCTCATCAACGCCCTCGGGGCACGACCCCGGACGACCGTCGTCGAAGCCCTCAAGGGGCTTGCGCCTGAAGACCACGTTGTTGGCGACTGCGTTAGGCCTCGGATCGTCTACGACGCGATTCACGAAAGTTTCGACGCTGCCATGGGAATGTAGTCGGTTGATCAAGATAGGCGCGATCCGTTGGGAGGATAGACGTGAAGCTGAAGACTGAAGAAGCGCAACGATTGAAAGGCCGCGTAGCCGTCATCACGGGAGGCGCCGGCCCCAACAGTCTCGGCCGGGCGATCTCGCTCCGTTTTGCCGAAGAGGGGGCGAAAGTGGCCGTGACCGACATCGATGCCGCGGGCGCCGCGGCGGTGGCGGACGAGATAAAGGCTGGAGGCGGCACAGCGATCTCCCTCAGCTGTGACGTGAGGGATCTGGCCCAATGCCACGCGATGGCCAAGCAGGTGGCGGACGCGTGGGGCGGCAAGATCGATATATTGGTCAACAACGCCGCCGCCTACAAAGGATTCATGGCCAAAACCGGCTGGAAGCCTTTCGACGAGTGGACCCCTGAAGAATGGGACCAGATGCACTCTGTCAACCTCAGGGGCCAGTGGTACTGCGCGCGAGCGGTGGTCCCATACATGAAGCCGCAGAAATACGGGAAGATCATCAATCTAGGGTCCACCAGCTTCTTCGAAGGGATCCCTGGGTTCATCCACTACATCTCGAGCAAAGGCGGGGTCATCGGCTTCACCAGAGGATTGGGCAAAGAGCTGGGAGAGTTCGGTATCCGCGTTAACACGCTTTCGCCAGGCTTCACCATGACGGAAGCTTCCCTGGACCTGGTTGCCGGCGCTCCCGAGTTTCTCGAGATCCGGCGGAATGCCCAGGCCATCAAAGAGCGAAACCTGGTGGCCGAGGATCTAGCCGGCCCGGCAGTATTCCTAGCTTCGGAAGACAGCGACATGGTCACCTGCCAAACCCTCCAGGTTGAGGGCGGCGGTAGTATGTGGTAGGGGGCGGTTCGCGCGACCTCGCCTGCGCTTGCGCCTGGATTCGGGGTCTAGCAGTCCCTATCGTTTCCGGCGGATGGTTGCGCAGCCGCTCGGTCGAGGAAGTGGTCGAGGATCTTCATCGACCGATCCTCGCCGAGGAACTCGTCTAAGCCCATAAGCACACACATGTTCTCGCCCCAGGCGTATACGAGGAACTGGTAGGTCAACTCAACCGGGTCGGCGTCGGCGCGGATGGAGCCCTGGGCCTGGGCTTCTTCGAACACACTCTGGACCATCCGATACGCCCGGCGTTGGGCCTCGGCCACGGCGTCACGCAGACCTACCTCGGACGCTCCGGCGATGAACTTCACCCAGGGAACGGCAAAGCCGCCCTCTCCGGTCGCCATGGTCTGGGAATGACGCCTTCCGACCGCTTTGATCCGTTCCAACGCATCCATCTCGCTCGTTTCGTACCACGGCCGCATGATTTGCTCGTATACGGCCTCCAGGGCCGCCGTGAGCATCTCCTGCCGACTGCCGAAGTAGCGGTAGAGCGTACCGGGGCCCACGCAGGCTGCCTCGGCGATGCGCGAGGTGGTGGCCTGCGGGACTCCGTGCTCGGAAACCACTCGCACGATCGCGTCGATGATGGCGTCGCGTCTATCCGCCGGGGCCAGTCTTAGGCCCTTGGCCGTGGTCTTTGGCACGTACGGTGTCCTTTCTTGGTCGACCCTCGACTTGACACGGGAGGCATGCGCTAGTACCGTGAAGGCCAACGGACGGAGCGCTCACTCCGCACATACCATACCACCAGAACCGCATAATTGGGAGGGGAAATGGCAGGCGCGCCCGGTCTGAAGAAGGTCTTTCAGCCGATGCAGATCAAGAACGTGAAGTTCAAGAACCGCATCGTCAAGACGCCCCAGGATATGAACTTCGCCGACTTCGAAGACGGAACCATCACCCAGAACTACATCGACTTCTACGGGGCGCTGGCCCGGGGCGGTGTGGGCGGGATCATTGTCGAACAGTCCATTGTCGACCCGGAGGGCTACCGGGAGGGCACGATCGCGGTCTACGACGACAGGTTTCTGCCGGGCATGACCAGGCTCGCGGCAGCTGCGCACGAGTATGACTGTCCCATCATCCTGCAGATCAACCATCTGGGCCCCAATGCCTTTTTCCCGCCAAACGGAAAACACCCCGAGTTCTCCGCTCGAGTTCCTTCGGCGCTGAACGACGACGAGATGCGGAGGCTCTTTCTGGGCTTGCCGTGGAAGGTGAAGCCGCTTACGGTCGCCGAGATCAAAGCCATCATCGTTCGCTATGCCGACGCCGCGGAGCGGGCGGAGAAGGCCGGCTTCGACGGCATCGAACTGCACGGAGACCACTACTACCTGATCAATTCCTTTCTCTCCCGTGTCTACAACCACCGCGACGACGAATACGGCTGGAGGAGCGTGGAGGACAGGGCGCGTTTCGTGGTCGAGGTAATGCGGACCTGCCGGGCGCGCGTGGGTGACGGCTTCGTCTGCGGCATGAAACTGAAGGGGGCCGAGTACGGCGATTCACTGGGAACTACCGTGCAAGAGGCTCAACAGTTCGCCACGATGATCGAGGCGGCCGGAGCCGACTACTTCAACGTGACCGCCGACGGTTACAACGACTACTGGCGGGTGGCGACGGCCGAGCAGTTGCTCTACCCGGAACCGCCCTCGCCTCTACTGAAGGAGTTCAAGAATACCTCCGAGCCGGGCTCCTGGGTAGCTCCCCTCGGGGCGGCTATCAAGCAGGTGGTCTCCGTTCCGGTGGGGGTGGTAGGCAGGCTCGACGCCAAGCTGGGCGAGAAGATTCTGGACGCGGGGCAAGCCGATTTTCTTATAATGGGGCGGCGGCTTCTGGCGGACCTTGAGTACCCCACAAAGATGGCGGAGGGCAGGCACGCGGATGTCCGGCCGTGCACTGCCTGTATAACCTGCGAGACCCGCATGGCGGAATACGAGGGGCTCGCCTGCCAGGTGAACGCTTCGATAGGGAGGGGATGCGAGACTGAGTTTGCACCGGCGGAAGAGTGCAAGAAGGTCGCCGTCGTGGGCGGGGGGCCTGCCGGCATGGAAGTCGCTCGGGTGATGGCGCTCAGAGGTCATAAAGTCACTCTTTATGAGAAGGAATCGACTCTTGGCGGGCTCCTGAACATGGCCGCTCTGGTAAAGGGCACCGAGATCTTCTCTCTCACCGACCTTGTAGCCTACTTTAGGGGGCAACTCGACAAACTGGGCGTCACGGTGAGGCTGGGCGAGGAATTCACCGCAGCATTGGCCGACCAGACCAAGCCCGACGCGATCGTGATCGCCGCGGGTGGGCTGCCCGGCACTCTCACGATCCCAGGGGTGGACGGCAATAACGTCCTCTCCGGCGCCGAACTGCGCCAGAAGGCGAAGCTGGCGCTGAAGCTTCTGGGACCCAGATCACTGGGGCGGGCGACCAAGACGTGGCTTCCGGTCGGCAAACGGGTGGTGATTATCGGGGGCGGCATCCAAGGCTGCGAGACCGCGGAGTTCCTCGTCAAAAGGGGCAGGAAGGTGACCATCGCCGAGGCGGGCGACCAGGTGGGGATGGAGATTCCGATGTTGCAGCGCATTTTGCTGCTGCCGTGGCTCGCCAAGAAAGGCGCCACCATCATGACTGAGGTGACATACAAGGAGGTCACGGACGGAGGCCTGGTGGTTCTCGACAAGGAGGGACGTACTCTGTTGCTCGAAGCAGACACCGTCCTGATCGCGACTCCGCTCAAACCCAATCCCGGTCTCCATGAGGCCCTTGAGGGTAAGGCTTCCGAGATCCATGCGATAGGAGATTGCAGGGAGCCGGGTCTGATCATCGACGCGATCGCGAGTGGATTCACGGTGGGTCGCATCGTCTAGCACGGTGCCGGTGTGATAAAACGTAGTCAATCCGACAACCCGGGTCGCGATGACGCGACGTCGAGGAGGTTCTGCCGTGGGTGATCCGAAGGAAAGACTCGTAAAGACTGCCTCCGACACCGAACTCCAGCGCCGATGGGACCTGGTTCGCGCGATGATGCGGGAGCGCAAACTCGACTACCTGGTCATGCAAACATCCGAGGAGTTCTTGGGCGGCACCATCCGCTGGTTCTCCGACTGGACCGCCCGGCACCAGTTTCCCATGACCGTGATCTTCCCGGTCGACGAGGACATGACGGTCATCAACTGCGGCGTCGAGCCCCCGAACAATCAGGTCTTTCCCCCGCCATGGTTCGCTCGCGGCATCAAGAACAACTGGGGGGATGTCTACTTCCCTACGATGAGCTACACCAGTACCTATGACGCCAAACTGGCCGCGAAGGCCATGAAGGGCAGAAAGAACCCTACTGTCGCGTGGGTCGAGCCCACATTTATCCCCATGACTTTCGCCGACTACCTGCGCGCGAACATGCCCGGAGCCGGGTTTGTTGACGCCACCGAGTGGGTGGACGAGATCAGGGTTCCCAAGAGCGCCGAAGAGATTGAGCTGATCAGAGGCACGGCTGCTATCCAGGATGCGTGTGTCGAGCATCTCAAGAAGGCCATCAAGCCGGGGATGCACGACTACGAGGTGTACGCCGAGGCCCACTGCTTCATGTCCAAGCATGGCAGCTCGCGTGGCCTGGTGTTAATCAACTCCGGCCCGCTGGGTACCTTCGTGCCCTTCGATGCCTACCACATGCAGGGCCGCGTGATCCAAGAAGGCGACCAGGTCAGCCTGCTGAACGAGACCAACGGGCCGGGTGGCTTGTACACGGAACTCCTGCGCATCTTCGTGGTGCACGCCGAACCCACCCAGGCGCTGAAGGACGCATTCGCGGCCGCCGTGGAAGCTCAGGAATTGGTGGCTAAGGCCATGATCCCGGGCGCGGCGTGCAAGGACCTGTTCCAACTGTTCAAGGACTTCATCGTCAGTCGAGGTTACGCGCCACCACTCCGGTCGTTCGCTCACGGACAGGGCTATCCGCTGGTCGAGCGTCCCAATCTTAGGCCGGATGAGACCTGGTCTCTCAAAGCGAACATGAACATCGCCGTGCATCCATATGCGGCCAAGCCGGGCGACGTTTGGAGCATGTGCTGCGACAACTTCTTGGTCGGTGATCCGAACGGGGCCGAGCGGCTGCACAAGTGTCCGAAGCAGATCTTTGTCGTCTAGATCGAGAGAGAAAGGGATTCGACATGGCTGATTGGCAGATGGTGGGGAAGCCCGCTTTGCTGTTCGTTCACATGCAGCGTGCCATCGTTAAGGAGGGGAGTCCGCTCGACGGTCTGGGCCACTCTCGCGCCACTCGCGAATCGGGCATCATCCCTCGGCAGCAGGCGCTGCTCAGGGCCTTTCGCGACAAGGGCCTTCCTGTCGTGTACGTGAACGCGATTACGCCGCCGGACTCTCGCTTTCCCGTGTACGGGCGGTTCTGGCCGTTTATCGAAAAAACCCCGGTGAACTTTCCGGGTACTCCCGATGTGGAAGTCATCGAGGAGCTCGCTCCGCAGCCCGGAGAGCCTCTGTTCTACAACTGGCCCTTTGGGATCTTCCAGGGTAACGACCTCGAGAACTACCTAGTGGCCCAGGGTATCGAGACGATAGTCTTGGTCGGCGTGGCTACCGGCATGGCGGTCGGGACGGCGGCATTCGCCTGTGCCGACCGGTTTTACAACTTGATCGTCCCCGAGGATGCATCGACCGACGGCAATCAAGAGTTGCACGAGATAGTTTTCAAGGCGATGATCCCGGCGATAGCTCTGGTCACCACGGTCGACGACGTCATCGCCCATCTCTAGGATCCCCACGAATGCGCCCCTCCGCGGCCACACAGAGAGACAGGAGCCGGCTTCGATGGGTTATGACAGACTAAAAGATAAGGTTGCCTTTGTTACCGGTGGTGGCAGCGGCATCGGCAAGGCGATAGCCAAGAGCTTCGTAGAAGAAGGGGCGACGGTGGCCCTGGCCGCCCGGAGCCAGGAGAAGCTAAGTGCCACGGTCACAGAGCTCGAGGCCATGGGGGGTAGGGCTCTAGCAATTCCCATGGACATAACCGTGGAGCAGGAGGTCGTCGGCGCGGTCGAGAAGGCCGTCGAAACCTACGGCCGCATCGATATCCTGGTGAACAACTCCGGCATCGGCGGCCCTACCGCCTATGTGTGGGATCTGAAGCTCGAAGACTGGAACGAGATCATCGCGGTGGATCTTACCGGCAGCATGCTGTGTGCCCGAGAAGCCTTGAAGCACATGATCCCGGCCGGCAAGGGCGGCATCATCATCAATATCGGCTCCGAAGGGGGCCGAAGCGGGGACGGCCGCTCCGGATACCCCATGCGGGCGGGCTACTGCTGTGCGAAGATGGGAGTCATCGGCCTCACCGAGACCCTGGCTCGGGAATGCGGTCCGTATAGCATCCGGGTCAATTGCATCACCGCCGCGGCCGTCAAGGGTGAACGGTTGATCCGGGTGATCCAAGGTCGTGCGGACGCCACAGGTACCACCTTCGATGAGGCTCTCAAAACGGAGATGAAGCAGTACTCGCTGGGACGCCCGACTGAGGAATACGAACTGGGCAGCACTGCCGTCTTTCTAGCCTGCGATGAATCGAGTGCCATCACCGGCCAGACCATCGTCGCCAACTGCGGCAACCATATGTGGGGCTAGTGAAGGCCGTCGGCGCCAGGGAGTGGATCATAGGTATATGACGAGCGAGATGAGTGGCGAAAGGGAGGCAGAGCATGGAAGACCCCAAGGAACGACTGAGTAAGAGCGTCTCGGATGCAGAACTCGAGCGCCGCTGGGCCGCAGTACGAGCCGGCATGCGCGAGCGGGGCATCGACTATCTGGTCATGCAGAACTCCGAAGAGTACATGGGGGGGATGCTGCGCTGGTTCACCGACTACACCGCCCGGCATCAGTTTCCCATGACCGTCATCTTTCCGGTGGACGAGGACATGACTGTCATCAATTGTGGCGCCGCGCCGCCCGCGCCCCAGGTATTCCCGCCTCCGTGGTTTGCCCGTGGTATCAAGAACCGCCTCGGGGATGTTTACTTCCCGACCTTGCCCTATACCGCGTACTACGACGCTAAGTTGGCCGTCGAGGTACTGAAAGAGCGCCCCGGCGCCACCATCGCCTGGGTGGAGCCGACGTTCATCCCCATGACCTTTGCCGACTACCTCCGGGAGAACCTCCCCGGAGTGATCTGGGTCGATGCCACCGAGTGGGTGGACGCCATCAAGGTCCCCAAGAGCCCGGAAGAGATAGAGCTCATCAAGGGCACCTGCGCCTTGCAGGATGCTTGCATCGACTACCTGCGGGGCGTCATCAAGCCCGGACTGCGGGACTACGAAGTATACGCGGAGGCCCACTACTATCTGTCTAAGAACGGCAGCGAGCGGGGGCTGGTGCAGGTGAACTCCGGACCGCTCGGCACGATCGTTCCCTTCGATGTGCCCCGTTTCCAGAATCGCATGATACAAAAAGGCGACCAGGTTTCGGTGTTGATCGAGGTGAATGGACGCGGTGGCTATTACGCGGAGGTGATGCGCATCTTCACCGTCGGGGCCGAACCTACCTCCGAGCTTCAGGCCGCCTTCGATACCTCGGTACAGACCCAGAAGCTCATGGCCTCAATGATGAAGCCCGGTGCCCAGCCGAAAGACATTTTCGCGGCGGCTGTTGCCAAGATGACCGGAGCTGGATATCTGGCTCCGCCTCGTTCCATCGCCCACGGGCAGGGGACGCCTTTGGTCGAACGGCCCAACATCCGTTCCGACGAGACCTGGACTCTGGTGGAGGGCATGAACATTGCCGTGCACCCCTCGATAGTCAAACCGCCCACTACCTGGGCTATCGTCTGTGACAACTTCATCGTCGGTAAGGACGGGGGAGAGAAGCTTCACAAATATCCGCAGAAAATCATCGTCGTCTAACCAGGCGGCGCCACCACCGACGATGTCATCGCCCACCTCTAGCCGGCAAGAGCAAGCAAAGGAGCGGACTTCAATGTGCAACGACAGACTTAGAGACAAGGTGGCCTTCATCACCGGCGGCGGCTCCGGCATCGGCCGCGCCATCGCCAGGAGTTTCGTAGAAGAAGGAGCCACGGTCGTACTTGCCGCTCGCAACCAGGAGAACTTGAGCGCGGCCGTACAGGAATTCGAGGACATGGGCGGCAAGGCTCTTGCCATCCCCATGGACATCCTCAAAGAGCAGGACATCGTAGACGCCGTCAAGAAGGCGGTAGACACCTTCGGCAGGATCGACATTCTGGTCAACAACTCCGGCATCGGCGGTCCCACCGCCTACGTGTGGGATCTGAAACTGGACGATTGGAACGAGATCATCGGGGTGGACCTCACAGGCAGCATGCTCTGTGCTCGGGAGGTTCTCAAGTACATGGTCCCGGCCGGCAAGGGCGGTATCATCATCAACATGGGGGCCGAAGGGGGTCGAAGTGGGGATGGCCGCTCCGGATACCCCATGCGGGCGGGCTACTGCTGCGCCAAGATGGGGGTCATCGGCCTCACCGAGACCTTAGCTCGGGAGGGCGGTCCCCACGGCGTCCGGGTGAACTGCCTCTCCGCCGGAGCCGTACGGGGCGACCGCTTCGTGCGCGTCATGCAGGGCAGGGCCGACGCCCGGGGCATCGGACTGGAAGAGATGATCAAGATCGAGCTCAAGCAGTACTCGCTGGGTCGCCCCACGGAAGAGCGCGAACTGGGTCAGACCGCGGTATTCTTGGCTTCAGATGAGTCGAGCGCCATTACCGGCCAGACCATCGTGGCTGCCTGCGGCATGAACATGTGGGCTTAGCGAGGCCAAGGCCTCGAGAGTCGGGGCGGCAAACTCGGCGGGGTTCGGGAGGGAGGTTCGAGATTTGGTAAAGGCGATCATTTTTATCAAACGGCGCAAGGACCTAACACGCGAACAGTTCAAGGAGTATTGGCTCACCCAGCACTCCAAGCTGGAGAAGGAGAATGTGGAGCGGAATTGGGTGCGCAAGATCGTTGCGAGTTTCGCCCTTGAGGACGAGTCGCTTCCAGAGCCGGCCTTCGATGGCATGGTGGAGCTCTACTTCGACAGTATCGAGGACATGAAGAAGGACGTGCAGGGCGAGCAGCGGAAGATCATGTACGCCGACGAGGAGAACTTCTGCGACCACTCTGAAGAACAGATGGTGGTCATCACCCAGGAGTACCTCATGGCCGTCAAGACGCCGCGCGAAACCACAGTTTGAAGGGGGAGAGAGACAGTGTCTGAAGAACAGAAAGAGAGCAGGCAGGGTTCAGGCGAGGACGACCTTCTCGGCCGGAAGCCGGTAAGCCGCCGGGAGTTCTTGAAGCTGGCCGGGGTCGCCGGAGCCGCTGTGGGGGTTGGCGCCGGGCTTGGCGGCCTGGTGGCCGCCTGCGGCGGAGCTGAGGAAACCACCACGACCGCCGGGCCCACAACGACGGCCGCCGCCAGCACGACCACAACTGCCGCCAGCACGACCACGGTGACGGCCGCCCCAGAGATGGGGCGTGAGATCAAGGTGGGAGTGATCTCGCCGCTCACCGGGATCATCGCCGTGTTCGCCGTGGCGGACCGGTGGGGCATTGACATGGTCAAAGAATTCGTGGGTGACGAACTAGTCCTTGGGGACGGTAAGCTCCACAAAGTGAGCTGGCTGCTCAGAGACACTCAGTCCGATGACAACCGGGCCTCGCAGGTGACGTCGGACCTGATCCTCAACGAGAAGGCCGATCTCTTGATCGTTGGCGGCGCTCCGACCACGGCAGTACCTGCTGCAGTCCAGGCTGAGACTCTCGGCTGTCCACTTCTTGGCACCAACTGTCCGTGGCAGGCGTGGGTCTTCGGCCGGGGCTTGACCCTGGAGACGCGGGAGAAGTGGGTGTTCGGCACCCTCTTCGGCATCGAGCAGGGCACCGCCGCTATGATACAGGTCCTGGACAAGATCCCCACCAACAAGAAGGCGGGCTTGTTCCTCGGGAATACCATCGATACCGACGCGTGGCTGGCTCCGGAAATCGGCATGGACAGCATGCTCCAGAAGGCCGGGTACGAATATATCCTTCCCAGCAAGTTCAATCTCGGGACCGAAGACTTCAGCGACCTGATCTCGGCCTACAAGAAGTTCGGCTGCGAGATCAACTGTGGCTCCAACCCGGGCAAGGACTTCCCCAACTTCTGGACCCAGTGTGCGCAGCAGGGCTATAAGCCGAAGGCCTGTGTGGAGATGATCGGACTGTCGGCCACCGAGGACCAGATCGCCATGGGCAAGTCCGCCTTCGGCATCATCCAGATCTTCACCTGGCACGCGGACTGGCCGTATGTGGATCCGATCACCGGAATGAACTGCCGCGAGCTCGCCGATCGCTACGAGGCGGATCTCGGGAAGCCGTGGGACCAGTTCATCACCGGGTATATGCGCAGTGGCTGGGCGTTGGACGTGCTCAAGAGGACCAAGGATCTCGACGACAAAGAGAGCATCCTTGAGGCCATCAGGACGGCGAAGATGGATACCATCCTCGGTCCTGTCGATTTCACGCAGACGCCGGACCCAGCCGGCCAGCTCATCACGCCCAATATCTACAAGAGCGCGGTCGCGCTGGGCCAGCATAGGAAAGGCACGAAATGGCCCGTCGAGACTCCGATGGTAGCCGTGGTCGACGCGCCGGGAGTGACGGAAGCCGATCTCGTCCAGCCAGTCGTCATAGATTGGGGAGCGTAGGCGGACAGGCTCTAGTCCAACCTTTCCACCCCGGTCTCGCCTGCTAGACGAGAGGGACCGGTGAAAAGGGGCCGCGGACGCGGGTCTTCCCCGCGCCCGCGGCCCCGCGCTATAGTGGGCGGGCGAGCCACGTTTACTGATTCTGACGCATACGAGGAGGCGCGCCAAGATGGCGAAATACAAGCGAGTCTACGAGCCCTGGCAGATCAAGAACGTGAAGTTCAAGAACCGCATGCTGAAGACGCCGCAAGACATGAACATGGCGGACTTCAAAGACGGGAGCGTCACCCAGGACCTGCTTGATTTCTATGAGGCTATCGCACGAGGTGGGCTCGGCGGGATCATATCCGAGGAGATCATTGTTTCCGTCCCACAGGGAACCCGGGACGGCGATATGTCGGTCGCCAGCGATGACATGCTTCCCGGGTTGTCCGCGTTGGCTGAGGTCGTCCACAAGTACGACTGCCCCATCATCATGCAGATAAACCACCTGGGCCCCAATGCCCAGTTCCCTCCCTATCCGGGTCACGTAAAGGAAGGTTTCGTCGCGGTCGCTCCTTCGGATCTCGATGTAGAGACCAAGAAGCTCTTGTTTCACGGAATAGGCGACTGGCCGCTGCGGGCGTTGACGGTCCCCGAGATCAAAGAGATCATCGTCCAGTTTGCTGACGGGGCGGAACGGGCCAAGAAGGCCGGTTTTGACGGCGTCGAGCTCCACGGTGATCACTACTACCTCATCAACTCCTTCCTCTCCAGAATGTGGAACCGGCGCGACGATGAGTACGGCGCCGGTAGCCTGGAGAACCGCTGCCGCTTCGCCCTGGACGTCCTGAAGGCCTGTCGGGAGCGGGTCGGTGACGATTACCTGCTGGCCATCAAACTGAACGGGGCCGAATACGGGGTCCCGGAAGGCACGACGTCGGAGGAGTGCCAGCAGTTTGCGAAGTGGCTGGAGGCTGCGGGGTCTGACTATTTCAACATCGTGGGTGACGGCTACGGTCCCTACGGTCGCATCGCCATCGCCGAGCAGTTGTCGTATCCCGAACCTCCCAAGCCCATCATCAAAGAGCTCGCGTCGATCGACTTCAAGCAAGGGATGAACGTCCACCTTGCGGCGGCTGTCAAGAAGGTGGTCTCAGTCCCGGTCATCGCCGTGGGTAAGCTCGATGCTCCCTTGGGGGAGAAGTTCATCTCGGAAGGCAAAGTCGACGCGGTGGCCATCGGCCGGCGGTTGTTCGCGGATCCGGACTATCCCAACAAGGCCTATGAGGGACGGGAGGATGACGTCCGTCCATGCACTTCGTGCATCACCTGTGAGAGCCGCATGGTGGAGTACCAAGGGGTCCGTTGCCAGGTCAATGCAGCTATTGGCCGCGGATCGGATAGCGAGAGGTTCGTTCCTGCCGACAAGCCCAAGAAAGTAGTGGTCGTAGGAGGCGGTCCTTCGGGTATGGAGGCTGCCCGGGTCATGGCCCTTCGGGGGCATGAGGTCACCCTGTACGAGAAAGAAGCCTACCTGGGCGGCCTTATGAGCATGGCAGCCATGGTGAAGGGCACCGAGATCTTCGATCTCCCCGGTCTGATCGAGTACCTGAAGGGCCAGATATCCAAGCTTGGAGTGAAGCTGAAGCTTGGTGAGGAATACTCTGCCTCGGTACACGATGGCATGAAGCCGGATGTGGTAGTCGTAGCGGCTGGTGGGATTCCTGGCACCCTCGACATCCCCGGTATTACCGGTAAGAATGTGCTCAGCAGCTCGGATCTGCGGAAACAGGCCAAGCTGGCCCTGCGGCTCACGGGGGCGAAGGCCGTCGAACGCTTGACCAAGCTGTGGATGCCGGTCGGGAAGAGCGCCGTCATCATCGGTGGCGGGATACAGGGGTGCGAGACTGCCGAGTTTCTCCTCAAGCGTGGCCGAACGGTGACCATCACCGAGCCTGGCGACAAATTGGGAACAGGCATTCCCTTGCTGCAGTGGGAATTGCTCCACCCTTGGATGGTCAAGAAGGGCGCAACCATTCTGACCGGGGTGAAGTATCAGGAAGTGAACGACAAAGGACTGGTCATTACGGATGCCGATGGGAAAGTGCGCACGCTTGAAGCGGACTCCGTGATGGTGATCTTGCCTCTGAAACCGAATGTGGGACTGTACGACGCGCTGCAGGGGAAGGTCCCCGAGCTTCACCTGATCGGAGACTGCAAGGAACCCGGTTTGATAATCGACGCGATAGCAGCCGGTTTCGAGGTAGGCCGCACCGTCTAGCCGGCAATGAACGCCCGCGGGTAAGCGCTCGGAGATGGCCTCCGCCGTCGGGTGGCCCCTTCCGGGGCGTGCCGCCCGGGAAGGGGCCGGTTCATCCGGGCGTCTGGGACCGGCGCGGACAATCTAGGGATAGGCAGCATGGTGGGGCCGCGGTCGACTGCTCGTCAGTGAGCTGAAATCGGAGGACGCTAGGTGAACAAAGTGAGGACTGTCTGCCAGGCGTGCCACAGTGAGTGCGGGGTGCTCGCACATGTGGAAGACGGCCGGGTGGTTCGGGTGCAGGGCGATCCCGATCACCCTGGCAGCAAGGGCTTCATCTGCACGAAAGGCAAGGCGGAACCCGGACGTCTCTATCATCCAGACCGGTTGCTGCATCCTTTGAAGCGGGCGGGCGCGCGGGGCGAAGGGAAGTGGCAGCGGGTCTCCTGGGACGACGCTTTGGACGGCATCGCTGCCGGCCTCACCGCCGTCAAGGACAAGTACGGTCCCGATGCCATCTGCGGGATGCGGGGCACAGGGCCTCGGGCCGGAGGAGTCGCGTCGATCGTCCCCTACGCGCTCGGCAGTCCTAATGCCATCAGCGTCGACCTTCATGTCTGCTACGCGCCGTCGCTGCTCGCTGAGAACGTGACGATCGGTACCTCCACCCTTATGGAGCGGGGGCCCGATTACGAGAATTCCCGCTGCATCCTGGTGTTCGGGGGGCACCCGGTGGTTTCGCATCCGCCTCGTGGCCAGGATCTGCTTCGGGGAAAGGTTAGGAACGGGGCAAAGCTGATCGTGGTGGATCCTCGCAGGACACAACTGGCTGAAAAGGCCGACCTCTGGCTGCAAATCCGGCCTGGGACAGACGCAGCGCTGGTGCTGGCGATGATCAACGTGGTCGTCGCCGAGGAGTTGTACGACAAAGAGTTCGTCGAGCGCTGGTGCGTCGGCTTCGATGCTCTTGCCGAACGGGCGGCAGAATACCCGCTCGAGAGAGTGGCGGA